>JAEEGI010001406.1_pt1 | contig 60102 bp, 43 predicted proteins | sample 8958751 | NCBI WGS metagenome assembly JAEEGI01 (sample SAMN16246545, study PRJNA631951) | gut metagenome | biome: gut microbiome; feature: rumen; material: KS-attached | host: Bos | place: Iran: Karaj | collected 2018-10
CGAGGGAGTACCCGGATAGGCATACACACCACTCAGGCCCGCATCAAGCGCGCCCTGGGCGATAGCCTCATCACCTAAGAGTAACTTTCTCATTATTATAAGGTTTAACTTTTATTTTATAGTCTTAATGTATTAGAAGTCTTGTTTCAATCCACAAAGTTACACAATAATCTGCACCCCGCAAACTTTTTAAGCATTTTTGACCAAATTCAGCAATAAGGAGGAACAAAGATATGCTCCTCCTTTGCCAAAATATCGCTATTAGCTATGTGCCGCTCTACTGTTATCTCAGTGCATTGTTGATGCGCTGCTGCACCTCGGCCTCACGTTTCTCCTCATTATCGCAGAATTGATTCAGTGCATTGGCAATCTGGGGATAGAAATCGGCAAGTGACTGGTATTTATTGCGGTTGATGGCATATTCACACAAGGTCTTAACCAGTTCACGCTCCCACTTGAAGCCCATGCTCACGTCATTGTCCAATTGCATGTTTACCTCATCATCGGCACATCCGTTCTGCAACATGTGGATGATATTGGATGCATTTTCCAAACTCTGGCTCATGACACCGCTGGCATCTCTGAATCCAAACATCTGCATCAGCCTGGGATTTTGGCTTGATAACTTCTCGGCAATGGGGCGAAGTGTCGCATTATAAGCCTCATCATTGAGCACGGTTTGTGGGTAGAATCTGTTGAAGAAGCTTACAATGTGATTACCTTTCTCGGATGGATTTTCATAGTTATAGGTGTCTTTCCCTGTAATGAAGAATCTGTCCCAGGGCTGGCCTTTCAGTTGGCAAGTGGCTCCGTAGCCCTGTATGCCACCCGCAAAGGCGATGACAACCTTATATCTATCGTTTTGACCATTGCCATAAAAACCAGAGAACCACTCAGGATAGACATAGGGCATTATCTTTTCGTTATAGTTCTTGAGCTCTTGTTGATACAGCTGCTGGTGTTGCTGATAGAACTCATGGAAACGGGTGTCGGTATAGAACTGGTTGAGCAGGCCCAGGAACTCTGGCATGTTCACATTATTCCAACGGTCATCCAATCCGTTACCCTCGGCCGATTGTTCTTCGGGGAGCATCACAATCTTGCCCTTCTTGACTGCAAGGCGCACGGCCAGACTCATTGGGGCATCATAGGAAATGTGATACTGCTGCCTGAGTCCCTGATAATATCCGATGACGGGATGTTGCTTGAACGGTGCGAGCAGCTGCTCAAGATCCTGGTTGTAGGTATCGGATGCATGTGAAATGTATTCGTCGAAACCAGCTGCAATCGAGAGGGCGCTCATCAACTCAACGGTTTCCATCACCTCGGCTTTGTTAGACGAGGATGCCGTTTGAGCCTGATTCTTGAGTTTCTGGCCCACTGCCAAATCAATGGCCGGTTGTGCATCGAGATAGTTCTTCAATGTCTTGGCAATCTCGGGATAATAGTCGTTCAGGGTAGGATACATGTCGCGGTGAGTGGTATAATAGCGCATTGCGCTGACCATCTCAGGAGTCCACGGGAAGCCCGATTGCATGTTGCTCATGATGTCTTGCTTCACTTCATCGTCGGTGAAGCCATTCTCCATCAAATAGATGGCGGTGGCCGCCCGCACCACGGTCTCGTTAAAAACGGTTTTGGATTCCGGGTAAGCCTGTACCCTCGACAGCATGAAGCGCTCCTGCCCGAGCAGTCTTTCTGGAATATCTCCCAAGAGTTTGGCGTTATTCTCGTCTTCGATCAGGTAGTTCACAAAGGAGTGATTGAACTCATGAATCACAGTTGGAGCAGCAAATCTTCTCGCGTTTTCACCCTCAAAGCCCATACCATACTGCGGGTAAATCCAGTAACCGATTACCGAGAAATTCTCTTTAGGCTGGCCTGGAATTTGACGGCTCGTGGCATAATTGTGTCCCCCAGTAGTGAAACCAATGATAACATGGAAGGATTCGGCCGGACCAATACCATAGAAACGGGGATACCATTCCTGGTCGAAAAGCGGCATTACATTGGTGTTGAATACACTCAACACTTCATTATAAAAGTCTTGATGTTGCTGATAAAACTCGTGGAAACGAGTGTCGGTGTAGAACTGGTCAATTAGGGTGACGAGTTCATCCACATCAACGTCCTGCCATCGAGGGTCATTAAGACACTCCTTGGAAGTTGCCATCTTGACATGCCCATTCTCAATCGTGAGGTTGACAGCCAGGTCTGCAGGTGCGTTGTGACTAATGCCGTATTGTCCCCGTAACCCGCGGAGGCAGGTGACTGTCGGGTGGTTCTTGAATGGGGCAAACCACTGTTCGGTATCCTCGGTGTACTGGCCACCCATGTCCATGTTGTACTCATCGAAACCTGCGGTACGGGAGAGTATGCTCATCAACTCTACTGTTTCAGATACACTTACATCCACTTGGGCTTGCATGGTCAGTGCGACAAGTGCAAACACTGCTAATAAAATTTTCTTTTTCATGATAATTATATTTTTTTATTGTTAAACATCTGAGATTTCTGCATTGTTTTCTTCAGCAAAAATAAAATACCAGTTTTTATCAATCATCAAGAAAAACGTACTTTTTTCGAATAAATCAGGATATTTGTCTAAAAGTGTCTAAATTTTTTACACTTTTCCCCATTGTCCTATTAATCAACAACGAAAAAGAGACAAATAGCTGCCTCTTTTCCGTGATTGATTGATGTCTGATAAAGATTATTTCAACGCATTGACGGCGGCCTCGAGCTGATGCATGGCCTGTTCGAGGCGCTGACGCGGAGTTCCCACATTTAGTCGCATATGGCAATAGCCAGGAACGCCATATATTTCGCCATTATTGAGACCCAGATGTGCTTCTTCGGCAAAGAAACGCACCAGTTCGGCATGGTCAAGTCCTAATCGCCTGCAGTCGAGCCACATCAAGAACGACGCTTGCGGCTTGATGGCATATATGCTGGGGATATGTTCTTTGCAGAACTGAGCAACATAGAGAACATTCTGCTCAATATATTGCTTACAGGCCTCGAGCCAAGGCTCACAATGACGATAACCCACCTCGGTGGCGAGCAGTGCCGTGATATTGGCATTGCACAACTCGTTCACCTCTACCCAACGATAGAATTCCTGACGCAATTCTGGATTCTTGATTACCAGCCAAGTGCTTTTTACTCCCGGAATATTGAATGTCTTTCCAGGCGACCCACAGGTAATGGTCACAGCTGCCGCATCTTCACTCACGGTCGCCAGTGGGATGTGCTTGTGCCCAAAGAGTGTCATGTCACCGAACACCTCGTCACTAAAGATAATCACATTATGCTTGCGAGCCAGTGCCGCGACTTGTTGCAGTTCTTCTTTTTTCCACACGATGCCTATCGGATTCTGAGGGTTGCAGACTATCATGAGTCGCGGTTTCTGCTCAATGAAAACACGCTCCAAGTCGTCAAGGTCCATTCGATAGAAATGGTCACCAGTGGGTACAAGGTTATTACGCACCGATAATCGACGATTCCCTTCAATTACATCCTTGAAGTCGTAGTACACAGGCTCCTGAAGCACCACGCGATCACCAGGACTGGTGTAGAAGTTGAGGACCATGCCCAGGGCAGGCATTCCACCAGGCATGAATGTCATTTCTTCTCGGCTGATTTCAAAGCCGTTGCGACGACGTTGCCAGTCTATAATCGATTGCCAATACTCGTCATACGGAAGTGTGTATCCGTAAATGGGATGGTCACCGAACCGCGATACCAGAGCATCACTGATTTCGGGACACACAGGAAAATCCATGTCGGCGATCCACAATGGGAGCAAATCATGACGTCCGAAGACGTCATCCAACATGTCAACTTTTTTACAATGGGTGCCACGTCGATCTATACAGAGGTCAAAATTGTACTTCGGCATTAGAGTATTCTTTTGATTTAAGGATAATAAGTGTTGATAAATCTGGTGGCAAAAGTAGCGCATTTTTCTGAATAATGATTACTTTTGCAGACCTTATTTCATATTATGATGAATCAAACTATCCATTTTATTAAAATGCACGGTGCCGGTAACGACTATATCTTTGTTGATACCGACCTTTACCCTATTGATAATCCTGAAGCCGCCTCTGTTATCTTGAGCCGCTATCATACGGGCATTGGCAGTGATGGTCTGGTGCTCTTTGGCCGCTCATCCTCGTCTGATGCCGACTTCACGATGCGCATTTTCAACGCCGACGGCTCCGAAGGGCTCATGTGCGGTAACGCCAGCCGTTGCATCGGCAAATACGTCTATGAGAGCGGCATGACCGATAAGCGGCAGATCCGCCTGAAGACCGCATCGGGCGTCAAGATACTTGACCTGAGCGTGGATGATAATGGCCTCGTTGAAAGCGTGACGGTGGATATGCTGACTCCTGTCCAGGAAGACCGGCATCTCTTCCTGCCCGAGGGTGAGGAACTCCCCGAGGGCGTGTTCGTCTCGATGGGCAATCCGCATTACGTCATCTTTGTTGACAATATTAATGATGTGGATGTGGCAAAAGAGGGAACAAAACTTGAAAACCATTCACGTTTTCCCGAACGGTGCAACATCGAGTTTGCCCAAGTGAGAGAAGACGGCATCCGGGTGCGTGTGTGGGAACGCGGCAGCGGCATCACGATGGCCTGCGGCACAGGTGCCTGCGCTACCGCCGTGGCAGCCGCCATTACAGGCCGCAGCAGTCGCCAGTCCCGCATCATCATGGACGGAGGCACGCTTAACATTGAATGGCGCGAGGACGACGAACACGTTTACCTGAGCGGTCCCGCCGTTATCGCCTTTGAAGGCACCGTGGAACTGAAATGCCCATAAAACCAATGTTAACTGGTTCTACAGGCATTTCCTGTCCTAAAAATAAATAATCGTCTTAATTTAGTGCTTTGCCAATGATGTCAAAGCTTGCGCAAAATCCATGGGAGAGGTTCCAGGATTTTGAGGCAAACCTTCTTGTCGATATCGCGGAGCATCGCTGCCGCCGGTTCTTTATCCTCAAATCCCTGAAGGACCACATAATACTGCCTTTCGGGGCCGCCGAAGAGGACATAACTGCCCTTGAAGCCGCACTCGTCGCGTAGCCTGTCACAGTAGCTCATGGCGTTGATGCGCTGTGTGAATGTTGCCACAATGACATTGAACGGTGGAGCGGTGACAGTTGAATCAACAGCATTGGCATTAATATAGACCATCCTGACGCTGTCTCCATTGATGACGTGGGTGTAGCGTTGACGCTCGGCTTCTATTTTGGCATAGGTCTCGGCACCGATACCAGTCTGCCGACGTTCGACGGCCTTCTCATAAGCCTCGCGGTAGTTTTTCTCGCTGCTGTGACACGAAGCCAATGCCATGACTGCCAGCAACATCACTATGAAATAAGAAGTCTTCTTCATCATTATATAATAAACCTAAAGCCTATTTAGCCAACTCAATGACTTGGGCGTGTGTGATGTTACCTTGATCCAGTGTGAGGGTGACGAGGGTTCTCACCACCTGCCATCCCTGCACGCCAGCAGCACCAGGATTTACCACGAGGCACCCCATGGCTTTGTCGGGCATCACCTTGAGAATGTGGCTATGACCGCAGACAAACAACTTGGGACGTGAAAGTTCCAAGCGCTGCCTGATGCCTGGGGCATACTTACCGGGATAGCCGCCAATATGAGTCATCACAACCTTGACACCCTCGACTTCAAAGATTTCCATTTCCTTGAAGCGGCGGCGCAGGCTGGCCCCGTCCACATTGCCGCAGACAGCACGAAACACCGGAGCGATGGCCTCGAGCTTGTCGGCCAGTTCGTCACTGCCAATGTCACCGGCATGCCACACCTCGTCGCAGTCGGCGAAATGCTGCGCATAGCGGTCGTCCCACCACGCATGAGTATCGCTGATGATGCCTATTTTCTTCATTCTCTTCAATCGTCCTTAAAGACCTTTAGGACCTTAAAGCATTACAGAGCAAATTCCATTAGGCGGGCAAGGTACTTACCGATGATGTCAAACTCCAGGTTGACGACAGTACCCACCTCGATGCAGTGGAAATTGGTGATTTCGCGGGTGTAGGGAATGATGGCGACCTGGAAACTGTCGCGCTCACTGTTGCACACGGTGAGCGACACCCCGTTGACCGTCACACTACCCTTCTCGACCGTCACATAGCCCTTGCGTGCCATCTCGGGAGCCACCTCATACTTGAAAGTAAAATAATGGCTACCGTCCACCTCCTTGACATCGGTGCAAACTGCAGTCTGGTCCACATGGCCTTGCACGATGTGACCGTCGAGGCGTCCCTCGATAAGCATTGAGCGCTCAACATTGACCTCATCGCCCACCTTGAGCAGGCCCAGATTGCTGCGGTCAAGGGTTTCCTGAATGGCGGTAACGGTATAGGTGCCGTCTCCCGGCAAGTCCACAACAGTGAGGCACACGCCATTGTGCGAAACGCTCTGGTCGATTTTCAACTCGTCGGTAAAACTGCACTTGAGAGTGATGTGCAGATTGCCACCGTCCTTACGCAATGCAACGACACGCGCCGCTTCTTCTACTATTCCTGAAAACATATTGATGTCTTTGTTTTATTATTGTCTCAATATAATGTATCTACGCTATTCTAATCAATAAACGTGAACGGCCGTGCTTTATTGCACACTATTTAAAGCAAATCCCCGCCACCTGAACACCAGGGACGGGGAGCAAGCTGTTTAGAAGTTAATATATTGCTTAAAGCCTAGCAGGCAAGCCCGCTTGGCGAGAAGCCGTCATGAAGGCACATCCATCACTTGCCAAACTGCTCAAAGAAGAGCGTGTAGGTGGTCTTGTCGACCAACTCCTCGGGACCGAAGAACTGGATGGGACCGGGATAGATGTAGCACGTCTCGAGCGCCCACTTGTCGCGGTTCTCGACAAAGTGCTTGAAGGGAGCACCCTCAAGATCCACCAGAGCCTTGCGGATAACGGGCTTGTCCTTACCTGAACGACGCTCCATGTTCATCATCATGGTGATGGGCACACCACAGGCTACCCAATCCTGAGCCTTGCGTCCCAAGTGGGTAATGGCCGACATGTAACCGGTAGCACCCACAAAGATGAGGTGTGAAGCGTTGTAACCCAGCGAGTAGCAATAGTCGGCATCAAAGTTGGAGGGGAATGATGCGCGTCCCTCGTAACCAAAAAAGTGATGCTGAGTCTTGAACTTGATGGGTTCAATCTCGCCAGCCTCGGCACGCGTGTCAAGCACATGGGCCACCATGCTGCTGAGCAGACGCTCGCTTTCGATCTGCGATACCATCACGTTACCGTGCTCGTCGCGGTCCAACGCAAGCTGACGGGCCACCTCTTCAGGAAGCGAGTCATAAACGATGCGATTTTCCTCGGACAGATGCTCACGCACGAAGTTGTTCTGCTCCATTTCACGCAGACGTGAAATCTCGGGGAATTTGGTCAGCATCTCGTTGAGTTCGGCAATGAGTTTCTTCATTGTGGGAACGAATTCCACAATGCCCTCGGGGACGAGAACCGTACCATAGTCCATACCCATATCATGGCGTTTGACAACGATGTTGGCAATCTCCTCAGCGATATCGTGCAGAGTCCTCTCGCGAGCCTCTACCTCCTCGCTGATGATGCAGTAGTTGGGACGTGTCTGCAAGGCGCACTCCAGGGCGATGTGTGACGCCGAGCGTCCCATCAGCTTCATGAAGTGCCAGTATTTCTTAGCCGAGTTGCAGTCACGTGCCACGTTGCCAATGAGCTCGCTGTAAACCTTAGTTGCAGTATCAAATCCGAAGGAAATCTCAATGTGTTCGTTCTTGAGGTCGCCATCAATGGTCTTGGGGACACCAATCACCTGCACGCCGCTATCATGGGCCTTGTAGTATTCGGCCAGAATAGCAGCATTGGTGTTGCTGTCATCGCCACCGATAATGACCAGGGCCGAGATTTTAAGCTCACGCAGGATTTGCAGACCCGCCTCGAACTGTTCGGGCTTTTCGAGTTTGGTTCGTCCAGAACCAATAAGGTCAAAACCACCAGTGTTGCGGTACTGCTCAATCATGTCACTAGTGATCTCGATGTAACGGTGCTTCACCAGTCCGGCAGGACCGCCAAGGAAACCATACAGACGGCAATACTTGTTCAAAGCCTTGATACCGTCATAGAGACCACAAATCACATTGTGACCTCCAGGAGCCTGTCCACCGCTCAGAATCACACCCACGTTGAAGGGTTTCTCGGGCGGCATAGCAGAATCATCGCGTTCAAAGGTCAATTGAGGCATGCCATAGGTGGTGGGAAACAGCGACTTGATGGCTTCTTGGTCGGCCACCGACTGTGTGGGTTCTCCTTCAATTGCGCGCACGGGGCACCTGAGGGTGACGGGCAGCTTGGGCCTGTAGGTCAGCCTCATGTTCTCCATTAAACTCTTGTTGTCAGTCATTGTTATAATATATTGTTTGAATATTTGGTTTGTAAACAGTTAAACAATCTTTTTACCGCCACAAAAGTAGTGCAAATTTGTCACGCACACATCATAATACGATAACAATTTTTAGTAATATCCAGCCCAATTTAGTTTTTTTGACACTTTGGCGTCAAAAAACGATGATTTTTTGCCCATTTAGGCAATTTTTTGTGGGCAAAATGATGAAAAAATACCAGAAAATGCTAGAAGGGATAACCCACCGAGAAGTGGAATTCGCTGTCATGCTTGAAATTTGGATGCAGCAAGGGCCAATGCTCCTCTCCTGAAGCGGGATCGTGGGCCTTCATACCCATATCGACGCGAACAAGGAAATACTTGAAATCCATACGGATACCGATACCATAGGCAGCGGCAATCTGCTCGTAGAACTTGTTCCACTTGAACACGCCGCCTGGTTGTACTGCATAGTCCTTGATTGTCCAGATATTGCCCGCATCAATAAAGAGTCCCAGTTCAATGAGCCAGAAGAGCTTTGCCCTGTACTCCAAATTCACGTCAAATTTAATGTCGCCGCAGCGGTTTCCAAAGAATGACCTCTTTTCTTTACTATTGTAGCTACCGGGGCCCAAAGTGCGGACACCCCAACCGCGAACGCTGTTGGCACCACCGCTGTAGAAGCGTTTCTCAAACGGCAGCACATCGCTATTGCCATAGGGAATGGCAATACCTGCCCCAATGTGGAAAGCGATACTCTGCCGCCGGTCAAAATAATGGGTGAACGCATAATCAGCATCGGCTTTGAAGTATTGTGCATAGCGGATGCCCAATGCCTCATACACACCGTCTTCATCTGGTTCTTGTCTCGAGATGTGTGAGATGGCATTCAACAGGTTACCTGCCGTCTCGGCATTGGCACGAATGGTGAACACATTGCGCTGGAATCGTCCCATCTGCTGCACGCTCAGTTCAGCCTTGTTGGTGCGATAGAAATTGTAACCCATTCTCATAATCAAGTGATCATCAAAGCTGTACCGCAAAAACGGGTTGGAGATGCTGTCACGGAAAGCAGTATTGAATTTGGGCAGCCTGACAACGCTCAAGTCAAACAGCGTGAGCACATGAGAAAGTCGGCGGCTACGTTCAGTCCACTGGTATCTCCAAGCACCGCCGGCAATGACACGGGTGTACTCGGGACGTGCCTGGTAGTCAAAGTTAACCGCAAAAACCGTTGAAGCTTGTATCTTACGCTTGAATGAGCGTTTAAGGAAGGGGAACATGAATTTAGGGAAGGTCAGTCCCAATTCGGTAGAATACTCACTGTAGTTGTCATTGATGAGTCCACTCACGTTGCCCGAAAGGCTCTCATATGACACCTTTGCCTTGGCGCTCAACACCTCGGAGCCCTTGAAGACATTGCGGTGCTCATAATCAAGTCCCACACCAAAGCCAAGGTCACCTTCACTGTTAGTGCCCTCAAGCGAGACAGATACCGTCTGGCTTTTCTCGGGTTGCAGGAGCACAAAAGCGTCCACCATGAGTTTCCCGTCAACTTCCCCCACAGGCCTGATGTCGATGGTAATCTGCTTGAGCGAGTTCAAACGCCCCAATGACTTGTAGGTCCTGTTGAGCGCCTCGGTGCTGTAAAGACCACCGGGTTCAATGTAGTTGCACTCGGCAAGCACATCGTGCCTCAAATAATGGTTATTACCGTCAAACACCCTCACGCCATCGCTCATCACCACAGTATCGACACCCCAGAAGTTCTCATGCATCAAGACCGGATCATAGTTGGTGACATAGGTCACATTGCGCACATAGAAAGGCTGGTGCTCGGTATAGTAAGGCATGCGCTCGTTGCGGTAGGGTTCCCTTGTGTTGAGCGTCAAGTCAACATCCTTGGAATTAGCCGCAGTATCGGCATTGAATGTGATGTATTCCTTATTAAAAGCATAATAGCCGTTATTGCGCAGGTTGTTGGTGATATTCTGCCTCCATTCTTCAAGTTTATTGAAATCCAGGAGGTCGCCCGGCCGCACCGTGAAGCGGGCCGAATCGCCAAGAATAATCCTACTCAAATCCTCGTCAGGGATGTCATAGCTGATTGAACGGATGCGATAAGGCTCGCCCAAAACGATGTCAAACGCCACCTTCGCCTTGCGCTTGCTGCTGTCGGCATCCACACGATAAGTGACCACATTATTCATGTAGCCACGGTTATTGAGGGCCAGATGTAGCTGGTTGGCACTGGCCACCGTGAGCGTGCTGTCATAAATTACCGGCGGCGTGCCCACCCTTTGAATCCAACGGTTAAACCAATTATCAGGGTTCTTTCCCGAGAGGTTATAGAAGGCCAATTGAAGCTTCAAGCCTCCCATCACCCTGTGATTGGCATTTTGCCTCAAGTAGTTGGCCAGTTGCGAGGTTTCAATGCCATCGGGATGCTGATCGACGAGATTGATATCCACCTTGTCGAGCAACAGTTTTCCCTGAGGCACATGTTTAGTTGATGAACATGAGGACAAGAGCGCCATGACCGAGAGGGCCATCACGATCGAAATCATCCATGTCCTTGAAGCGAAGTGCATATCAATAATGCATCAAATGTTCATCAATACCACAATCCCAGCCACTGGCTGCCTAGTGAAACTAATCGGCCTCGACAAAGTTTCGGTTGGCCTTCAACAGCAAGTCCTCGAACTCAGGTTCACTGCGCAAAGACTTGATATTGAGTGGAGACAAGTCATCATACTGCAGTTTAAACAAGCTTCCATAGCCTTTATCCAAAGCCTGCTGCAGATAACTCATCGCCTTGAAATTGTCGCCCTTGGCCGCCATGAGTGAAGCAAGACAATAGAAATTTTCGCCTCCGGGAAGCTGTTCTTTTTCGATGGCATTAATCCATTTGAAGGCATCGACATCGCGTTCTAACTCACTCAGAGCAAACCCCTTGAGGTTGTACATATCGTCTCCCAGCAGCGTCATGACGTTAAAATCCTTAGCCGCCAACTCGTCATAGCCACCCAATCTTTTCAAAGTCAAGCCCCTAGCAATTCTTGCTTCGGCATTGGCCGGCTCGTTGGCCACAGCGGCATTGAGATAGCCCAAGGCATCCTTATCCATTCCCTGGCTCGCCAGCAAAGCGGCCTTGGTCAACAACATGGGAACATGCTGCGGAGCAATGTGAGAACACTGGTCCAGAGCATCCATCGCCGCCTGATAATTCTTTTCACCTCCTGCATAGTAAGCTGCAAGAGCCTTGACAATATAGAACTCGGGCTGCATCGGGTTGCGGCCGATGGCCAAATCAATGCTTGTCAACGCTTCGTCAAAGCGTGCCAGTTCTAAAAGGCACTTAGCGTGATCATAATATATCACATCGCTGTCATACAAGTGATTGCGCTTGATGTAGTTCAAATCCCTCAAAGCCTGGCCAAAGCGTGAATGGTCAATGGCAATGTTGGCCCTAAGGAAGCGGCACATGGCACCACCATCTTCGGCAGTCATCGCCAAATTGCCGAGGGCACTCATCACCTCGGCATAATGGTCATCACTCATGTCGAACAAGCACTGTGCCGCATTGCCGCCATCGTTCATCGACATGCCCAAAACCAGATTCTGTACCGCTTCTTCAATGTTGCCCTGCTTGGCCAGAATATCGGCACGGTTTTCATACACCTGAGGGATGTTACGGAACAATTCCACGGCCTTGTTCACATGGGCCAATGCCGCAGTAGAGTGGTTGCGGGCCTGCTCAACAAGCGCCAAACCATACATGGCATCATAGTTGCGCGATTCGGCACGAAGAATCGTCTCAAAAGCCTTTTGCGCTGCATCAAGGTTTCCCGCCTTGAGGTTGGCCTTTGCCAACATGTCGGTGCAGGCAAGGGATTTGGGCTTGAGTTCTAGCGCCAGTTTCAAGTCAGCGATCTCACTGGCATAGTCATTTCGTGCTTCGCTGATGCGGGCACGCAGGATGTGCTCGTCAAACCTGAGGTCCTTATCCTTCTTAGGCGTAATCAGCATCGCCTGATTTACATCGGCCAATGCAGCGACAAAATCGCCATTGTAATAGTTCTGATGTGCCCTGGCAAACAGGGTGTTGTAATCATTCGGGTCCTTTGCTAACTGCTCATCATAGACCCGCATTACAGCATTGGTGATCTTGTCTCGGAGCTCAGCATCATTGTTCTGAGCCATTACAGCCACCCAAGCAAAGAGGAGGCAGAATGCAAGCATGAATTTTCTCATTTCCATAATCACTCTGTCTTATTGAATATTATCTATTGCGTTTATTGTCATCTTCAATTGCGTCAAGCGGTTGAGCAACCCCTCGAGCAGGTCAAGGCGCAGCATGTTGGCGCCATCGCTCTTGGCTTGAGAAGGATCCTGATGTGTCTCCAGGAACAGGCCATCGGCACCCGAAGCAATGGCAGCACGTGCCATGGTCTCGATGAGCTCGGGACGGCCACCGGTCACTCCCCCACCCTGGTTGGGCTGCTGCAGGCTGTGGGTAATATCCACAATGACGGGAGCATAGGCCTGCATCACAGGAACTCCGCGGAAATCCACCACAAGGTCCTGATAGCCAAAGGTCGTGCCACGCTCGGTGATAGCCACCTCGTCGTTGCCTGCATCACGCACCTTTTGCACTGCAAAGCGCATCGACTCAGGAGCCAGGAACTGGCCTTTCTTGATATTCACCATTCGCCCGGTGTGGGCGGCAGCGACCAACAGTTCGGTTTGGCGGCACAGGAAAGCGGGTATCTGGAGCACATCAACAAATTCGGCTGCGATATCGGCTTCGACAGGTTCGTGAATGTCAGTAACAACAGGTATCTTGAAGGTCTCGCCCACCTTGCGCAGTATTTTCAAGGCTTTCTCGTCACCGATGCCAGTGAACGAATCGATGCGAGAACGGTTTGCCTTGCGGTAACTGCCCTTGAAGACATAAGGGATGTCGAGCGACTGTGTGATTTTAAGAGCCTTTTCGGCAATGTCCATTGCCATCTCCTCACCCTCGATCACGCAAGGACCAGCAAGGAGGAAAAAATTGTGTCTTGGCGAGGCCAGTAGTTCTTTCAACATATCTATTAAAGCTTTTTGCTATCAGCATTTAGCTGTTAGCGGTTTGTTATTTCATTAGCAGGGTGTGGATGGCGGCGACGGCCATCATACCGGCCGTCTCGGTGCGCAATCGGCTTTCGCCGAAAGTCACGGCATGAAAACCTGCTGCAGTTGCAGCCTGCACTTCCTCGGGGCTAAAGTCACCCTCGGGCCCGATGAGCACCATCACATCGCGGTCGGTCGGGCAGGCGCTGGCAAACATGATGCGCTGTTCCCGCGGGAGCATGGCATCACAGTAGGCGATGCAGCGTGTACCGTCAAAGGGCATTGAAATGACCTGCTCCACAGGTGTCATTTCGTCTAGCTGGGGCAAGGTCGCCTTGAGCGATTGCTTCATGGCAGCGATCATGATTTTCTTCATGCGGTCGGTCTTGAGCACCGTGCGCTCACTGTTGTGGCAACGAAGGGGGATAATGCGATCCACGCCCATTTCCACACACTTCTCGACAAGCCACTCCATGCGGTCCAGATTCTTGGTTGGAGCGATGCCCAAGACAATCTGGTGTCCCCAGTGCGGTTGCTGTTCAACCCTTTCTACCGCCTCAACGGCGCACCGCTTGGGATGCGCCGTTGTGATGCGGCAAGTGTACAGGTTTCCGTTTCCGTCCACCACTTCGATGGAGTCACCCTCGACCATGCGCAACACCTTCACGCAGTGCTTGGAATCCTCCTCACCCAGCGTCAACGTGTCGGCTATGTCAGGGCAATAGAAACGGTGCATAATTCTTTACTTATTGTCCTCTCTCACATGCTTGTACTTGAACAGGAACATGAACGACACGGCAACAACCAGCGCAAATGCGGCGAAGATGTACCACGCGGTGCTCCAACTCGTGGGAGTATTTCCCACCAGGAAGCCGTCCTCAGTCCAATGGCACAGGCTGTTAACGATGGCACCGGCGGCAAGCGTGCCGATGGTGGCACCCAGACCGTTGGTCATGAGCATGAACAGACCCTGAGCCGAAGCCTTGACATTGGGTTCACATTCCTTATCGACAAAGATGCCGCCCGAAACATTGAAGAAGTCAAAGGCAACACCATAAACCAGACACGAGAGCACAATCAGGATAATACCGGGGAAGGCGGGATTACCAGCACCGAAGAAACCGAATCTCAATACCCATGCGAACATTGCAATCAGCATCACCACCTTGATGCCGTAGCGCTTGAGGAAGAACGGAATCAAGAGGATGCAAAGTGCCTCGGCAATCTGGGAGAGCGATACAAGCATCGTGGCATTATTGGCACCAAAGGTGTCGGCCATCGCGGGATCGCTCTTGAAGTGAGTCAGATAGGGAGTAGCAAAGCCGTTGGTCACCTGCAGCGACATACCCAGCATTGCAGAGAAGATGAAAAACAGTGCCATCTTCTTGGTCTTGAACAGTTTGAATGCTGTCAAGCCCAGCTTTTCGGCCAACGATTGTTCCTCTTTCTTCACCAACTTGCAGGCAGGCAAAGTCATGCAATACAAGAACAGGACAAAGCTCAACAAGCCCGACACGATAAACTGCATGTAGGTGTATTGGAACTTGTTAGCATTCTCACCCAAGGTGAAGCCGAAGCTACCGTTGTCCAACACTGCGCAGTTAACAAACCACATTGTGGCGATGAAGCCAATGGTGCCGAAGACACGGATGGGCGGGAAGTCCTTCTCGGTGTCCATGCCGTTGTCCTTGAGGATGGTGAAGGCCACCGTATTGGACAAAGCCAGCGTGGGCATATAGAAGGCTACACTTAACGTGTAAACAGCGATGAAAGCCACCTTGTCGGGGTTAACGCCAGCAGCAGCGGCAGTCATGCCCATGTAGGCCAAGGCAATCATTGCGGCACCGGCAATGAAATGGCAGATGCCCAGCAGACGCTGCGGCTGAATGTACTTGTCGGCCACAATACCCATCAATGTGGGCATGAAAATCGACACGATGCCCTGAATGGCATAGAACCATGAGATCTCGGCTCCCATGCCGGCTGTTCCCAGATAGTTGCCCATGCAGGTCAGGTAAGCGCCCCACACGGCAAACTCCAGGAAATTCATCACAATGAGTCTTAACTTCAGATTTTTCATAAGAATCTATATTTTAAATATTGATATTCCAATTCACAAAAGTAGTAAAAAGCGGCAAACTATTCCTCACCTTGTGCGGAATTAGTTTTGCTGGCAATGATTTTCTTGATGCGGGCTGCTTTTTCATATTGTTCCTTATCAACATACTGCTGCATGCGCCGCTCCAGCTTCTCGACCGGCAGGTCCTCGAGGCGTACAGGCTTCTGGGGTTTGTAGTCCCCGTCACGCCGCCACTCATAGCTGGTGTGCTCCATGACCTCGGCTGTGGTGAAAATGGGTGCACCGGTACGCAAAGCAATAGCGATGGCATCGCTTGTACGCGCATCAATGTCCACCTCGGTCATGCCATTGTCCAGATGCATCATAGCGGCAAACACGCCATTCTTGAAGCTATAGATGTTGACATAATGCAATTTAACGCCGAAGGCATGGAACATGCTGACGAACAGGTCATGAGTCAATGGTCTTGACGGCATTACCTGCTCAAGATGAACTGCAATGGACTGCGCCTCGGCAGCGCCCACCACGATGGGTATGCGCCTGGCCTGGTCAGGAGTGCTGTCGGCATTCTCCAGCAACAAGGCATAAGCGCCCGCTTGCACCTCGCTGCGAGTGATACCCAACACCTTAAGCTCTATCAAATTCTCGTTTCCCATTCAATTCTATATGTCGTTTTATCATCAAAAGAACCAATCCCCTTTGATGACATGGTTAAGCGGTGATGACGCCACTGCCGTAACACAAGTGGCCCTGTGCATCATAGATGACAGCAAACTGGCCGGGAGCAATGCCCTGCACGTCTTCCTCGCTCTCGATGACCCACTGGAGGTCGCCGATGCGGGTGAACTTGCCGCGCATGATGTGCGGGGTGTGTCGGTTCTTGAACATGATGTCAACCGAGCCCTCAACACCCTCCCAGGGATTGCCCGAAATAAAGTGCATCTCATCAAGACGCAATGTGCGGCCATACTGCTTGGCTGTGCCATATCCGTTGCTCACATAGATGACGTTTTCATCCACGTTCTTGCGCACTACATACCATGGTCCGCCACTCAGGCCGAGGCCCTTGCGCTGGCCGATGGTGTGGAACCAATAGCCGCGATGCTCACCCAGTTTGCGCCCTGTTTCCAACTCGATGATGGGCCCGGGGCGCTCTCCCAGATGGCGGCGGATAAAATCGTTATAGTCAATCTGTCCCAAAAAACAAATGCCCTGACTGTCACGGCGATGAGCATTGGGCAGATGAGCTTCCTCGGCAATGCGACGCACTTCCTCCTTGGGCAGTGAGCCAATGGGGAACATGACATGCTGCAACTGGTCGTAGGTAATCTGAGCCAGAAAATCGGTCTGGTCCTTGACGGGATCGACGGCTGTCGCCAGATACTTCACGCCGTCAATGACCTGGGTGGTGGCATAGTGACCAGTAGCGGTCATGTCAAAGTCTTTGCCCCAGCGTTGCTCAAAGAAACCGAACTTGATCATGCGGTTACACATCATGTCGGGGTTGGGTGTGAGACCCGCCTTGACGGTGCGCAGGGCATATTCCATCACATGATCCCAGTATTCCTCGTGCAAGGACACCACCTCGAGTGGAAGACCATACTGACGAGCGATGAGCGAACACATCTCGATGTCCTCCTCGGCGCTGCAGTCGCCCTCGTCATTATCCATACCGATGCGGATATAAAAGAGATGCAGGTCCTCGCCCTGCTCCTTGAGCCGGTGAACGACCACTGCGCTGTCAACGCCTCCTGATATGAGTACTGCTATGCTCAATGCTTTAAATTTATATAAGTTTGCCTATCTTTTCTTAATTACTCAAATCAAGCGTTATCGAGAACCTGCTCATCGGTGACACTCTCGGTAAAATAGGCGCCGATGAAATAGTCCAGCGATATTTTTCCGGGTCCCGCCAACAGCATGAAGACAAAAATGCCGATAAACATGAGGGGATAGCCAGGAGCAAAATTGTACAACTGGTCATGAACCGTTACCTGCTCGGACATGATTGCCCTCTCGGCCATAATCATCAGGACCAAAGGAAAGATGACAGCCAAACGGGTCAAAAAACCAAGCATGATACACACAGCACACAACATTTCCACAATCACCAGCAAGGTCATCGATGCCTCGGGTGAAAGGCCCAAAAAGCCGTCAAAGGTGGGCACGATGGCATCAAAATTCAACATCTGGCGGATGCACAGCTGCAGAAACATGATACCCGTGAAAAGGCGCAGGAATAGCCTCGACAGGTTACTGTAGGTATGGCCCACACTATACAGGAACAAATTCTTGAAAAATCCGGTCATGGTGCAATTGCTATCAATAGTTAGGGTTCACAGCCGACATCAGTCCCTCGACCGACAGGCTTTTATTCACAATAGTGCGTTCTCCGTCAAGCACATAGCAGCATGGGAACGAACGCAGGTCGAGCACGCGGACAAGGTCCTCGCTGCAACCAACTATCCAGTTGTCGGCAAAACCAGCCGCCATGCGTGCCCAGTCGTCACTGTAGCCGTTAACGCTCAAACAAATCAATTTGGCTTGATCAGCACCAATCAGTGCATTGAGCGCAACATCGGTGCTGAGACGAACCCTGCCAATAGTGCTGTCGGTGCTGTCATCGAGAAACAGCAGGACATAGGTCTTGGCATCAATCTCACTCAAGCGGTGCTTCAAGCCATCAAGACCAGTGTATTCAAAATCGAGCTGCGCCCCTACCTGAACGGCGTTGATGCTTGTCAACTGCTCGACGTAGTGATTGCGAACATCCTTAGGCAACTGTTTTGAAGCAGCAAGCGGCTTAATAAAAGCCACATATACCTCATCACTCCAATATTCGGCATCGGGGCCATAGAGCGCGCGCTCGGCCACTTCGCCAAGCCGCTGCAAATTACCGGCATTAGAGCGCGCTTTATTTACCAGATCATTCACCACCGACATGACGACATTGCGGTGGGAATAACGGAAGAAATCGACAAAGTCACGGAAAGTGTTTTCAAGGGCCTGTTCGTCGGTGATGTTCTTGCTGATGTCAAAATCATCCCAAAAGTGAGAGATAATGAAATTGCAACGGCTCTCGAGCGTGGAGCATGTGTCAGGAGCCAATGGATAGGCGAACAACCTGCCCGGCTGCTGCTCAGCCCGTTGCACCTGAGCTATTGCCGACGGACAATATATCGCACACAAAGCGGTGATTAACAATAAGATATGTTTCATTCTCAACTTTTATTTGCCAACGTTGGTATCATTTAACCTGCTAAATTACAATAAAAGCAGCAATCTTGAGGCACTGTCGGCGTCAAAAATATTTACATGTCAACATTTTTTCACACGCTTGACTCATGGGATAATCGCCATGAATGAAATCGACATTAAAGCAAAACAGCCGAGAATAGATTTGCATCATTCTCAACTGTCCTCCTGCTTCAGTAATTATATAGTGTTTTCAAGTATTTTAGTATTCAGAATGAGGGCTCGTAAATTATCGTGGCGCAAAAATAGTGCCAGCCATTGTGCCTGACGTAGGAAAAAGCCGAGAAACTGTTTGGAAAAAGCGATTATTTCTCTTTAAAATTTTTCAATTTTTGACCAATAATTAACCCAAGTAACTCATTCATAATTAATTAAAAATACAAACACAAAATGGTCGTAGACATGCCACGGCACGGGGAACCAGCCCGAAAAAAATGGAAAATACGGCACGGGGAATTGGCATTGAAAGAGGGAGATAATGGGAGAAGTGTAATGAAATGAAAAACACGCGAGGAAAGGCTGATCGCGGGGAACAGAAAAAAAACCAGGCTCGGGAACCTTGCGGTCTCGAGCCTGGTTGATATTCTTATCTTAATGATTCCTGTAAAACGTGATCAATTACTCATCACGGTTGCGGAGCTGCTGAACATAGACAGCCTTCATCATTTTCTTGCGGTTGGTGATGGAGGGCTTTTCAAAAGCCTGACGGGTACGCAACTGCTTGATGACACCGGTTTTTTCAGTTTTACGTTTGAATCTCTTGAGGGCGCGTTCGATGTTGTCGCCTTCCTTAACGGGAACAATAATCATAATTTGTTTGTTTTGTTTTAATTGTTTTTATGTTTGTAAATGTTTGGAATTTCTTTTCCGTTTGCGGCTCTATAAGGATTGCACATCGCCGGCGAGCCACATGCCGAGCGATGCCAAATTGGTCGATATGTATTGATAATCAATTTCTTAAAGTAGGTCAAACAACCCCCTTTCCTTTTAGAGCGCCGCAAAGTTACACAAACTTTTCACAATGGCCAACATTTTTGCAAAAAAACTTGCGACCATGTTTTTCACACAGTCGCAAGTACAGAAGCCTGTATCTGGCGGATTATTTCTTGCGGTTGCGCACCGAGCGGACGTTGGTATTGACCGTCTGAGTGCTTGTTTTGGGCTTGCGCTCCTTGACTTTGGTCTTTTTCTCCTTGGCCTTGGATTTGGTTTTGGAAGACTTCTTGGTAGTTGAAGACTTGCTGCCACGCTTGGTAGTGCGCGTCACGGTCTTCTCCTCGGTCTCGGCAGAGGCTTCTCCTTCTACCTGCTCGGCACCTTCTTCGCCCTCTTCGAGTTCACCCTCGGCTTCAGCACGGGCTTTCTCTTCAGCCTCGGCGCGGGCCTGCAGTTCCTCCAATGGCGGCACCCACAGATCCTTGTTGAAACGCTGCAAGCGCTGTTCGATGCTGTCTTGTGCATGCTTGAGAGCCTCGGGCTCGGAGTACATCTGCTTGAGTGCCATGTTACGCAGATTCTTGGTCTTGATGATGTCGCCAGTGTACATGTTGAGCTTGAAGAAGTCGTCAAGGCTGTATCGCGGCAGGTTGTTATCATCATCGGTGAAGACGTATTGCTGTGCCAAGTAGGGGCGGATATCGTTGAGTTTTACCCAGAACATAGGATATTTGCCTGTTTCGCCGCTCCAGTCATCCATCTGATGCAGAACGGGGCACAAATACTCGACACGTGCCTTCATCTGATTGCTGCGGGTGTCAAATTCCCACTTCTCGATGACATAGTAGCTGAGACACTGATTGCCACGGATATCGGCATCCTCGAACTCATAGATGGGGTTCTTGGGAGTGCTGCCCTTGGCCTCGGTGTAATCAATGTAGTGGTTGAAGAACATATCCGCCACATTAATCTTATGGTTGTCATCGAAGATTTCGGCTTCGTAGTCATAGGCCGAGATCTGGTTTTTAGCCAGCAAACGCATGATGATGAAGTACAAGTTCTGGCCGTCCTGGTTGGGCATTTCAGGATAAAGCAGTGCGGCGTTCTTGCCCTTGGTCAAGTCCAGCTCGCGGTAGATGACCTTCATCCACTGCAAGTCGGCATCGTTGGGCTCCTTGACCTCATAGAAGGACTGTTGCCTGTCGCTGATGACGGCTTCGCCATTCTTCTTGTCCCTATCCCTACGGGTATCGCTGCCGGTGCGTTTTGTCACCTGTGCGTTGCTTGCGAAGACTGTTCCAAGCAGCAACAATGCGATAATCAATCTAAGACTTTTCATATTCTTGATGTTCAGGTTGTTTGTTTCAATTAGTTAATGATGACCTCGATGGGTGAAATCTCACGGGTGATACCGTCGGGTCCTGTTGCCTTGACACCACGGATGAGGAAGCGCTTGCCATGCTGGAGGCGTTTAATGCGTTCCTTTTGACGCTCGGTGAACTGTGCGCTGTTGCTTGCCTCGGGATGAAAGTCGCCCATGGCGTCCACAAAGAGGCACTCAAACGACACGACTTTGAAGTCAATATTCAGAATCTCATCGTCGATTGCGGCATCTAGTCCACTGGCGGCCATTAGCAGGTTCTTGGCAAAAGGCCTGCCGCCCTTGTAGCGGTTAGTATGGCCCTCGGCATCCTTATAGGAAATGAAGGGTGTGGGATCGGGCAACTTGCGCACCCTGAAGGTAGTGCTGCCCACGTTGGTGCGCTGTCCGTCCATTTCGGCCGTCACCGAGATGACACACTCGGCACCCACCTTGGCGGGGCGTGCAATCCACCCGTCACCGCTCTTGGTGAGCGAGCCATTGGTCATCGTAGCGCTGATGCTGCTCTCGGGCACACCAGGCACAGCGATGCTGATGGGGTTGTTGATACCGGCATAGAGCACGTTCATCATCGTTGCGCTGATGGTCGCCAGCGGGTCAATAACGGTGTAGCTCGACTTGAAGTCGCGGCGTGTCACCGAGCCGTCACGTCCCAGCACTTCGATCCATCCCGAATAGTCATATTTACCGGCCTTGCCAGTACCCACCTCATAAATGCCGGTGTTGTTTCCCAAACGTCCACCATTGACATAGACGACAGGTCGCTGAGTGGTATCGATAGCGGCGAGCACGATTTGTGCCTTGTACTTGGTGCCACGCATGACAACGCGTGACTCGGGTACCACAAAGGCGTTGACCAGATTCACACGCAGGTCACCCAAGTCGACATTGGTCAGCATCTGATTAAGTACCTCACCCTCGGCATATCGCACGTCATTCTGCAGCTTGGTAAGCAGGGTGACGGCTGCGATACAAGGCATATTCTCGAACAAGGTCTCCTCCCACGTGTGCTTGCTGATGTCGTGGTTGGCCAGCTTGGGCGGGGTTGTCGAGAGTGCCGTCTCAAGGTTCTGGCGCTTCTCGGGATCCTCAAGGAACGAGGTCACAAATTGGCGATACTGGTCAATGCGCGTCCTGAGCTTCTTGCCCTTGCCACCGGTAGCTGCAAGCATCACCTCGCTGGAGGCATCCAGGTTGTCGCGGTTGCGTATGTTGTTCACATCGCCATCAGGCCCGTCGGCATGCTGCACGATTTGAAGCTTCAACGAGTCGATGTAGTCGAAAAGCTTGTCAGTCTCTCCGACCACCTGTGTCGCCTTGTCCAGCCAAATCTTGCCCTTCTCGGGATTCTTCTCGTTGAAGGCCTGGAGCTGACCATAGAGTGCCTGGTTGCGCGCCGTGATGGTGCGGTTGGAGCGTGTCAAACCGTCCTCCACCTGGCTGAAACCGTTGAGCACGTCGCTCGACACGTTCAGCGCAAGCATTGCCGTCAAGACGATGTACATGAGGTTAATCATCTTCTCACGGGGCGACATGCGATTGACGCTCTTATTTTTTGATGTTGCCATCTATTTTCTTCTCTCTATTATAAATAGGAATAGTTGTCAGTTAAAAAGTCATTCAACGACGCTTCATGCGTCCTGATCATCACTGTTGGGATCAATGCCAGGCATTCCAGGCATGGGGCGGTACATGTTCACGGTCATGGCCTTGACCATCTTCTCATACACGCTGTTGAGCTGCTTCATGTAGCGGGCCATCTTCTCGGTCTCGTCACAATAGTGGGCACTCTCGGCTGCACTCTTCTCATACATGTCTCGGATGTCCTTCAAGCCACGGTTCACACGATCGATGTTGTCGAGCTGCGACGAGATGCTCTTGAGCTGGATCTCGTAGATGGTGTTCAAGCCGCTGATGTTCTGGTTGAGGGCCTGCATCTGGTCCACATAGCCTGTTGAGCTATCCGAAATAGTCTGACTGTTTTCGGTGATGGCGCGATAACTGCCAAGCAACGTCTGGCTCACCTCGTTGAGCGCCGTGGTGGTTGCTTGCAGTTTCTGCATCTGCTCGCTGATACCAGCCATCTGGCTCAGGTACTGCTGTGTAGCGTCGGTCAGTTCGGCCATGCGTGAGAGCTGGTCGCTGGCAGCAGCCATCTTTGCGATGCTCTCGCTGAGTGACATGGTGTCCTCCTCACTCAGGTTCACACCCTGAGGCAGTCCAACGGCGTTCTTGGCCTCGGAGGCGCTGACGTTGATTTCTCCGTCAAAGCCTTCACCATTGCCGCCACCGATAATGATACCGCCGCCACCGGCAAAGTCAGGACGGTCCTCGGGATTCTGAGTGGCAAGTACAGGAAATACTTCCTCCCAGTGGTACTCCTTCTCGGGCTTGTCAAATGCCGTGAGGATAAACATGAGTACCTCGGTACCCATACCGATACACAACAGTGTGTTACCACCAGGCAAGTGCAAAATCTTGAAGAGTGCACCCCAGATTACGATAGCGGCACCGATACTGTAGGCGAAATTGAAAAAACGCTGTCCGCTGTCGCTCTTGAGGAAGCGGCCGGCTTTCTTTTTATATTTTTTTACCTTTCCCATTGTTGCTTGAACTATGATAAGATGTTGAGTGTGATAAACAGTTTAATGATATTGAATTAAAAATGCTTAATTGGCGGTTAGTCCTTACAGCAGTTCTTGCGTTTGCCCTTGACGAGTCCCACCTTGGAACGCACACAGCGGAATCCGATGTAGCTCCTCTGCTCGTTCTGGTACTCCCACATGCGCAGGTCGGCACGAATGTTGTGCACCACATCCTTCCAAGAACCGCCACGCACGATCTTGCGCGACATTTTGTAGGGGTCCTCTTGGGCCACATAGTAGCGGTACTCGGGGTTGATATCGTCTGTCATGCGGTCGATGCTCTCGGTATAGGCTGTCGAGGTCCACTCGCTCACGTTACCAGCCATGTCATAGAGGCCATAGTCGTTGGGCTCATAGGTGCCGACGGGTGCCGAAATGATGTAACCGTCCTTCACATAGTTACCCTCATCGGGCTTGAAGTTGGCATAGAAGCATCCCTCATCAACGGTCAACGGCAGATCGCCTTCCCAGGGGTATTTGTTCTTGTTCTTACCCGCACGTGCAGCAAACTCCCACTCGGCCTCGGTGGGCAGACGGAACGGCTCGACGTAGATTGCCTGATTGCCCATCGACTTCTTGAGGAACTCGGTGCGCCAGTGGCAGAAGGCATTGGCCTGCTCCCAGCTCACACCCACAACAGGATAGTTGTTGTAGTTGCCGTTGGCGAAGTACATGCGCACATAGGGTTCCTGATAGGCGTTCTCAAAATCGTTCACCCAACAGGTTGTGTCGGGGTAGATGTTGACAATGTAAGTGTTGAGGAAATCATAGTCGCTTTGCATGGCGCGCGTGATGGTCTGACGGATGATGCGGCCATCGTCGTCGATGAAAGCGGTATCCTTGCTGATGGTGGGAGGCGTCATGTCCACCTCATGGTCGGTGTTATAATCTCGACGCGTGGGGTCAAAGCGGTGTTTGCGCTTGGCTGCCTCGGTCAAGTTATAGACCTCATAGCGGTAATTCATCTGCGAAGCATCCAGTTCTTTCACACCAGTGATGGGGTTGATGCGGTAAACGCTCTCGATGGCACGTTCCTCATCCTCACTGGGATTCTTCCAGGGAATGCTCTTGCTCCAGTCGAGATGCGGGGTGATGGGATTACCTTCCTTGTCCTCCTCGATCTTGAACTCCTCGTTGCCGCCATAGTTAGGATCGGCAAGACGTTCACGGATAATCGAGTCGCGCACCCAATAAACAAACTGCTTGTACTTGGAATTGCTGACTTCCATCTCGTCCATCCAGAAGGCGTCCACCGAGATGCCGTGTGCCGTCGAGTCAATGCCCCATACCGAGTCACGCTCATTGGGCCCCTCGCGCATCGAACCGACATCGACGAGTACCATGCCAAAGGGTGTGGTTTCATTAAACACGGTAGCACCAACGCCGGTAACCTCACCGCCGCTGAAACCTCCCTTGCGCACCGATCCGCAGGACACTGTCGCCAGAGCGACCAAAAGTATCAAAAATAGTTTCTTCATATTCTTACATTAAGCGTACGCTTTTTTGTTTGTTCTTGTTCTTCTCTCTCTTGTCGAGTTTCACATTATATGTTACAAAGACCTCATGACTGCCAAAGGTCGCCTTGCTGATGTCTGATACAGGATAGTCATAGGCATAGCCGATATAGGCATCCTTCAGGTTCACACCGATAAAAGCCGTCACAGCATCCTTCCAGCGATAACCCACGCCAATGTTGAACATGCGATTGTAGCGCAACACCGTGGCAAGCTGTGCAGTCCAAGCCTTTTGGTAGGAAGCAAACAGTGCAGAGGGTTGTATCTCAAATAACGAATTATTAATCGGAATATTGCCGCCGGCCATAAAATAATAGCCGCGGCTCATGTTGTACGCCCAATACTGGAAGGCTTCACGCGAGACCTTCATTTCAATTGTTGGAGCCGTCAAGTGAGTGACGGCAAATCCCACCCAGAACCGTGGATGCGAGAAAAAAACGCCCGCATTAGCATCAAAGGAGGTACCCGAAACATCATTTTCGGGAAGGGCTTCATCGGATTGGCTGTGTGCCTCGTCGCCCTCGGGCATTCTTACCTTGTCGCGATGGAAAGTTTGCGAGAACACTCCAGGCTGTACACCCAGACTGAGCATCATGTTCTTACCGATCTTGCGCTTGTAAGCTATCTGTGCCCCGACACGGGTATTGGTGAACAGACCGATGCTCTCATACTCCAACTTAACACCTGCTCCGAGTTTCTGCCCCAACAGTTTATAGGGCATGTCGGCGGTCAAGTAGAAGTTCATGGGCGCATGACTGAAATCCACCCACTGCATTCGGCTTCCCAGTGTTATGTGGATGGCGTTAAGCTCGCCCGCAGCAGCAGGGTTATAATAGGTCGTGCTCAACCACGAGTGAGAAAAGGCGGCATCGACCTGAGCCAACGCACCAAACGCCACGAAAGCCGCCAAAGTCATAGCGGCTAAAAGACGTTTTATGTCAAGCAACTTCATTGTCATCACATTATTCAAAGAAGAATGTCACCACTACCATGTCGTTTTTCACCTTGTTAACACTCTGGGTGAAACGCATCCTTTCATCTCCCTCTTCCAAGTCGGTACGATTCTTGTTCAACAGGTTCTTCAATCCGAAGCAGAACTTGATTTCGGGGCACAACTTGAAGAAAGGCATATAGAAGTCACATCCCATGCCCACCGTGAGCATCACGTCACCATTGTTGAGCTTAAGCTGATCGCTGCGATCCTTGGCAAGGTCGTGGACATACATGGCACCGGCTGTGAAATAGGGACGCATGTTATGGTAACGCTTGGCGCTCATTTTCAGGTCAATGGGCAACACAATGTAGGTGGATTTAATGTTCTGGCTCTGTTTGTACCTCTCATCTCTATTGGGGTCGCCACGGTGATTGAGGAATTTCACCACCTTGTTGCCAAAATACAGGCCCGGAGAAATCCTTAGGTTGAAATGCTCAGCGATGCGGTAGTCGGCCAGCACGTTTACCGAAAAGCCTGGCGAGTGGGCTGGCACGTCGGCATACCACTCCTCGCCGGGATACATATCACTGTCACCAGTGATATGGCCGTTATTGGTGATAGCAAGATTCTGGAAATTCATACCGAATGAGAAGCCGAAATGCAACTTCTTGGAGTCGGCATAAGGTCGGTTCAGAATCATGTCATTATCCTGGGCATGCGACGCCGCGCACCCCATCACCATCAGCATTAACCACAATGCAATATGTCTGAGCTTGGTCTGGTTCATTTAACCTTATTAACGCAGTTTTTCGCGCCTTATTGCTTAAAATGCAAAAAACTGTGACAAAACTCTCGGCCAGCCACCGAGTCGCAACTAACGATTGTTACTAAATCCCGAGAAAATCCATTAAAAAAAATTTTTTTTAATGAAAAAACTTGCTCATTCCAATAATAATTGCGACTTTTGTAAAAAATTTCACACTATACGGTTCGGTTACATGACAACTTATTTCATAATTCCCTGCCAGTGTGAGACTTTTTAACTTAGCACATGATGATTTTTAACCTCTTTTTATGTTTAACTTTTAACCATTTTAGTTTATGAAAAAATTATCACTTATGTTGTTGATGGCCGCATTGGCATTGCCAATGATGGCTCAGTTTGCCAATAAGGCTGACTTAATGGCTGCCAAGATTGACCGCAGCACCCTTGAGCAGGGAGCACTCAATCCCCTCAAGGAGTATAAAGGCATGTTGACTCCCGCCAACATGACTCGTGACACCGAAACCCTCTTCTGGGACTTTGAGGATGAGGACGACTTTGAAGGCTGGCTGAGCCTGGATAACGATGGCGACGGCTATGGCTGGGAAGTTGATGACTACTATTCACACAATAGCGGCTCATATAGCCTGAAATCACGCAGCTACTATGCCGGTGCATTGGATCCCGACAACTGGCTGATTTCGCCCGAGGTACCCCTGGGTGGAACATTGTCATTCTTTGCAATGAACTACCTGTCAAGTTATCCCGACAATTTTGCCGTTTATGTTTGCATCGGCACTCCCACCTCGGCCGAGGACTTCGTGCAGGTTTCAAACATGATCACTCCCCCCACTCAATGGACCGAGTATACCATTGACTTGAGCGACTATGCTGGTGAGGTTGGCTGCTTCGCTTTCCGTCACTACAACAGCTATGACATGTACCAAATCTACCTCGACGACATCACCTACACCTTCGAGTCAGGTCCCGTAACCCCCGTTCCCACAGAGTTAGTTGCTATCCCCTACATCAACGATGCTGATGTTACTTGGGACGCTGGTGAGAGCACCGAGTGGAACCTGCGCTACAGGGTTTACACTCCGGAGCCCGAGATGACCGGCTACTTCTGGGACTTCGAGGATGAAACCGAATTGTCATGGACCTCGGTAGACGCCGACGGTGACGGCTTTGGTTGGTTCATCTGGGATCCCATGAGCCTGGGCTATGACACTGGTGATGGCGAACGCTTGTTCGGAACCAAGTGCGCAACTTCGGCCAGCTACAATGGCTATGGTGCTCTGTATCCTGATGATTGGATGATTTCGCCCAAGGTAACCCTTGCTAAGGACTTCTCGTTCTGGGCTGCCGGTCAGGATCCCAGCTACGCTGCCGAGGTATTTGCAGTTTATGTATCAACTGGCGATCCCAACGATCTGAGCAGCTTCGTGAAGATTTCTGACGACATCGTTGCTACCAGCCCCATCGAGCAGTACACCTTCGACCTGAGCGCCTATGAGGGCATGGAGGGCTATGTTGCCATCCGTCACTACAATGTTACCGACATGTTCCGCCTGAACATCGACAACGTCCTGATTGGTGAGCTGCCCGAGCCCGTTGAGGAGGCTGAGTGGATCTATGTATACGGCCTTGATGTGAATGCTTACACCATCGAAGGTCTGGATCCCGAGACCACCTATGAGGTACAGGTACAGGCTGTTAATGAAGACGTTCCCAGCAAGTGGAGCGGATCTTGCATCTTCACCACCGGCAAGACGACTTCGGTTGAGGAAATCAGTGTAGCTCCCGTTGATGGCGCTTACTACAACCTGATGGGCCAGAAGATGAACGGCAACAACCTGCCCGCTGGCATCTACATCCACAACGGCAAGAAGATTCTCGTTAAGTAAGAATCTCAATGCCAGAGGAAAAAGACGACCTTCACTGATGAAGGTCGGGACGACAATAGAGTCCCTTAGTCATTTTCCCGAAACAATTAACTGCACACAGCACCGCCATTGCGAGCTGTGTGCAGTTTCTTTTTCATCTAGGGGAATATGACGTTAGGAGGAGTGGCGATTGAGCAGGCGGGAGACGGGACGCGTGAACAGGCGGTTGACTATCCAAGCGAGGAAAATGTCGATGGGAAGTGCAAAGACAGCCATCAGATTGGCGTCGGTGCCGAAGAGGTCGTTGCTGACGACGTTTGCTGCCTCAATGATGTTGAAATGTCCCAGAACAGGGCTAATGAGGCCTGAATAAATGAAGAGGATGAACCCCTGCAGCATGAACATTTCAAAACTGATGTCTCCCAACCACTGCATGGGACGACTGGCCATGAATTTGCCGATAAAGCCTTCGCGCTTGTTATAAAGCAAGCATCCCATGATGAGCACTGCAACGGTAGGCCACCAGATGATGGCGTCGCTCCATGGCAAGAATGCGGGATAGGCTCTGATGAACATCACAGTCACCGAGAGCAGGGCAATGGAAATCAGTTCAAGGTCTGTGCCGTTTTCGCTTTTCCCCAGCACTTTAACATTCTTCATCGACTGGCAGGCACAAGCCAGCGTCATGCCGATGATGAAGTCAATGAGACGAACCGGCGGGAAGACATACAGTGCAATCTGCCCCAAGAGATCCTGTCCGGCTAGGACAATGACATCGATGATTACCAGCACGATAATGATGGCCAACTGGATGCGCAGGTTCAAGGGCTTGAACCATCTGGCAAGCAAGGGATAGCACAGGTAGCAGAAGAGCAGCGTACTCAGGAACCAAGCGAACTGGTTATAGGAGAAATAGATGTGATGAGAAAGTGACCAACTCTGCAAGAGCAATGCGTTGAGTTCCAGCGTCGGGTGCTGGATTAGGGGTTTTCCCGCCCATGCCAGAGCGATGATCATGAACACCAAGACAAGCCAGTGCAACGGGTAGAATTTCAAGGCATGACGCCAAGCAAACTTACCATAGGAATGTGCATCCAGGTCATTGAAGGGGTGCTTGAGTGCCAAGAGGAAACCGCTTGCCATCAAAAAGAATGTCACACCAGCCCATGTCAATTCCTCCAATCCGGAAACTCCCACATGGAACAGGACTATGATTATTGCGAACACGGCTCGCCAGCCATTGATTGTCTTTATCTTCATCAGTTATTATTTTGAAATTTGCTCTTGAAAAACGCCATTAACGGTCGCGAAAAATAACGGTTCACCAGCCAGGCCAGCGGCAGGAGCACCAACCAGACACCGATGAGTTTGTAGCCATAGGCCATGATATCAAAATGACCTGCGGCAGGAGCCACCACATAGTTGTACAACAGGAACGCCACAAACTGCAGCATATAAACCTCAAAACTGATGCTGCCCAGCCATTGCAGGGGCTGCCACTTGAGAATGCGCCCAAAGAAACCCTCCTGCCCATTGAGCAGCGCCATTGCCAACAGGATTGCTCCTTGAGGTACCAGCCAGATGATGACATCTTCCCATGGTTTGACCCATGTAGTCTTGTTCCTGATAAGGATGACCAGGCCGAACAACAGCAGCAATGCCACATCAATTAGCGTGGCTCTAGCAAAACCAACTGCTTGAAAGCGTGGTTTGAGCAATGTGTAGATGCGGAATACCATGATGCCCATCGTGAAGTCAATCACATGGGCCAACGGATTGACATATATCGCCTCACGGCCAGGAATGTCCAGCCCCGGTAAGATGGCCGCCGGAATTGACGTCATCAAGATGATGGCAATGCCCAGATGGTACCAGCGCCAGCGCCTTGTAACATAAGCAAGCAAGGGATAGACCACATAGCAGAACATAAGCACGCACGAGAACCATGCCACGGGGTTAATGCCATAATGCATGTCGTGCTGGGGAGACCACGAGTGCAACAATAGGGCCGTCAAGGCGGCATTGCACCAGTCCACCGTTGTGGAATGGAACGTGAGGGCCAAGAGAATCATCAGTGCCAACGCCAACCAATTCAAGGGATAGAGTCTCGCGGCATGACCACAGACGAAATTGCGGTACTCTCGAGCCGAAATCGTGTCAAACGGGTGCTTCCTCATCAGCAAAAAAGCGCTGACAATGAAAAAGAAAGTCACGCCCGCGGCACACAAATCCCACATCGCAGTCAAGCCGCCGTGAAACAATACCACAACGACTGCAATGAGTCCGCGCCATGAGTTGATTGTCTTGATCAATGCCTCACTAGTGAATGATTTTTACCTAAAACAGGAAGCCTGACGAGGCCGAAAAAAACGCTTGCAGGCCAAATTAGGATGCAAAAATACAAACATTTGCACAAAGAGCGCCATAAAACACAAGAATTTTGTACCTTTGCAGCCGCAAAAATGTCAACAACCGAACAAAGCGACATTCGGGCAACCAGCCGTAGCTCCAAATTCATCAAGGACATCGGCATATATGCTATCGGGAACATCGGATCAAAACTCATCACGTTCTTGATGGTACCTTTGTATACCTACTTCTTGCCCAACAAGTCAGACTTCGGGTACTATGACGTGTGCCTGTCGATGTGCTTCCTGCTTATTCCTTTTGTCACGTTGCAGATGAGAGACGGCGCCTTCAGGTTCCTGCTTGACTGCGAAGACGAAACTCGTCGCCAGCGCATCGTCACCTTTGTCAACCGCTCGATGCTGACGACCTTGTCCTTGGCTTCGCTGGTTGCCGTGGCACTCATGCTGACGACCAACATCGGCTATCTGGGCTACTGTCTGGGACTGCTGATTGCATTATCACTGCAGGAAGTTTATTCCCAGGTGTTCCGAGGTTTGGGCAATAACCGTGCTTTTGTCATTGTGGGCATCCTGTCGGCATTTTTCATTGGCTTGTTCAGCGTCATCTTTGTCGCCGGCTTCGGTTGGGGTATCAAGGGTGTGTTCCTTGCCAACATCGCCGCACGCGTGGTGGCGCTGGTTGCAGTAGAAGCCCGTGTGCGCCTGATTACCAGCAACACCCGCTGGTCGCTCAGCGTGCGCGAGGTGGGTCGCGACCTGCTGCGCTACACCCTGCCGTTATTGCCCGGCTCACTGTGCTGGTGGCTCACCGGCAGCAGCGACCGCCAGTTTATCAAGTTCTTCTTGGGGCTGGATGTCAACGGGTTATATGCCGTTGCGACGCGTTATACAGGCATCATCATGACGCTGGCCATCATTTTTTATCAGGCATGGCAAGAAACAGCTATCCTGCAATACCACAGTCCTGACCGCAACCGCTTCTTTTCCAAGATGTTCAATGGCTACATTTTCCTGTTGTCGGCCATTCTTGTCGGTTATGTGTTCCTGCTCAAGGTTTTCTATGGCCTGCTTACCGCCGAGCCCTATCAAGAAAGCCTCAACTACATCTATCCGCTGGGGGTGTCGGCCGTTATTTTTGCCATTGCTGCATTCTTTGACATGGGATACCAGTGTGCCAAGGATACCCCACGCACCCTGCCCGCCATCGTTCTTGCTGCCATTGTCAATGTGGTGCTTAACTTCGCCTTAATCAAGCCGTTTGGCGTGTATGGCGTCATTGCCACCCAAATCATCACCTATATCGTGCTGGTCATCTATCGCTGGCATGACATGAAACGCTATTTCATCCTGCGACTGGAGAAGCGAACCCTGCTGCCAGTGCTGGTCGTTCTGGCGTGCTCCCTACCCTTCTATCTGAGCCACAACAAGTTCATTGACGTGGCAGTGATGATTGCCGCCATTGCCTTGATAACGTGGCCCGTACGCGGCGAGTTGCAGGAGTTGTGGCGTTCAAAAATCGCTAAAACACACGAAGCGATAAAATAATTGTCAATAAACATCGTTTATAAGATAATTAAAAAAGCTAATCATATCAATCATAATGAAATCCAGATTACTTATAATGCTGATTGCCGCCGCAACTTTGCTGTCGTGCCAATCAAGCAAAACCAATTCGCTGGCCTACTTTAAAGACCTGGAAGCCAGCCAAAGCGGCACTTTAGCCAATCCTCAGAGCAACTATCCCATTCACATCCAGCCCGATGACGAGCTGGTCATTATTGTGACATCGGCAGTTCCCGAAGCCACTGCGGCCTATAACCTGCCAATGGACAACCCCGCCGTACGCGGCAACCTGCGCCAGTCGACGCAGCCCCGCACCCAGACCTACGTCGTTGACGATGCCGGCTATATCATGATGCCCGTGCTGGGTCGCCTGCTGGTGAAGGGAAAGACGCTGAATGAAATTTCCAGTGAAATCACCGCCTTGGTTTCGCAAAACGTGAAAGACCCTCTTGTACGCGTTGACATCGTCAACTTCTCGGTTGACGTGATGGGCGAGGTGCGAACTCCCCAGCGTGTTTACTCCGGTCACCAGTTGTTCACCGTGCTCGACGCACTGTCGCAGTGCGGCGACCTGACCGAGTATGGCAAGCGTGACCGTGTATATGTGATCCGCACCGAGGAAGGGAAACGCTCCTATCACCGCCTAGATCTCACCAACAGCGAGGTCTTCAATTCACCCTATTTCTACCTGAAGCAGAACGATGTCGTCTATGTAGAGCCTAACCAGATCCGCATCGACAACTCGAAATACAACCAGAACAACGCATTCAAACTGTCGGTTATCTCGACCGTTGTGAGCAGCGTTTCGGTCATCGCATCACTTGTCATTGCCTTGACCCGATAACCATCTTTTAACACAGAATTATGGCAAATTTCAATACCCCGACCACTGCCCAGCAAGAGGAACAGATTATTGACTTCAATGCGTTTGTCCGCAAGTACAAGCGCTATTGGTGGTTGTTCCTGCTGTCACTGGTCGCATGCATGAGCCTGGCATTCGCCTACCTGAAGTATGCCAAGCGCGTCTATAACGTGAAGGCCGTTGTGCTTGTTGCCCAGGACGACAACAAGGGCGGCGCCGGTGCCAACCTGCTCAAGAGCATGAAGCTGATGGGCGGAGGCAACAAGGTTGACGACGAGATGATCGTGTTTGCTTCCCAGGAGTTGTGCAGCGAAGTCGCCAAGCAACTGGGTCTCAACCACAGCTACATCGAGAAGAAAGAATGGTACAAGCCCGATAAAGACCACTACAACAGTACACCCATCGAGGTCATCGCCCCCGAAGAGATGTTTGACACCTTGTCGGTTGTCAAGTTCAAGATCGACGTTGACAAGCAGGGCAAGACCAACATCAAGGCTACCAGTGGCAAGGACAAGCTCGCCAACATCAAGGGAGCCACCCTGCCGGCGACGATCAAGACCAGCTATGGCATCTTCACCATCAGACCCACCGATAAGTTCAAGCCCGGCAAGGCCTGCCACATCACCGCCAAGTTGAGCGGCAACCAAATCCTCGGTGAGATTCTGAACAACCGCATCAAGGTCAAACTCGCCACCAAGAAATCGAACGGTATCAACCTGTCGATTGCCGAGAGCAGCCGTTCCCGCGGCAAGGACATCCTGAACAAGCTCATGGAGCTCTATAACGAGCGAGGCCAACGCGAGAAAGACGAGGAGGCCATCAACACCGCCAAGTTCATCGACGAGCGTCTTGCCCTCATCTACAAGGGCCTGACGAGCAGCGAGGCCGACATTGAAGCCTACAAGCGTGCCCACAAGATTGTGGATCCCGAGTTGCAGGTCAAGTCGGCAGTGGGCAAGCAGGAAATCACCGATCGTGCCATCGTCAAGCTCGAGACCAACAAGCAGCTGCTGGGCATGGTCAAGGACTTTGTGAGCGACCCCGCAAACAAGCGTTCCTATATCCCGTTTGACGTGGACTCAAGTGCTGCTTCAAGCGCCATTAAAGCCTACAACAACCTGCTTGTCAAGCGCCAGGAACTGGAGCAGTCGGCCAAGGGTGACAATATGGTCCTCAAGCAAATCGACGAACAAATCGACGCCATGCACCACAATGTGCTGCAAGGCATCAATAGCTCCATCAAGGGCGTGAATGTGCAACTGAGCAAACTCCAAGCCCAGGCCAACTCCACCGCCGGCGACTTGGGCCGCGTTCCCACCGAGGAGCGCGAGGCGCGTGAGTTGCTGCGTCAACAGGGCATCCAGAACACCTTGTACACTTTCCTGCTCGAAAAACGCGAGGAGAACGCACTGGTGCTGGCCGCCACTACTCCCAAGGGAAAGATTGTTGACCACGCCTATGCACAGACATCCCCGATCAGCCCGAACAAGATGGTCGTCCTTGCGATGGCCCTGCTTGCGAGCCTGTTCCTGCCGTTGCTGTTGCTTTACTTCAAGGATCTGTTCACTACCAAGTTCAACAACCAAGAGGAACTTGAAGAGATTTCCCAAGTGCCGTTCATCGGACACATCCACCACAACCGTCACAATACCGAACTTGTGGTTAAAGACGGCAAAACCTCGGCCATTGTCGAATTGTTCCGCTATGTGCGCAACAACCTGCAGTTCATGCTCAACAAGGAAGACGATAAGGTCATCCTGGTTACCAGCAGCATCAGTGGCGAGGGCAAGTCATTCATCAGCACCAACATCGCATCGTCGTTTGCCTTGCTCGGAAAGCGTGTTGCTCTGGTGGGAATGGACATTCGTTCACCCAAGCTGGCCACCATGCTCAACCTCAATGAGGTGCCCGGTGTGACCTCTTACCTGTCGCGAACCGACGTTACCCTTGACCAGATTTCACAGCCTTGCAAGGAAGTGAAAGGTCTTGATGTGTTTGTCGGCGGTGCCATTCCGCCCAACCCGTCGGAGCTGCTGCTGGGCGATCGCGTGAAGGACTTCTTCAAGGACCTGCGCGAGCAGTATGATGTCATCATTGTGGACTCGGCACCCGTTGCGATGGTCAGCGACAGCTTCGCCCTCGACAAGTACAGCAACGCTACGGTCTATGTGACACGTGCCAACTACACACGCCGCAACCTCATCAAGTTCATGAACCGCATTGCCGCCAACAAGCAGCTCAAGAACATGTGCGTTGTGCTCAACGATACCAAGCCCACGGGTGACAACACCTACGGCTACGGCTACGGCAAGAATAGCGACGACGACGATAAGTAAACCCGCAGCAAAACCTGTCGCTGGCGATGGATAGAGCGCTCATATTCATAACTCTAGCCTTTGCGTTGATGTTTTTCATCGCACGGGAGGGGTCACGCCTCACGCGTGAACGCATGAATGAGATACTCATCGCCATCTATACCTTTGCCTGCTGCTTTACCCGCCTGTTCCTGCCCTTGCTCAAGGGTGATGACGAGCCATGCGGTTCGTTCGGTACCAGCCTGTCGATATGGCCATTCTATGCCTTGTCATTGGTTCTGATATGGATCATCTCACGCGAGAAGCAGTGGCGCATCAGGCGTCCCAACATCTGGCTGTTCCTTGTCTTCACAGGATATGCCGCCTATACCCTTCTCAACCCCTACAACATGGCCCGCCGCCAAACGCTGGTAGAGGTATTCTACCTGCTATCGTTTGCCGTGTTCATCTATCTGTTGGCAAACTGTTTCTCGGTCAAGACCGTGGTCAGGGGAATGTTTATGGGACTTGCAGTGACGGTAATCCTTCATTTCTTCCTTTGTCTCTTGTATCCCGTCATGGGCATGGAGGGAATGATCAAGCTGTTTGACAAGGATGCCGCGACGCGTAGTGATGACCGCATCGGCGCCGTCGCCACAATGAGCCATCCCAACGTGCTGGGAACCTATGCATCCTATTATTTTGCATTCTTTGCCGGCTGCTTCATCACCGCCTACAAGCGACGCGAGAGCGCCATCTGCGCCGGCCTGGCTTTTATCGTCATTGTCCTGACGGCGAGCCGCAGTGCCTTGCTTGCATCCATCATTGCATTGCTGGGCATCGTGGTTTTCTATGTGTACCGCCGTTACAAGCTAATCAGCTTCCAGAGTGCCCTCAAGGGCGTCATCCCCTTGGGTATCCTGATTGCGCTATTGCTCACCGGTCCCTTGAGTTTCCTGTTTAACGACATCGACAACCTGGACGAGATGACAACCTCGCGCCTGATGCACTATTATTGCGGCTACGAGATTTTCCAGGACCATCCGTTGGTGGGCGTGGGGCTGAATTCCCACTTGGTCTATCTGGGAGAGAACAGTTCGGCAGTCATCTTTGAGCAAGTGTTTGATATGACCGACCTGTGGCAGCCCGAGGAATTCATGTTCAACAATCCCATCCACAACATTTGGATCATCCTCATCGTTGAACTGGGCATTTTGGGATTCTTGCCCATTTTGGGCTTTGTCATTTGGTATATCGCCACATTCAAGCGACGAACGCGCCAATCCCAAAACCGATACTACAACATCATCAACATCTCTGGGCTGGGAGTCATGTTCTGCTGGATTGTACAAGGCAGCAGTGACTGGGCCCCGCTCACGCCGCAGGTATTCAATCTCTCGCTGATGTTTATTGCGTTGTCGCTCAACCGCCACTATGCCGCCGAGGTCCATCCCGATTTTGAATCGGTCGAGGCCTCCAAACGCCGCATGATTCTTGAGCAGCAACAGAAAGAAGAGGAACCCATTGAAGTTCAGCCGGCATGAGAGACTCCTCTCGACACATATTGTTTCTTGCCACCGAATATGACGCGCCAGGAATGCGGCCATACGCCCGAACCATCATCAACACCATGTGGCAAGAGGGCGACCATGTGCTCATCGTGAGCCGATATGGCGCCGACAATGCGGCCTTTCCCGCTATCCCTGACGAGTGCATCACATGGATTGATTATCCCACCACAGTGATCAAGAAGGCTGTTTTCCGTTTCCATCCGTCACAGGTGACACGTGCCATTGATGACATTGCTTATCAAAACGGCATCAGCCTCATCTACTCCCTCACCGAGGAACTGATACTTGCCCATTACATCAACAGGCTGCAAAAGCGCATCCCGGTGCTCTATACCGTGCATGATGCCAGCTTCCACGATTACAAGTCCTCGTCGCCCATCAGGTGGCTCAAGGACCGCTATATCATTGCCCGTCCTCAACGGTTGATGCTCAAGCGCACCACCTTTCAAGTCACCAACAGCAGCCAGCAGCAGCAATTCATACTGGATCGCTACCCCTACCACCGCATCCACTATGCTCCCTTCCCCACCCTTGTCAACGATGCGATTGCAGGCGGCGGCAAGTCCGTTGAGGAATTAAAGGCAGTGGATGAGGGCTACATCCTGTTCTTTGGCACGCTGCACCTGTACAAAGGCGTTCATCTGCTCTATGACACCTATATGTCACATCCCGACTTGCAGTACCGCCCGCTGGTCATTGCCGGTTCACAACCAATCTACTTCCGTCGCAGCGCCGACGAACAGGGTGTCACCTTCATCAACCGCTATGTGGACGACAGCGAGGTGAAAAACTTGTTCTCGCGTGCCGCCGTTGTCGTTTACCCCTATCTCTCGGCGACACAAAGCGGCGTGACCTCCATTGCCAGCTACTTTGGCAAGCCGATGGTGGTGAGTGACCTGCCCTTTTTCAAGGAGACCTGTGAAAGCCATGAAGGAGTTGAATTTTTCAAATCGGGAGACAGCCATGACCTTGCCGACGCCATCAACCGTGCCTTGCACTCCACCGCCAGCACAAGGCCACTATATGACCAGCACTACAGCGCCGAAGCCTTGCGCACGGCCCTCGCCAAGATTATCTCAAACAACTAGGTGCCCACAAATTAAACGACACCAGCAAAATTTGTTTAGGGGACGAATTTGCTTGATTTCCCACCCACAGGGCGATTATTTTTTTCGATGCCCAACTTCTATATGTGTTATTTTTCAGGTTTTTTATTGTCATAGCAGTTTGACAAAAGCCTGGATTTGCATGTTAGTAGAATAAACACTATCTTTGCATTTCAGTCTAATTGGTAAAAATTGTGATGACTATGAAAAGTTTTACTCAATATTGTTCGGTAATCGTGCTCGTTTGCTTGGTGGCATTGACGGGACAAGCCAGGACTTATCGTTTTGATGTCACTAACACTCGTGGCGACTTGACTCGAGAGCTGCGCGACAAGTGCGGCCAAGCAGGCTATAACGATACCGTGGTGCTCAACTTCGGCTCGGGCACCTACACTGTGAGCGGCACAATCAGGCTCAAGTGCCACACCGTCATCAAGGGAGCCGGCCGTGACCTGACGACCATCATGCTCGATAACGGCAACGACAGCCAAGGCTTTAAGTCCTTTACCGACGACACCTACTTCCGCATCACCGGCACATTGAAGAATACGATCAGCGTGTCGATCAGCGACCTCACTTTCAGGCTCAAGGAGCACAAGGGCCTCTGGTGGGGAGAGAAAGGAAAGGAAATCGAGCGCTACGCAGTAAAAGTTTATCATGCCAACCCTGTTGACATCCACGATCTTGACAGTTACATGGCCGACGCGCAAATCACCAACTTTGACCTGCATGTGTGTTCAAATGTCACAGTCACTAACTGCAATATGACCAATTACAACAACAGCGAGACTGGCGGTTGCCTGTGGATTCGTGGTGAGATGCACAACATCCTGATCAAGGGCAACAAGTTCTACAAGTATGGCAAGGATGAAACCGTGGGTATCTTTGACCGCGTGGTCGATAATACAAAGGGATACATCCGTGGCAAGGCTTCCCGCAGCAACATCATCGTCGAGGACAACGAGTTTTACTACGGTGACTACAAAGGGACGAACAAGAAGGATCCCGAGGCCAACTGCGGTATGCTGTTCACTTTGATGACCGACCACAACAAGAGCTCCGACAAATGCCTGACACGCGACTTCCACCTGCGCAATAACAAGTTCCATATCAGCGATGTGACGACACGCTGCATGTACATTGGCTTTGACCCTGCCGATGAGCATCACGACATCTTCATCGAGAACAACGAGATTGTCAACAACGACATCGGCCGTGACTACAGTTACTATCACAAGGACATCGAGGTGCATGACCTGAGCAGTTGTGGTGACACCATCCACATCAAAGGCAACACGGTGAGGAACAAGGCGCTGATACTCAACGAAAGCGGCAGCACAGGTTATATGTTCATGCAGACTCGTGGCGGTATTGTGAAAGTGGACAACAATAGAATTGTCAATGAAGTGACGCGCAACCCCAAGACCGGCAAGGTATATGGAATGCAACTCATCTGGTGCCAGTTCGAGGGCGGCGATGTCACGCTCACCAACAACGTGTGCAAGGGCTTGAGCCATGTAGCCTATGTGGGCGGCGGTGACAGTACGCCGTTGTTCACCTTGAAGGCCCACAACAACTACTTTGAGGGCGATACTCGCATTTATAGCCACAAAATCAAAGAGCTGCGCCTGGATTTCACAGGGAACACCTTCAAGAGCACCAACAAAAGCTTCTTCTTATCAGAATTTGCCCCCAAGGGAAGTGTTGTTTTCAGGAACAATGACGTTACCGTTACCTGTGGCGATGGCCAGTTCATGACCCACTTTGGGAAGTCATCGACCAATGCCATGCGTTTTGACAAACTGGAGGTTAGCAATAACGTCTTTCGTGGCGTGAAAAATGAGCAGGACATGCTCAAGCAGGTGACTAACACCAAGAAACGCAAGGTAAAATCAAATTCCTACAGTCGATAAATCGAGTCATGGGCACAGAGCGCATACCGCAACTGGATTACCTCAAGGGCATCTTCATCCTGCTGATGGTGACTTTTCACTTGGCGCTGGTCGAGGAGACCTATCCCGTGTTGCGCGAGGCGGTTTACACGTTCCACATGTCAGCTTTCCTCATCATCTCAGGCTATCTCGCCAATGTTGAGAAAGCACCGAGTGACTTCGGTAAAAGCCTGTTACGGATCATCGTCCCATATGTGTTGTTCGAATCCCTCTATATCCTGATGCAGTACTTTTTGGGTAGCAGTTTGGGTGCCCACAACGCCATCGGCAACCTGACTGTCACAGACTTTGTCGTGCGCGTTGCCACCTTGCCAACAGGCCCCTATTGGTATCTCCATACACTCATCATCTGCACTGTCGTCTATTGGCTTACATACCGCATCCTGAAACTTGACGGCATCGGCGCTCTGGCTCTCATGGGCCTGGCGCTGTTTGGGCTCTCACTCTTGATTGAAGGACTGGACTGGAGCAACGTCATCTATTTCATGATTGGCGTGTTCATCATCAGGAGCGGTAACACCTTAATGAAGGTGATTACCCCGTCATGGCTGTCATTGCTGCCGCTTGTCGTGTTATTCTGGTTCCCCGAGAACTATGACCGTGGCTCACTTGCCGGCGTAGCCATTACGGTGCTGGTCATCAGCCTGCTGCTGGCAGTGTATCCTTATTGTACCAACATCATCAAGAGCACGCTGGCCTATATTGGGCGCAACTCGCTGGCTATCGTAGTGTTCTCACCGATATTTACTATTCTCACCAAGCAAATAGCGCCATATTTCCATTTTGACCCGTCGGCCATCACTTTTGCAGTTACAGCCCTCGTGTTCATTGTGCCTTGCTGTTTGCTTTGTGCTTATATTTCTGATAAACTGCTCCTCAGTCGCTTCATTTTCCTGAGAGAAGAATTTTATAGACCTTATGAGACAATGAAGCAATAATAGCCTCACACCCAGCGTTAATTAAGAAATAATATAAAGCCGATAACCCTATTGCCATAACACCAAATTGATGAGAAAATCATTTATCATATTGATTGTTTTATTTACAGCATCGGTCTCGTTCGCTCAGTCTGGATTGCGGCCGCGTGGCGACGTAAATTGTGACTGGGAGGTCAATATCGCCGATATAAACGCACTTGTGGATTCAATTTTCAATGGTGCCCGGTATCATTCTTTTTATGGTTACGCGGCCGATGTAAACGGAGACATGGAATATACCATCTCAGACATTAATCTGGCTATCGAAGCCATCTTCGGCAAACAGTTGCCCCCGATGCCTTCATTTTCTGGCACACTTCCTGTACTGTTCATCAACACCGAGGGGCACCGCGACATCGTGAGCAAGGAGGAATACCTGCGGGCCGACTGGTGGCTCGACAACATGGGCATCGAGGGCTATGAATCCATCGGCTCGGCAGAGGCTCCGCTGGGGACGCTCATCAAGGGGCGTGGCAACTACACGTGGCGCATGTATGACAAGAAATCATTCCGTCTCAAATTGGACGAGAAACAGCCGTTGATGGGGATGAACAGCAACCGGCACTGGTGTCTGATGGCACATCCCGATGACTACCTGGCACGTCTCAAGAACACGATGGGCTTTGAAATGAGCCGCCGCATCGGCTTGGCTTATACACCAGCCCAGGAACCTGTCGAAGTAGTTCTCAACGGACAATATATCGGATTGTATTTCCTGACCGAGAAGATACGTGTGGGCAAACAGCGTGTCAATATCGAGGAACAGATGGATGGCGAGACCGATCCCGACAAGATTACTGGCGGCTGGCTGCTGGAGATCACTAATGTGCATGAAGACAACACCATGTACTTTCTTGAGCAACAGGAAAGCAACCTTCGGCTCGCGGTCACTCCCGAATCACCCGAAAATCTCTCTAAGCAACAGGAGAAATACATCAGGAATTATATTCAACAGACTAACGACGCTATCTATACTGGCGACAAGACCAGTACTGAGTGGGAAAAGTATATTGATATCGATACACTGGCGATGTACTACATCGTGGGTGAAATCATGGATGACCTGGAATATTTTGCTGGCAGCTGCTACATGTATAAGCACCACGGTGACAGCACCAAGTTGACTTTCGGCCCCGTGTGGGATTTTGGCAACGCATTCCAGCGTTGGGCCATCTATGGAGACACTGAGTTTAATAAATTCATTTATCAGGAACCCTCACCATTTGTTTCACACTGGATTGAAGAAATTGCCAAATTCCCACACTTCCAGCTTGAGGTGAGGAAACGATGGAAAGAGTTCTATAACTCTGGGTTCAATGGTCTGGACATTGACCAGTTCATCGATCAATTTGTCGATTATATAACGCCTGCATTCTATGCTGAAATCCAGCGCTGGCCACAATATGACATCAGTTATCAGAAAAATGATTTCAAAATTTTCATTCACCGCAAGATCAATTGGTTAGAATCTCAATGGGGATACCCAGTAGATTATTCCAACGAACCCGAAAGTATATCTAAATCTACAATTTATTGATACAACAATGAATCTAAGGTTTGTCATATTACTGATAGCGATGATAGCCATGCTTCATTTGCACGGACAAGGCAGCCTCAGGCCTCGCGGGGATGTGAACTGTGACTGGGAAGTCAATATCGCCGACCTGAACACGCTGGTCGACTTTGTCCTGAAGGGTGGACAGTATCACTCACTGTACACCTACGCCCATGACCTCAACAGCGACAAGGAAATCAACCTGGCCGACATAAATCTGCTCATAGACGGCATCCTGAGCGGAAATCCGCTTCCGCCCATGCCCACTTACTCGGGCACGCTGCCTGTACTGTTCATCAACACCGCGGGGCACCGCGATATCGTGAGCAAGGAAAAAGACGATTACCTGCATGCCGACTGGTGGCTGGACAACATGGGTGTCGAGGGATATGAGTCCATCGGGTCACCCGAGGCCCCCTTGGGGATGCAGATTAAGGGGCATGGCAATTATACTTGGACTGTCTGTGACAAGAAATCATTTAGGCTCAAGCTGGATGAAAAACGCCCTTTATTGGGGATGAATTCCAATCGCCACTGGGTTCTGAAAGCTGGCGCGTTTAATTGGAAAGGTAACATTGAGGATGCATTGCCCTTCGAGATTGGGCGAAGAATGGAGATGGCCTGGAATCCTATCATCCGTCCAGTTGAAGTCATACTCAATGGACAATATATTGGTCTCTACTTCCTCTATGAAAAAATACGTGTAGAAACTAACCGTGTCAATATTATCGAACAGAAGGATAACGAAACAGACCCAAAAAAGATAACTGGCGGGTGGCTCTTGGAGATTGATAATTACAAAGAGCCTGGCAACATCACTTTCACAGAGGGGAACGGCAAACCATTTTGGGTGACGCCACAATCGCCCGAAGTGATGAGCATCCAACAACGTGACTACATCACTAATTTCCTGCTTGAGGCAAATGATGCCATCTACATCGCCGATAAGGATAGCACCATCTGGGAGCAATACATCGACATTGACTCTCTGGCCATTTATTATATCGTTCAAGAAGCAGTAGACAACCTTGAGGCTTTTTCAGGAAGCTGCTATATGCACAAGCAACGGGGTGATAGCACAAAACTTATTTTCGGGCCACTATGGGACTGTGATCATTCTTTCTACAGATTAGACCGCGGTCAGGATTTTGACAAATTCATTTATGAAGATATACCCAGCAATTGGCATTCTAGGTGGATTGGAGAGATAGCCAAGTTCCCTCATTTCCAGGAGCGGGTGAGAGTTCATTGGAAACGTTTCTATAAGCAGGTCTATCCCACGATGGACGCCTATATGGACGAGTTTGCTGCCAAGATTGAACAGGCGGGAAATGCAGACTATGTGCGCTGGCCCCAATATAGTGGTAACAGTACTGTCTTTCGGCTTAACCACTACGCCAAACCCTCGTTCCACAAGAAGGTAGCGTGGCTGCAGTCGCAATGGGGCAATTCAAACGATCCAAGCAGCGATTAACAACACGAACAAATCAATTCACATTGCGGATGGCTAAATCGTATTGGACTTGCACTTGACGGGCAATGTCTTCCCAGTTGCATTGCTGCAAGTCATAGCTTGGGGGCGCTGCAGGGTTGCTGAGCAAATGAGTGATGGCTGCCGACATGGCATCAACATCGGTAACGGCGAAATAGTCCTGCTCGGGTAAATCGACCTGGCGGGTGCCGGGGATGTCGCTGCACAGGATGGGCAGCCCGTAGGCCATCGCTTCGAGCATCACCATGGGGAAACCCTCGTTGACCGACGGCAGGACAAAGAGCCGAGCATGGCTGTAGAGTTGGCGCAGGTCCTCGCCGGTGGTGAACCCCGTGAAAATCACTTTCTTTTCCGTATCAAGTTTTTCCAATTGCTCGCGATATGCGCTGTCGTGGTCGCTGGCGCCGGCGATGACCACCTGTGGCACTTGGGGCAGGCGGTTGGCGGCCTCGACAAGGTATTCGAGGCCCTTCTCGGGCGTGAGGCGTCCCACAGCAAGCAGGTACTCTCCCTGACGGATGCCGTGCTTTTCAAGAAATGAGGTGGACTCGCTGCGCGTGACGGCGTCGATGCCGTTAGGGATGAAGACGCTCTTGTCGAGTGCTCCGCATTTTTCCATCTGGTACTTGTTGACGAAGATGACGCGGTTGCTGAAGCGCAGAGAAAGTTTCTCGCACTGGCGCAAGAGCCAACGTGCCGAAGCGCTCCACTTGCTGTGCTCATAGTTGGGACTATGGTAGGTGAGCACCACGGGCAGGCCCATCAGGCGCAACAGGGGGGCGAACATGCCCGGCCCGATGTTGTGGATGTGAACCACATCGGGACGGTGAAAGAAGATGTGAACCACACTCAGGAAGGTGTGCCACACGGCCTCAAAGCCCTTGATGCGTGTAGAGGGCAAGTCAACGTACTCGATGTTTGGGAAAGTCTGTGCCGACTGCTCGGTGAGGTAAGCGCGTCGGCGGTAGAGCCGAACATGCACATCCTGCATGTGGGTATAGAGATGATAGCTATGGGCCTCGACACCGCCCTGAATGCCAGGGAAACCGCGCGTGCCGATTACCGCTATCGTCTTCATTTGTCCTTAGTTTTTAGTCCTTAGTCCCTAGTTTCTAGATTATCTGGACATTCTAGATGGTCTAGAGAAGACAGCTGCCAACTTCTAACTAAATAAATCAATCCCAGCAGATGTCCTGTCCCTTGCGGATGCGCCACTTGTTCTTGAGAATCCACTTGATGGGCACCCAGGGACGGCGCACCATGTCGTGGCGCTCGGTAACGATAAAGGTGCAGTTGCGCTTGCAGTTGCGCACTTTCTCCATTGCCTCACGAGCCTTGTCGCTGTTGATGATGTTCTCGAAGGAGTCTTCCTTGATGTTGCCCAACTTCCATTCCTCACAACTGCCGTTGCAGGGGGTGACGTTACCCCAAGGATCGATGAAGAAGAAGTCACTCAAGGCGCCGCAGGGCGGACGATACTCGTCGGTGTCGCCACGCAGGCGGCGGTGAATCGAGCGGTTGAAGTAGGCCCGGCCATAGTCCTTGAGACGGTCCTTGAAGTGACGGCGCTTGCTGGTGAGCAGGGCCTTGACAAACAACTCATGCTGGCGCAGGGCATCCTCGCTCTCGATCTGGTTGTCCTCCTTGTGGAAATACCATGAGTTGTGCACGGCACTGTTGCCCAGTTCCACGTCGAGTGCCACGCACAAGTCGTAGAGTGCCAGCAGGTCCATGTAGTTATCGGGCGAAATGACGACCGAGAAGCCGATGTTCTTGCACTTGGTCTTCTTGAGTTCCAGCATGGTGCGCAAGGCATGGTCAAAGCCGTCCTTGATGCCACGCTTGGCATCATTGACCTTGGGCAGTCCCTCAACACTCACGCGAATGAGGATGTTGGGATACTTATTGGCGAGCTCAACAATCTTGGCCGTGTTGTAGCCGTTGGTACTGAGTTCGAGAAGCCGTGATTTGGGATATAGAATCTCAAAGATTTTATCGATGTCTTGACGCAACGTAGGCTCTCCGCCCGTGATGTTGATTCTCAACCCCGCGGGCAGTTTCTCATAGTAGGAGGCGTCTATTTCTTCGCTCGGGCTGGTCTGGAACTTCCAGATATTGCACATGTTGCACTGCGCATTGCACCTGAAAGTGGTGATCAGACTGCCCTGAATCACATTCTTCATTTGCTATCGTCAATAAGCTTTATACAACTATTTAACTACTACACCCGCAAAATATTGTGTAAAAAAGATAAAAAATCAAATCAACGACATTAAAAATTGCGGGACGACCATTGAACCGGCCATCCCGCAATAGTTATCTCAGGTAAATCTGGAATTTATACAGATGTTATCCTATTTTGTGAATTCTCACTTTTGTCCTGAAGCTTAATAGCCCAGGAGCTTGTCGATGAGAGCTGAAATATCGCTCGTCGAAATATTGCCATCGCCATTTACATCGGCGCAGATTTCGCAACCATCACCAAAGCCAAAGAGCAGGTCGATGAGGGCAGTAGCATCTGAAATCGTAAGATTGTGATCATGGTTCACGTCACCAGGATCGTAGCCATGGCCATTATCGAACAAGGTCACTTCCTTGATTTCGCTGGAACCAACAGCACCATCGATGTAGTTGGCTACAACATAGAAGTAGAATGAACCATTCTCGGTGAGGCCGGTAACGGTGTAGCTCTTGTCCTTGATACCAGTGATGACACGATAGGTAGCGTCGCCGGTTTCACTGGCTTTAATCTGCATAGCTTCGGTAAGGTCGCCGGCATAAACCTTCAAATACCTCATGTCGGGCAGACCTTGGGTGGAAATCCTCACATGGTCGGTGCTGGCGCAATCCAGAACGAAGGTGTACCATTGGAACGTTCCACTGCTGGGCATATTAGTCGTCTTGGTTTGAGCACTGGTAGCCACAGTGATGCTATTGCCGGAGCCATAAGGCTCTGAGTAAACCATCACGGTCACCTTGTCATAGCCTGAGAGGTCGTAGTCGCAGCTTTGCACATAGCCGTCATTGCTCAAGTAGCATGCGCTATTGGAGCTATAAGTGTTCAGTTTATATGAAGTCCAACCGGCAGGCACATTGTTAGAAGTAGTCCAGTCAATAGAGTCAAGCAGGGCCACTGCGGGCTTGAAGGGTTCGGCGCTCACATAGAGGGTGTAGCTCTCCACGTTCTCGGCAGGAGTCTCGTCGGTCCATTCAGCCTTGAACGAGGTTGAGGTGATATTAGCGGCTTCGAGCATCACAGGATTATAAGTTTCCAAGATGGCAATACCGTTAATCTTGACAGTCACGTTGCCGGCATCGGCGCTGGCCAGCGTGACAGTAGCCTCGTTAGTGCCGGCACTGGTGGGATTATAGGTCACAGTGATGTCCACGCCATCGGTGGCCTGAGCAAGGCTGATGCTGGTGGTGCTCAACGAGAAGGCATTGTCGCCGCTGAGAGTCAAGGTCACATTGTCGGTGAGGTTGTAACCTTTAACATTGAAAGTGGCGGTAACAGGATTACCCACAATCGTGCTCATCTCAAGCGTCGAGGGGTTAGTCTTGATCCTGGGATCGGTGAGCGCGCCTGCGGGAGGCTCGATACCAATAATCATGGCCTCGCCATAGTTGAAGACGTAGGAGCCTGACTGGCCGGTTGCACCAGTAGCTGTGGTGAAGTTGTGCAGCGTGCAATAACCATTGCTGTCGCCGCTCCAGCCCCAGTTCACGTAGTACTGGCCGCTGGCATTGCAACCAAACACGTTGAAGGCGTGGCCCGAAACATAGTAGCCGTAACTAACATCATAGGCCAGATATTCAATGGGACGTCCATTGTGGAGTTCATTCAGCATAAATTCGTTCCACTCGGCGTCGGTGTATTGCTGCGGACCATTGGAGTAGCTCCAGCCTGATGATACAAGCTCGGTGAGCAAGAGGTACTGTGCATCGACGTAGCCCATGTTTTTGCAACCCTGGAAAATCTCAGGGTCGTTGGCACCACTGGCGCCGGTATCGTACATATAATCGGGGATAGCCTGGCCGGCATAACGCATCAGCCATGCCACAGCGTCCTTCTGAGCGGCTGTGGAGGTGTAGTTGGTAGGGCCAGTGTACTCATCGATAATGTTATCCCAGTCGGCGGCACGTTCAGGAAGAGCCGGAGCGCTGAGACCGCCAGAAACCGAACCATTGATGGCAGCTACTGCAGGATAAGTATCGGGCCATTTCCACTTGTAGTAGCACATGGCTAACGAAGTGGCAGGGCAGCCGGTAACGGCATGGCTGCCGCCACTGGTGGGACACTGGTTATTGTAAGGAGCACTCTGGTCCCAGTTGGCGGTTACCAGCGGTGCAACGGGTGTGGTAGCAAACTTGGGAAGCTTTACCGGTACCAAGGTACCGGCCTTGATACCGTCAATCTGATATTTGTACTTGTTGAGCAGCCACTGCATAGCGGGCGGAATGTTGTTCATGTCAAGAGCACCTTCTTCACCGTACATCAGAATCTGGGGTGCCAGGTCATCACCAGAAACCACCACATAGGATTTGGCTGAATTGAAAATGTAGTAGTCCACTGCCGTGGGCTTGGCAACTGATTTTTCGACCTTAACAAGTTGAAGGCCTGATGCTGCGGATGCTTTAAGATGACCAGTGCTTACTTGTTTTGCAAGAAATGCGCTGGCAGCGGCCTGAGCCTGAGATGTAGTCACATCGGCGGCCGACATTTGGAGAGCCGTTAAAACGACTGCAATGAGAAATAAAAACTTTTTCATAAACATTTTGGTTATATAAATAATAAAAGAATATTCTGGTCTTCGGTTTGGTATTTGCCCGACAAAATTATAATAGAAGTTTTTCTTATCCAAATTATCGCATACAAATAAAAGAAAAATCAATAAAAAATAGTGAATTGTCAAACGGATTAGCCATTTATTTTACATTTTGCATTTAACGCAGAGCAACAATAAGGGAATAATTAAACTTGAAAAAGCTAAATTAATCCAGCAACATAAAAAATTGCGGGATGACCAATCGGTGTGGTCACCCCGCAATGCTATTTCAAATTAATCCTAATGGATTTCTCTTGTTTAGCGTACGAGAGACGAACGTGCCATCATCATTTTGGCCTGAACTTCATTAGCAGCCAAGACGTCGATGAGGGCCGAAACGTCGCCAATCGTGACATTGCCATCAAGATTCACATCGGCGCAGATCTCGCAACCGGTGCCCTGACCCAGCAGAATGTCGATGAGTGCAGAAATGTCACCGATTGTAACCTTTCCGTCATGGTTAACATCACCAGGAACGAAGCCATGTCCGTTCTCGAACAGGGTAACCTCCTCGATGTTGCTCCAGTCGCTCTCGGTACCATCGATGTAGAGGGCCTTCACCCTATAGAGGAAGGTACCCTCGGCAGTCAGGTTCTCAACGGTGTAGAACCTGTCGGTGATACCGGTAATCAGACGATAGTTAGCGTCGCCAGTCTCGGTGGCATTGAAGGTGACATTGGTAGCATCACCGGCATAAACCTCGATCAGAGCTATATCGGGTGAATACTGAGCATCGGGGGTAGTAATGGTAATCTTTTCACCAGCGCTTGCAGTTACCAGCCAGGTATAGGTTTGGCTGGGGGTGAAGTAATGAGTCACGCCTTCAGTCTGCGGAGTGGATACCGTCAAGTTACCCACAGCTTCGTTAACGTCGGTACCCGAGGTAATCCTCATCGTGAAGGTGGCATTCTGGTAGCCAGCAGGAACGGTATAGGAAATGTTTCCATAGGAACCATCACCATCGTAGTTATTCCTGAAGTAAATGATTGCATTGTTGTGACCACGCACGTTGGTACCACTCCAGGGAGCGGTCAAGTTAACAGCGTAATAGTTGGTGCCTGAGAAGCTAGTACCCGAGAGCGAGGCGATGAGCTCATACTGCGGCTCAACGGGTTTGGGCGATACCTCGAGGGTGTAGCTTGACACGTTGTTGGCAGGAGTAGCGTCGGTCCAGTCGGCACGGAACTTGGTCAGATTGATGTACTGCTCGTCGGCTGGCAACATCACGGGAGCATACTTGGTCAGGTTGGCAGTACCACTCAGAGTAACGGTAACAGGATCAGCGCCACCGCCACTGATGGTAACAGAAGCATTGTTAGTGCCGAATGTCGAGGGAGCATAGGTCACGGTTACGGTTGCGCCAGCCTGAGCCTGAGCAACAGAAATGTTAGAGGGTGTGATACTGAAAACGCCACCGGCATTGTTAAGGGTGAGCGAGAGGGCACCCGTCAAGTTGGTACCCGTTACAGTGAAGGTCTTGGTTGCAGTCTCGCCAACCAGAGTGTTGAAGGTCAACGAAGTGGGATTGGCAGTAATGACGCGAGCAGGCTGGGCTGCAGTACCATTCAATTGAACGGAGACAGTTTGGGCGCCGTTACTGGTAAGGGTAACAGTGCCAGTGTGGTTACCAGCAGTGGTGGGATTGTAGGTAGCGGTTACCACAACACCGTTGGCAGCAGCGCTCCTGGTAATGTTGGTCTTGTCAATCGTGAAGCCAGTGCCACTGCATGACAGATAAACCGAGCCGGTCAGGTTAGTACCCGTCACAGTGAAGGTCTGGGTTACAGGTGTTCCAACGGTTGTGTTAAAGTTCAGCGAGTTGGGCTCGGCAGTAATCGCGGGAACTGCGGTTGCGGTACCCGATACGCTAACGGTCTTGCTGGCAGCACCTGTGCTAGAAACGGTAATAGTACCATTCTGTGTACCGGCAGCAGTGGGCTTGTAGGTCACTGTCACAGTTGCGCCGGCCTGAGCCTGAGCGACAGTGAGAGTGGAGGGAGACACAGTATAGACATTGTTGTTGGACGAAATGGTCACATTGCTGGTCAGGTCGGTACCGGTAACAGTGAAGGTCTTGGTATAGGTCTGACCTACTTGAGCGCCAGTGAACGACAACGAGGTAGGTGAAACGGTCAGTTCGGGAGTGGGTGTAACAGCACCATCGGGAGGCTCAACACCAATGATGGCCTGCTGACTCTGGTTAAAGGTATATCCATCGCCATCCGAGAAAGCGTTCATGGCCATCCAGTTGTTGCCGTCGCCGCTCCAACCGAAGTTCACGTGATACTTTCCGTCACTGTCACGATAACCGTCAACATTAAAGGCATGACCACCTGCACTGCTAGACACTGCACAATAAACGAGGGGGCGGCCGGCAGCGAGCTCAGACTGAATCAAACTTTCCCAGTTAGCAGCCGAATAGCTGCTTTTCGTCACGTTGCGAGCTGTGGACTTGTAACCAAAGGCCTTGAACATATCGGCAATACGGTAGTTCTCGGATACATAGATACCACTACCGCCAGCACTGGCAGTACCATACATCATACCCTCGGCCTGACCGCAATAACGCATCAGTGTAGCAACGGCGTTACCCTGGGCACTATTATAACTATTATAGGTATCCTTCATGTTAGCCCAGTCAAAGGTCACGGCGGGCAATGCTGGATAGGTATAGTTCACACTGTTGTAATAGGAAAGGTCCAGCGTGGCCGTGTAGGAAGCAAGTGCACCCACGCTTGCCGGGTACTTCCAGAAGTAAAGCACCATCGAGGCCGATGTTGCAGGACAACCAGTATAGCACTGATAAGTTGTATTGTTATAAGTGAATTTACATTGGTTCCAGTAGGGAGCGTCCTGGTCCCAAAGAGCGGTCAGCAACGGGCCAATGGTTGTGGCATTCAAAGAGGGCCTATAAGTTTCAGAGACTTTTGTAACCTGGACTTTTGGATTCTCCTGCAAAAACTCAATCTGCTCCTTATAGATACTGAGCATGTCAATCATACCTTGTGGCAGATTGTTGATATCCTTCAAGGGACGATCGCCCACCATGAGGATATCCTCAGCACGGTCATCACCTGCGACCACCAAATAGGTAGTAGTGGTGTTGAAGATGTAATAAACTGGCTGATTCAGCTTGTTGTTTCCGATCTCAGCCTTCAACAAGACTGGATTAAGAGCTGCAGGAGCCATTATATTACCCGCATAAAGCTCGTTTTTCAAGTAGCTTTTAGCTTTTTTCACAGCTGTTGCCTGATCTACAGGTGCAGCCGTCAGTGACAATGCCACAATAGCGGCAGTCATAAAGAACAATAATTTCTTCATAAGCATTTTGGTTATAAAAGATAAAGATATTTTGGTTATAAATAAAAAATGTTTAAGTCTTCGGTTAGGTGTTTACACGGCAAAATTATAATAGAAGTTTTTTTTATCCAAATAATTGCATACAAATAAAAGAAAAACTAACCGAAAACGGTCAATTGTCAATCAAACTAGCGATTTTTCCAGCATTTTTCTATTTGAGCCAACAATGCCGTTTGGGGGTATAAATGAGTGTGAAGATTCTAAATCACCTGCGACATAAAAAATGCGGGATGACCAATCGGTGTGGCCACCCCGCAATGCTATTCTAGGTTAAACCGACAATAATCGGTCTATTAAAAGTTCAGAATCCTGTTAGAGGAACGAGCCATCTTTTTAGCCTGAACTTCGTTAGCCATCAGCAGATCGATGAGAGCCGAAACGTCGCCAATCGTGACATTGCCATCGACATTCACATCGGCGCAGATCTCGCAACCGGTGCCCTGACCCAGCAGAATGTCGATGAGTGCAGAAATGTCACCGATTGTAATCTTTCCGTCATGGTTTACATCACCAGGAGCGTAGCCATGTCCGTTCTCGAACAGGGTAACCTCCTCGATGTTGCTCCAGTCGCTCTCGGTACCGTCGACGTACTGAGCCTTAACCCTATAGAGGAAGGTTCCTCCAGCAGTGAGGTTCTCAACGGTGTAGAACTTGTCGGTGATACCGGTGATCAGACGATAGTTAGCATCGCCAGTCTCGGTAGCCATGAGCATGGTATTGGCAGCGTTGAGGTCGCCTGCATAGATCTTGATGTCCTCGATTGCAAACATGTTCTCAACACCCTCAAAGACGATCTGATCGCTCTGAGCTACATCGAGCACCAAGGTATAGGTGGTGAAGGCATCGGTGGCAAGTGCAATCTCCTGAGAACCGGCACTGGTCTTCACGCGGATGGTTGCATTGCCATAGTAGCTGGCATAGTAGGAATAAGCGCTCATGACAACGGTTACCTTGTCATAACCGGTGAAGTCATAGGTCTTAGAAGTGATGCCACAGGTGTAACCACTCAGATAACCCGAGATGATGAAGCCATCGTTTACCCACAGACCAGTTTGTGCAGTCCAATCGGCCGGCAGATAGTTGCTAGCCGAGCTGGCAACGTTGGTAAGCTGGCCCTGATCGTTCTCGGCAGCAGCCAGGTCGGTAAAGTCAGCATCCTCAAGCAGGACGGGATCGGGAACCACGGGAGTTTCAGGCTTGGGAGACACTTCGAGGGTGTAGCTCGTCACATTGGCATCGGGAGTTGCATCGGTCCAGTCGGCACGGAATTGAGTCAGGTTGATATATTCCTCAACAGCGGGCAGCATGACGGGAGCAAACTTGGTCAAGTTAGCTGTACCATTCAAGGTGACTGTCACGTTCTCGGCATCAGCACTGCTCAGGGTAACCGTAGCATTGTTAGTGCCATAGGCCGAAGGAGTATAGGTAACAGTAACATCCACGCCGTTCATGGCCTGGGCGGCACTGATGGTAGTCGGCGTGATGCTGTAAACGCCATTGGCATCATTCAAGGCCAGGTTTACATTACCGGTGAGGTTAGCACCCGAAACATGGAAGGTAGCGGTTACAGACTCGCCAACATTAGCAGTCATGTCAAGAGAAGCCGGATTCACGGTGATAGCGGGATAGGTGTTCTCCAGCAGGGTTACTTGCTCAACGTTGCTATCATCGATAGTGCCGTTGACGTAGTTAGCCACAACATAGAAGTTGAAGGTACCGCCCTCGGCAAGACCGGTCACGGTGTAGCTCTTACCGGTGATACCAGTGATGACACGATAAGTCTCATCGCCGGTTTCTTGGGCCTTGAGCTGGGTGGCGGTGAGGTCGCCGGCATAAATCTTCACATACCTCATGTCAGGCATACCGCTAGAGGTAATTTTCACATAATCGCTGGTGGCGCAATCCACAACCAAGGTGTACCAAGTAAATGAGCTGTTAGACGGAACAGTCACGCTCTTGCTGCCCTTGCTGGTAGTAACGGTGATGGTGTTGTCGCCTTGATAGGGCTGAGAGTAAACCATCACACTCATCTTGTTATAACCGGTGAGGTCGTAAGTCTTGGTCTGAACATAGCCGTTGGATTGTGCACTCAGGTAGCAGGCGCTGCTGGATTGATAGTATACCAGACCTTGTGCAGTCCAGCCAGTGGGCACATTGTTTGAAGTAGTCCAGTCAACACTGTCGAGCAGGGCGACTTCGGGCACAAATGGCTTGTTGCTGACATAGAGGGTGTAGCTTTGTACATTCTCGGCAGGAGTCTGATCGGTCCAGGTTGCGGTGAACGAGGTAGCGGTAATGTTGCTGGCCTCGAGCATTACAGGAGAATAGGTCTCCAGAGGAGCGGCCTCGGCAGAACCATTGAGCTTGACAGTCACAGCATCGGCATCGGTGCTGGTCAAGGTGACAGTGGCCTCGTGGGAGCCTACTGCAGAGGGATTATAGGTCACAGTAACGGTCACGCCATTCTCGGCTTGAGTTGCACTGATGCTGCTGGTGCTCAGCGAGAAAGCATTATTACCGCTCAGAGCCAGGTTCACATTGCTGGTGAGGTTGGCACCAGTAACGGTGAAGGTTGCGGTCTTGGGAGTGCCCACGGTAGTGTTCATTGTGAGCGTGGTGGGATTAACCGTAATCTTGGGGGTGGTAAGAGCTCCTGCAGGAGGCTCAATGCCAATGATCATAGCCTCGCCATAGTTAAAGACGTAGGAGCCTGACTGTCCGGTTGCACCGGTAGAGGTGGTGAAGTTGTGCAGCGTGCAGTAGCCGTTGCTGTCGCCGCTCCAGCCCCAGTTCACATAATATTGACCGCTGGCATTCACACCAAACACGTTGAAGGCGTGACCTGCGGGTTGCCAACTACTGCAATCATAAGCCAAATATTCGATGGGACGGCCGTTATGCAGTTCGTTCAGCATCCATTCGTTCCACTGTGCATCGGTGTAATTCTGCGAGCTATTGGAGTAGCCCCAGCCTGATGACACAAGCTCGGTGAGGGTAAGCAACTGAGCATCGGTGTAACCCATGTTATGGCAACCTTCCAAAATCTCGGGGTCATTGGCACCACTGGCACTGCTACTGTACATGTAATCGGGGATTGACTGTCCCGCATAGCGCATCAGCCATGCCACGGCGTTGGCCTGAGCAGTAGTATAAGAGGTGTTAGTGGGACCGGTGTACTCGTCGATGATGTTATTCCAATCGGCTTCACGCGAAGATAGTGCAGCTACAGAGTAACCACCAGAACTTGAACCATTGATGGCAGCTACTGCAGGGAAGGTCTCGGGCCATTTCCACTTGTAGTAGCACATAGACAATGAAGTGGCCGGGCATCCGGTAACGGCACGACTGCCGCCACTGGTGGGGCACTGGTTATTATAAGGTGCGCTCTGGTCCCAGTTAGCGTTTACCAGCGGAGCAACGGCCGTAGTGGCAAACTTGGGGAGTTTAATCGGTGCCAGAGTGCCGGCCTTGATGCCGTCAATCTGATATTTGTACTTGTTGAGCAGCCACTGCATTGCGGGAGGAATGTTGTTCAAGTCGAGAGAACCTTCCTCACCGTACATCAAGATCTGCGGTGCCAGGTCATCGCCAGAAACCACTACATAGGATTTTGCTGAATTAAAGATGTAGTAGTCCACGGCTGCGGGCTTGGCAACCGATTTTTCAGCCTTGACGAGCTGGAGGTTGGAAGCTGCAGAAGCTTTAAGGCGACCAGCTTTAACTTGTTTTGTTAAAAACGCGCTGGCTGCGGCTTGTGCCTGTGAAGTGGACACATCGGCGGCCGACATTGGCAAAGTCGCAAGAACGACTGCCAAAAGCAATAGAATTTTTTTCATAAGCCAATAATTTAAAAAAGTAACAAAAAGAGTGTTTAGGTTCTATTAATAGTAGTTTACTTGAACGGCAAAGTTATATATAAAAATAGAGAACAACAAAATTTTTTATCGATTTTATTATTAAAAAAAGTAGGGCATTTTAGAATCTATAAGGAGGAAAATCGGCTATTCGTTTAAAAAAAGAGCCTGTTCATACCGAAAAACCAACATATTATAAAATTTAGTTAATTACTGCCGCCCTATGAAGGGATTTGCTTAATTTTGCAGTCTAAAAATAGTAAACAATAACGAAATGAGTCAACAACCAGCTGAACGCAATATCGAGGAAAAACGATGCACCCTAGTGGGCCTGACAAGCGACGTGGGTTTGTCGATGCTCAAAATTGCAGCGGGCCTTTTTGGGCGATCTAGCGCAATTCTAGCAGATGGCATCCACTCGATCAGCGATACCGTGACCGACGCATTGGTCTATGCCATGGTGCGTCTGTCGGGAAAAGGTATCGACGAGCGTTATCGGTACGGTCGAGGCAAATATGAGACACTGGCGGCTTTCCTCATCAGCATCATCCTTGTGGTTGTTGCCCTGGGGCTGATGTCTGAGGGCATTCAGGACGTGTGGTTGGCCATCAAGGGTGAAGCCTTGGAGCGCCCGCACAACATAGCACTGATGGTAGGAATCTTTGCCGTCATAGTCAAGGAGGGGCTTTACCATTACACGCGATTAAAAGGGAAGAAAACCGGCAGCACAGCGTTAGCTGCCTACGCGTGGCATCACAGGGCAGATGCCTTGTCAACGGCAGCTACATTGCTTGGAGTGGCTGGAGCGATGTTCCTGGGAGAGCGATGGCGCGTGCTAGACCCGATAGCAGCCATTGCCGTGAGTGTACTCATTCTGGTGCTGGCCTACCGAATGGGGCGTCCTGCTGTCGAGGAACTTCTGGAGGTGTCCCTACCGCAAGACGAACAGGATATAATCTCATCGATCATCAACAGCACACCGGGTGTGAAGTCATTTCATAACTTGAGGACTCGCCGCAACGGCAACCTGCGTGTGGTGGATTTTCACATCAAGGTAGATGGCGACCTGAGTGTCAGCGACTCACACGACATTACCCGAAAGATTGAACGCGAACTTGGTAACGAATTGGGTGAGGTGATGACCAACATCCACGTTGAGCCCTACCACGGCCACAACCAATGTGAGAAAAAGAGTTAGAAACATAAAAATCTATACCTTCTTGTCTAACAATGGAAGAAATTGCACTACATAAAACACTGCCCCGCGTGTTTGCAGGACAACAGGGCATCCACAGCGACGTGTGGCAGCAGGATATCAGGTTGGAGCGCGGCAAGCGCTACCTGATCAGCGCCGAGAGCGGCACCGGCAAGTCGTCGATGTGCAGCTACATCTTCGGCTACCGCCAAGACTACAGCGGCATCATCACATTTGACGGGACTGACATCCGCACGCTGACCGTGGCCCAATGGTGCGAAATCCGGCAGCGCCACATTGCCTACCTGCCGCAGGATATGCGTCTGTTCGGTGAACTCACGGCGATGGAAAACGTGGAGCTGAAAAACCGACTGACGGGTTTCAAGAATCAGCAGGAAATCAAGCAGTTGTTCGAAGCTATGGGCATTGCCGACAAGATGGACAGCTTGGCCTCGAAACTGTCCATCGGGCAACAGCAGCGCGTCGCCATCATCCGTACGCTTTGCCAGCCTTGTGATTTCATCATGCTTGACGAGCCCGTGAGCCACCTTGACGACGAGAACAACCGCACTGTAGCCCGTCTTATCACCGATGAGGCAACACGACAAGGGGCAGGCGTGATAGCCACCTCGGTGGGCAACCACTTGCAAATGGACCGAGCTGCCATCATCAATCTTTAAGAAGCTGTCCCAAACAAAGGACTAGAAACCAAGGACTAGAAACTAAAATGAAAGATATCATCTGGAAGCTGCTGCGGCAGCACATCAGCAAGAGCCAGCTCATCGGCTTCGCCATCGCCAACCTCATCGGGTTGACCATTGTCCTGCTAGCGGTGCAGTTTTATCGCGACATCAGGCCTGTGTTCAACGACGAGGAGAGCTTCATCAGCAAGGATTACCTTATCATCACTCGTGCAGTGACCGGCGCGGGAGCCATGATGGGAAGCAACGGCGAGTTTAGCGATAATGATATCAGGGATATTGAGCAACAGCCATGGTGCCGCCAGGTGGGACGTTTCCTGAACAGCGACTTTGCTGTAGACGCTCGGCTAGGTGTGGGCAGCAGTCATGCCATGCACACACAGTTTTTCTTTGAAGCCATTCCCAACGAGTTTATCGACATCGACCCCGACCAATGGGGATTTTCTTCCTCTAAGCCTGAAGTCCCAGTGGTTATTTCTCGCGACTATCTGTCGCTCTACAACTTCGGATTTGCCGCCACTCAAGGCATGCCGCGCATCAGCGAAGGCCAGGCCGAGATGCTGCCATTGGAATTCACCTTGAGCGGTAATGGAAAGCGCAAAATCATGCCAGGCCGCATCGTTGGCTTCTCTAACCGCCTGAACACGGTCATTGTTCCACAGGAATTCATGGAATGGGCCAACGGTGAATTCGGGACCGGAACGGTGCAGCACCCTCAGCGCCTGATTGTTGAGGTAAGCAGTCCCGGTGATGTGAAGATTGAACAGTATATGGACGAGCATCACTATGAGGTGGCCGGCGACAAGATGTCGAGCAGCAAAGCAAACTATTTTCTTACCGTTATCAGCAGCATTGTCATCGCAGTCGGCATCATCATCAGCCTGCTCTCGTTCTTCGTGCTCATGCTCAGCATTTATCTATTGCTGCAGAAGAACACCAGTAAGATCCAAGACCTCCTGCTGTTGGGCTATTCGCCCGCCCAGGTTTCCAAGCACTACATCCTGCTTGTGATATATCTCAATGCCGCTGTTCTCGTGTTGTCCATCCTGCTCATGCTACTTGGACGCATGGCCTATATGGGCATGGTTCGTGCTTTTGGCGTGGGCGGCAGCAGCGTCTGGGTGGCCATCCTCGTCGGCATCATCATCATGGGTGCCATCACCGCAGGCAACATCCGAGCCATCCGCCAGAAAGTCGCTTCCCTGTGGCTCCACGAGAAATAAATCCTTGCTATTACTCGCTGGGAAGCGAGCACTTTAATGTTATGTTAACATTAAAACACACAAGTTCGGAGGAGAAAAATTTGTTCAATAATAGATAATGTAGTACTTTTGTTGCAAAATTAACCTACTAACATAAAATAATAACTTAAACTACTGATTATCAAATGAGTATGGAGAAGAAAATCGTGGAATGCGTGCCTAACTTCAGTGAGGGACGCAATATGGCCATTATCAAACAAATCACCGATGAGATTGAACGTGTCA
>JAEEGI010001410.1_pt1 | contig 60001 bp, 37 predicted proteins | sample 8958751 | NCBI WGS metagenome assembly JAEEGI01 (sample SAMN16246545, study PRJNA631951) | gut metagenome | biome: gut microbiome; feature: rumen; material: KS-attached | host: Bos | place: Iran: Karaj | collected 2018-10
AGGATGTGACTCTTGTAAGCATGTCTTCTTTTAATCTTTCCGGTGCCGGTAAAGGTGAACCTTTTCTTCGCAGCGGAATTCGTCTTAACTTTTGGCATTTTGTTTTAGTTTAAAAAATGTTATTAATTAATCGAGACCAGGCACTTACCAAGCCTGATGCTCTTCCTTCTCACGTGTTGTTTACTCCTCGGTGGGAGTGGTGTCCTGCTGAGCGGCGCCGTCGGGGGCATCTTTCGCCTCTTTCTTCTTGCCGCTGCCGGGCTTCTTGGGCGAGAGCATGATGGTCATGCGCTTTCCCTCGAGCACGGGCATCTGATCCAGCTTACCATACTCTTCCAGGTCGTTGGCGAACCTGAGCAGCAGTACCTCGCCCTGTTCCTTGAACAGGATGGAACGTCCCTTGAAGAAGACGTAGCTCTTCACCTTGGCACCTTCCTTGAGGAAGCCGATGGCATGTTTCAACTTGAAGTTGTAGTCATGCTCGTCGGTTTGTGGTCCGAAACGAATTTCCTTGACCACGAGTTTGGTGGACTTGGCCTTCTGTTCCTTGGCATGTTTGCGCTGTTGGAACTTGAACTTCTGGTAGTCCATCACGCGGCACACGGGGGGCTCGGCTTGAGGAGCGATCAGGATGAGATCCAGTTCCTGCCCCTCGGCGATTTTCAGGGCCTCCTCGATGGGATAGATGCCCTGCTCCACGTTGTCACCCACCAGGCGCACCTCACTGACACGAATTTCATCATTGATCAGGTTGGTGTCTTTGTCGTTTTTGCCGCCCATTTGGCGATTGCGGCCTCTGGGCCTGGTGGCATTGCTCGGGCGCTTAGGCCCTGGGCGATACGGTTTTTTGTTCATTCAGCAGTTTTACTATTGTTACTATTATCGTGACAATCAAGCACTTCCATGCAGACACACCTGCACGGAAATGGCTTAAAAGTTGGTCATTTCTGCCACTTCGCGATTAATATCGGCCGCAAAGGTAGTAATTTTTTTCGAACCTTGATCACCTTCGCCCTGTTTTCTTATAGAAATTTCTTCACATCCGGCTTCTTTTTCACCCACGATGAGCAGATAGGGGATGCGTTTGAGCTCGTTGTCACGGATCTTGCGACCGATTTTCTCGTTGCGGTCATCGACGATGGCACGCACGTCCAGCTTGTTCAGTTCGTCAGCCACATGGTGGGCATAGTCGTTAAACTTCTCGCTGATGGGAAGCACCACGCACTGGTCGGGCACGAGCCACAGCGGCAGTTTGCCGGCAGTGTGCTCGAGCAGCACGGCCACAAAGCGCTCCAGCGAGCCGAAGGGGGCACGGTGGATCATCACGGGACGGTGCTTCTGGTTGTCGGCACCGGTGTATTCGAGCTGGAAGCGCTCGGGCAGGTTGTAGTCCACCTGGATGGTACCCAACTGCCAGCGGCGGCCCAGGGCGTCCTTGACCATGAAGTCGAGCTTGGGACCGTAGAAGGCGGCTTCACCGGTCACCTGCTTGGCCACCAGACCCTTTTCTTCACAGGCCTCGATGATGGCGCGCTCGGCCTTTTCCCATACCTCGTCGGTACCCACATATTTCTCCTTGTTGTTGGGGTCACGCAGCGAGATCTGAGCCTCGTAGTTGAAACCGAACACCTTGAAGATAAACGAGATGATGTCCATCACGCCCAGGAACTCCTGTTTCAGCTGGTCGGGGGTGCAGAACAGGTGGGCATCGTCCTGCGTGAAGCTGCGCACGCGGGTCAGGCCGTGCAGCTCGCCACTCTGCTCGTAGCGGTAAACGGTACCGAACTCGGCATAGCGGATGGGCAGGTCACGGTAGCTGCGGGGAGCGGTCTTGTAGATCTCGCAGTGGTGGGGGCAGTTCATGGGCTTGAGCATGTACTCCTCGCCCTCCTCGGGGGTGGTGATGGGACGGAACGAGTCCTTACCGTACTTGGCATAGTGGCCGCTGGTCACGTAGAGCAGCTTGTTGCCGATGTGCGGCGTGATCACCTGCTGGTAGCCGTAGCGCTTCTGGATCTTGGCCAGCATGTCCTGCAGGCGGTTGCGCAGTGCGGCACCCTTGGGCAGCCACAGGGGCAGACCCTGGCCCACATTGGGTGAGAAGGCAAACAGCTCCATCTCCTTGCCGATCTTGCGGTGGTCGCGCTTCTTGGCCTCCTCGAGCAGCACCAGATACTCGTCGAGCATCTTCTTCTTGGGGAAGGAGATACCATAAACGCGCGTCAACTGCGGGCGGGTCTCGTCACCACGCCAGTAGGCACCGGCAAGCGACATCACCTTCACAGCCTTGATAGCGCCTGTCGAGGGGATGTGCGGGCCACGGCACAGGTCCGTGAAATTACCTTGTGTATAAGTAGAGATGTGACCGTCTTCCAGGTCATTGATGAGCTCGCACTTCAGGCTCTGGCCTTTGTCGCCGAAGAACTTCAAAGCGTCGGCCTTGCTGATGTCGGCACGCACGACAGCCTCGTTCTTCTGCACGAGTTCCATCATCTTCTTTTCAATCTTTGCGAAGTCAGCGTCGGTCAGCGAAGTGTCACCGGTGTCGATGTCATAATAGAAACCGTTCTCGATGGCGGGTCCAATACCGAACTGCACATTGGGGTACAGCTCCTGCAGGGCCTCGGCCAACAGGTGTGCCGACGTATGCCAGAAGGCGTGCTTGCCCTCGGCGTCTTCCCACTTGAAGAACTTGATATCGCCATCCATACAAATGGGGCGTGAGATATCCCATTCCTCGTCGTTTAATGATGCGGCCAGCACGTTGCGTGCAAAGCCTTCGCTAATGCTCTTGGCAATGTCCAGAGGCGTTACTCCATCCTCATATTGGCGTACATTGCCGTCAGGAAACTTGATGTTAATCATAATAAGTTATTGATAATTAGATATTTGCGTTGTGCCCTACAACAGCACAACAATTCAAGCTGCAAAGGTACGAATAAGTTTTCAGTTTTCAGTTTTCAGTTTTCGTTTTTTTGACATCCACACTCGTTTTTCTCACGTTTTTCCTCTGCCACACCGATTTGGGCCGACATATCATCTCTCCGTCCCTATTTTCCTTCAGGAAATACTTGTTAATCTTGTTTTTTGTCCTTAACTTTGTCGCAAACTATAAATGGAAATCATTATGAAAACAGATGAATTAGACAGCCTGAACCGAGATGAGTGGCAAGAGATCAAGGACGAGTGCAGGTCAAGAGCAAAACGGAGATTGTGGGATGGCGCGGTGTGTTTCCTCATCGTCATAGCTTCAGCGATTTTCATTTGTTTATGGAAATCTCAAGGGTTTGAGATTGACGATATACTTCGCGTTATTCCGTTTTGCATTTTCGGACTTGGAGCAGCCTGGTTTGCCGTGAACAACCTTCGGTTTCTCCAGAGGGTGGATACCCTCGCCACCCCACAACAGTTGTTGCACGGGTATGAGAAAAAGATCAAAGATGACTGCAAGGCTTTATTCCTGATTCCGCTGGCATGTATTGGCATTTTCAATTCAGCGATAGCGGCTGATATCAAATATCAAGACAGGGAATGGTTCTGGATAGATTTGACGATTGTGGCAGCAATGGTCGCATTATGGATATACCTTTGGTTTAAAGGCCATTATTTGAAAAATATACGCAAACGCGACGAGGAGATTATCGGGCGGCTGCAAGATCTCATCAACACGAAATAAACTACACAAACTTTAATTGGATATCATTATGAAAACAGATAATTTCGACAACCTGAGCAGAAGTGAAAAGTTTGAAAGAATCAAGGGCGCATGTCGCAAACAAGCAAAAAAGGGAATCTGTCTCGAAATAGTGTTCTTTATTCTTTTTATCATACTCATTTTCAATCTTTCATGGGCAAATAGAGATTATGGGACTGGTTATACCATTTACGGTTGTGTGGCATTGTTTTTTTTAGTTGCATTGGCATTGTTTGCCGTGGAGACTTTTCGGTTTCTCAAGCACCTGGCTAGCGTTAACACTCCAGAACAGTTGCTGCACTCGTTTAAAAGAATAAACAATATTGGTCGCAGGGTCTTCTACTTGGGCTCGCTGGGATTGATAGCTCTTTTAGCCATTGACTATATAATTCATAATGATGACGGGGTTGTCCTTGGCATGAATTTGTCTCTTGTTGTCATAATGATTGCGATGTTAATCTACTCCTATTTTGATGATGATATCATGTTTCGCAGTTTATATGATAACCCCGTTTCGGAATATACTAGCGAATTAACGGACATTATGCTCAGAACCAAGGATCCTGCCAGCGAGGAGATTAACGACCAGTTGGAAGACCTCATCGACAATAAATAATACAAGGCCGCTGTACCCCACTACTGAGCCCCGCTAGGGGCGACCAGGGTATAGGCAGGGGTGAAGCGAAGCGGAACCCCTGTATAAAGCGAGTTATTTATTTAATTAGCCCCGCTAGGGGCGACACAACTCTTACCTGCCTTAACTGGCTTAGGAAAGGGGATGCTGGTGCATGAAAGAAAATTGATTACTTTTGTGGGGTGTAATTGTCGAATGATGAAATGAAAGCTTTATTGAAAATTTTCGGTTCTTTGCTCATCGGGGCCTGCATTGGCCTGGTGGTGGTTGTTCCCATCTTTGCCTTGATTGATGGTCAACCTCTGTCACAAATCTTTAACAAGGAATTTCTGATTGAGCTGTTGCCTATCGGGTGGATGCTTATCGCCCTGTTTATTGCCTTTGTCCTGCACATCATTCTGCACGAGGGAGGGCACCTGGTGGCTGGGCTGCTGACGGGCTACCGCTTTGTGTCGTTCCGTTTCTTCAACTTCACGCTCATCCGCAAGGACGGGCGCCTGCAGTGGCGCAACTTTGAGTTGAGCGGAACAGCAGGCCAGTGCCTGATGGCTCCGCCCGACAAGCCGCTGGAGCAGATCGACACGCGCTGGTACAATGCCGGCGGTGTGCTAGTCAACGTCATCCTTGTCCTGCTGGCGCTGTTGCTACTGTGGGCATTAGACATGCCCAAATGGGTGAACATCTTCCTGCTCATGATGGCGTTTATTGGTATTACCGTCACGCTCATGAACGGCATTCCCATGAAAATCGGTGGCGTGGCCAACGACGGGTTCAACCTGCTGCAGTTGGAGAAGGATCTACCCGGCAAACAATGCTTCTGCAACATGCTTGACATCAACGCGCTCAGCCAGGAAGGTCAGCCTTATACCGAGATGCCCGAACGCCTGTTTGCGCTGCCCGAGCCGTTGGACTGGAAAAACAGCATGCACATGTCTTCCGTTTTGTCGTCCGCCACAAGAATGATGGCCCTGCACCAGTGGGAGAACGCCTATCGACTGCTGACCGAGGCCTGCAACCACAAGGACGATTACATGAAGCTCTATCAGCTGGAGGTGGAGAACATGATGACCCAGGTGTGCCTACTCACCGGACGTGACGATGAGGCCCGCCAGCACTACACCAAGGAGGTCGCCAAGTATGTAGCCATGCACGCGCCCACCCAGAGCGACAAGCAGCTCACGACCATGGCCGTAGCCCTCGCCCTGGACGGCGACCGCCCCAAGGCCGAGCAATTGACACAAAAACTCGAAGCCAACCGCGACAAATACATCCACCAGGGCGACGTCGCCCTGAGCCTCGACCTCATGCACCACATCCTCAGCACCCGCCCACCCCAATAAACGACCAGACAAAACAACAAACGATCTAGCAGGCCACATTAAACTTGAAAACAAGAAACACAAAAAATACAATTTTATAAATCAATGATGATGCTCACTGCTTTATCGTCTTCCATTATTGATATGGATTAATTGATTGTACTTCTTGTATTTATTGTTTTCTTATTAATCTTTGTTGTGCTTTGTTGCCTGGCTGATTCATTCTCGTTATCAATAATTGTTGTAAATTTGCAGTAGCAATGAGTAACACGTCGGCCATAGCGCAGTTGCTGATGCAACGGGAACTGCTCCGCCAGGAATACCGGGAGGAGAAGGAGGCTTATCGCCTGCACAGCGAGAGCATCGGCCTGGCGCGCAAGGTGACACGCGGCGATGCCTGGTTCCCGCTGCGCGTGGGACGCACCTACTACAATTCGCTGAACCAGTACTGCATCGAGGTGACGCGCAAGGGCGACGAGGAAATCGACCATAATTTCGAGTACGGCAAGCCCGTCGTGTTCTTCAAGGCCGAAGTGCCCGAGGGCGACCTCAGGCAAGCCGGGCACATCCACTTTTTCAACTTCACGGGCAACATCTCCTATGTGGACGGTGACCGCATGGTCGTCTCCATCCCCGAAGGGCACACGCTCGAGCTGCAAAATGCCCAGTTGCCGCTGGGCGTGCAGCTGTTTTTTGACGAGACGAGTTACCGCATGATGTTTGATGCCCTGGAGCGCGTCATCAACGCTAAGGGCAACCGCCTGGCCTATCTGCGCGACCTGTTTTACAGCCGCCAGCCTGCCGAGACCTTCGGTTTTGAGAATATGCGCTTCCCGTGGCTGAATGCGAGCCAGGAGCGGGCCGTGAACGACGTGTTGCGGGCCAAGGACGTGCGCGTGCTGCACGGCCCGCCAGGCACGGGCAAGACGACCACCCTGGTCGAGGCCATCAACGAGACGCTCATGCGCGAGACCCAGGTCCTGGTGTGCGCCCAGAGCAACACCGCCGTCGACTGGATCAGCGAGAAACTGGTGGATTGCGGCATCCCCGTCCTGCGCATCGGCAACCCCACGCGCGTCAACGACAAGATGCTGAGTTTCACTTATGAACGGCGCTTTGCCGACCACCCCGACTACCCCAAGCTGTGGCAGGTGAGGCGCGACATGCGCGAGATGCGGCGGCGCCGTCGCGAGAAGGCCGAGCATTTCCACCAGAAACTCGACCGCCTCAAGGAAGTGGCCGTGGAACTCGAGGTGCGCATCAACAACGACATCTTCGGGCAGGTGCGTGTCATCGCATCGACCCTGGTGGGTGCAGCCAACAAGCTGCTGGACGGCAAACGGTTCGGCACCCTGTTCATTGACGAGGCAGCCCAGGCGCTCGAGGCGGCATGCTGGATTCCCATCCGTCGGGCTAGCCGCGTGATTTTTGCCGGCGACCACTACCAGCTCCCGCCCACCGTCAAGAGCCTGGAAGCCTTGAAGGGCGGACTGGGCAAAACGCTCATGGAACGCATCGTCGAGAACAAACCCGAGTGCGTCTCATTGCTGCAGGTGCAGTACCGCATGAACGACGAAATCATGCAGTTCAGCAGCGACTATTTCTACCATGGACAGATGAAATCGGCGCCTGAAGTCGCCCACCGCCTCGTCCATGAGGGCGACGCGCCCATCCTGTGGTTCGACACCTCGACCATCGAGCTGGGCGAGGACGAGCAAAACGATTTCAGGGAACGGTTCGTGGGAGAGACCTTCGGCCGCATCAACAAGGGCGAGGCCAACCTCACCCTGAGCCTGTTGCAGATTTATTTCCAGCGCATCGGCAAGCAGCGCATCCTTGACGACCGCATCGACTTGGGCATCATCTCGCCCTACCGCGCCCAGGTCCAGTACCTGAAGCGACTGATCAAGAAACGCGCCTTCTTCAAGCCATTCCGCCACTTGATATCGGTCAATACCGTGGACGGTTTCCAGGGCCAGGAACGCGATGTGATACTCATTTCGCTGGTGCGCGCCAACGATGCGGGCCAAATCGGCTTCCTGCGTGACCTGCGGCGCATGAATGTCGCCATCACGCGCGCCCGCATGAAACTCTTTATCCTGGGCGACGCTCCCACCATGACGCGCCACCCCTTTTACAAAAAACTATACGATTACATCCAAACCCTTCGCGGCCATCGGTAAACCCTTGCACACACGACTAAAGGTCAAGCAGGAATCATGCGGAGCCACTTGCGGTAGCCCAGCACGGCCATGACGGTGTAGAAGGCGTAGAGACAGGCCGTAAACGGTATCTGCTTGTAGATGTAGAGAACGGTGCACACGGCATCGACCACGAGCCACAGGAGCCACTGCTCGGCGTACTTCTGTGCCAGCGCCCACATGGCCACCATGCTCAAGGCCGTCGTGAAGCTGTCGCACACGGGCACGCTGCTGTCGGTCCATGTGATGAGAATCCAATAAATCAGCGCCCACAACGCCAACCCGACAATCGTCACGGGCAACACCTGCCGCAGCGGGAAACGGGTGACAGGTCTCTCGGCTGCCTTCTCCCCCGCCCTACTGCTGCGGCTGCGCACCCACCGCCACATGGCGTAACCATAGATGGCGGCAAGCACGTAATACACTTCCATGCCGAAGTCGGCATACAGGCCACGTTCCCAATACAGATAACCGTGGACAATGGGCATAATCACGCTCACGAGCCACAGCCAGATGCTGGCCTTGAATTCCAGCCACAGGTAGAGCAGTCCCAGCACCAGCCCGGCCATGTCGATGGCCTTGACCCAAGTGAAGTCAGCGAAATATTGGGCAACCGCGTCAATCATAACGGACAAATAGACGAATGGACAAACAGACGGGCTTTAGAACCTAAGAGTTATATGTCCCAACGCATTGATGCCTGCCATGGGATAGAAGCGGGGATCGCTGTACAGGGTGTACTTGCTATCCTTGCTGCCACCGGGATACAGGGCGCTGGTCATCGAGTAGCCGTTGGTCTCGTATTTCTCGTCGAACAGGTTGTAGATGGTGGCGCCAACCGTGATGCTGCGCACGTGGGGCAGCGTGAAGGTGTAGCCCAGATCCAGGTTGTTGACGAAATAGGGGTCAAGAGAGTCATCTTTACGCTCAAAATTGTCCAGATACTGACGCGACACGTACTGCGACTGCAGCGTGGCGGTGAAGCCCTTGTAATCCAGGGCGAGCATGCTGCCCACGGTCACGCTGGGCGAGAAGGCGATGGTCTTGTCGCCGGCATGGATTTCGGTCTGGCTCCACATGTCGTCCCACGTGTCGGCGTCATAGTCGCTCACGTAGCCCACATAGTCCTTGATGCGGTTGCGCGACAGCGTGGCGTTCACGTCCCAGCGCAACCAGTCGGTGAAGCGGTAGCCCGCCATCAGTTCCACACCCATGCGGTAACTGTCGGGGACGTTCTCGGCCATCAGTTCGCCGATTTCGTTGATCTTGCCGTTGAGCACGAGCTGGTCCTTGTATTTCATGTAGTAGCCGTTGACCCCGGCGACTAAACGGCCGCTGCGCAGTTCGTAGCCCACCTCCCAGTCATAGAGTTTCTCGCTCGTGGGGTGCTTCACCAGGGGACCGTCGTTGTAGTTGTTGCGGGTGGGCTCCTTCTGGGCGACGGCAAACGAGGCATAGAAGCGGTTGTGCTCGTTCATCTGCCAGTTCAGACCCGCCTTGGGGTTGAAGAAGTTAAACGGCTCGTCGACGTCCAGCACCTGCAGACGCTCGGGGCTGGCGGTCCAGTCCCACTTGTCGTTATCGCCTTTCATGCGATAGCCGATGTGGCGATATTGCAGGTCGGCATAGGCGCTCAAGCCGCCCGTGATCACGTAGTTGCCCTTGATGTAGATGTTGAAGTCGTTTTTGCGGGCATCGTTGCGGTAATACTCGTGGTCGGGTGCCAACGGGCTGGTGTAGTTCTCGACCCAGATGACCTGGCCGTAGTGGTCGTTAGTGTAACGGTTGATGCCACCGCCCAGCGTCGCTGCCAGGCGCTCGCCGCTGTACTGCAACGAGAAAACCCCGCCGCCAAAGCCGCTATCCAGGCATTTCTTGCGCACCAGGCTCGCCTTCTTGCTCGTGCCCTCAGGCGTCACCACGGGCTCCAAGCCATACTCCTTGAGCGTGCGCGCGTTCTTGTATTCCTGATAGTAGCCGTAGCCGTCGGTATAGTGCAGCGCCACGTTGAGTTTCCACAGGGGGGTAAAAGTCTGGTTCCAAATCAACTGGTAGTGTATCTGGCGGTAGATGTCCTTCTGGTCCTTGTAGAAGCCAGTCACCTTGCCGTCATGCTTGATTTCGCCGTTGGGGTTGTAGGTGCGGTTCTCCTTCAGGTCGTCGCGGCTGATGCCGTCCCAGGCGTGGTAGGTGTCTTCCTTGCCGCCAAAGGTGATGAACCGGAGCGACGTCTTATCGTTGAAATAACCCACCTGGCCAAAGTAGCTCACCAGCTCGCTGCTGGCGCGGTCACGGTAGCCGTCACTGCCGATGTGTGACAGGCGCGCCTCAATCGACCAATGGTCCCCCAACAGGCCACTGCCCACACGCAGCGTCTCCTTGTTGGTGTTGAACGAGCCGTAACTGCCCGACACCTCGGCAAAAGCATCGCGGGAGAAGCCCTGAGTGCGCATATTGACACTCGCGCCAAACGCGCCCGAGCCATTGGTTGAGGTGCCCACACCACGCTGAACCTGAATGTCACGCAGCGACGAAGCAAAGTCCGGCGTGTTCACCCAGAAAACGCTATGGCTCTCCGAGTCGTTCAACGGGATGTCGTTCACCGTGATATTGATGCGGGTGGCATCGGTGCCACGCACTCGCATCGACGTGTAGCCCACACCGGCACCCGCGTCACTGGTCGTGATGACGCTCGGGGTCATCGTCAGCAGGAACGGGATGTCCAGGCCGTGGTTCTCGGCAGCCAGTTGCTTGCCGGTGACATTAGTAAATGCTACAGGAGTGCTTTCACTCGCACGCGTACCCAGTACCTCCACCTCGCTCAGGGCGATAGCAGGCACTGTGTCGGTTGCCGCAGGCTGTGCTGCCGCAACAAGGCTTGCCATCATCGTGGCAGCCATCAGGAAGGTCTTCTTCATTGCTTTTAATTAATAAGTTGTTCTCTACGCCGGCATTATCCGGATCAGATTAAATAAACTTGGCGGCAGCTCAGCCATTGAAGCACGCTTCAGGAGCAGGTTCGCACAAGTTTTCAATGGGTATGTTCTCAGCCCCTTGTTTCATCAAGGTAGCACCCCAAACTCATTGAATCACGCTGCAAAGATAGTACATTTTTCTGATTAAGGGAATATTCTGACCTCTCATTCTCAAAAATGCCTGCAACCGCCACGCCTCATCCTCCTCTAAGTCCACATATATCAACAATGTACAAAAGAAAAAAGATCAATACCCGAAGAGGCCTCACATGGGATAAAAATGCAAAATCAGGCTTGTTGGCTTGGTCGTGTGCATGATTTGTCTTACTTTTGTCGGTAAAATGAATAACGAGAAGAAAGAGACCATCAAGGTGCGCGTCATCAGCGTCGGCTTCACGGTGCTGGCGTTGGCCGTGTTCAAGCCGTTTGCACTGCGTGCATGGCAATGGGAGGCCTATGCCCACTTGTTTGCATTGTGGATCCTGGGCATTGCCGTCTGTTTCATCACCGAATGCGTCTTGAAATATCTCGTCAAGATGCCGCATTCATTGGAGCATGGCGCTGAGTACATCATTCGCCGCAACTTGTGGTTCCAGCTCATCAACACGCCCCTGGTGACACTGATGATCTGCCTCTACCGGCACCTGGTGCTGAGTGGCCGTGTGGCCAGTAACCAACTATCATGGAGCAACTATCTGGAGACCTTGGTCATCATCGCCTTTTGCAGCTTCGCCATTGGCCTTTACTGGCGATTCAAGTTCCGTAGCCGTTATCTGGCGGCCGAGCTCGACGAGACGCGAATGCTCAACGAACGACTGCAACAACTGCAACAGGAAGCCGAAAAGCGCGCCCAGGCCGCAGCGGCCCTCACCACAAGTGCATCAGCCTCAGAGCCGCAGCCATCCAGTTCCGGTCAACAGCCAACGACCATAACTCTTACCGGCTCGACCAACGAATCGGTCACGCTGCAGATTGCCGACCTGCTCTATGTCGAGGCCGTCGGCAACTACGTGAAAATCTATCATCTGGCAGAAGGCCAGACACGCTCCGACATGCTCCGCGCCACATCCAAGCAGATGGAAAATGACCTGCAGGCCTATCCCATGATTGTGCGTTGCCACCGCGCCTTTCTGGTCAACCTGCGTCAAGTGGAGAAAATCATCTCAAGGGAAGGCACCCTGCAGCTTTCCATCAAGCACTGCAACGATGCCCTTCCTGTCTCTCGCAGCCATGCCGCCCATGTCAAAGAGGCCATCAAAGGCATGTAATCATCCCAAATTGCGTCTTGTCAACAACTAAAAAACACTTTTTTTTGCTTTGTTGGTTCATGTTTAAGGAAATTTGCCTATCTTTGGCAGTTTAATAGAACAAAATCCAACAAAACAATAACCTTATAAACCGAACCAAGTATGTTTGACGAGAAATTATTACAGGAAGTGACCGCCAAGGCCCAGACGTGGCTCAGCGAGAGTTATGACGAGAAAACCCGCGCCGAGGTGCAGGCAATGCTCGATAACGAGGACAAGACCGAGCTTGTGGAATCGTTCTACAAGATTCTCGAGTTTGGTACCGGTGGACTGCGCGGCATCATGGGTGCTGGCTGCAACCGCATGAACATCTACACCGTGGGCAGCGCTACCCAAGGCCTTGCCAACTATCTGAAGGAGAATTTCAAAGATCTGCCTCAGATCTCGGTTGTCGTTGGCCATGACGTGCGCAACAACAGCCGCCTGTTTGCCGAGACGGTAGCCAACATCTTCAGCGCCAACGGCATCAAGGTCTATCTGTTTGAGGGACCGCGCCCCACTCCCGAGGTGAGCTATGCCATCCGTCGCCTGGGCTGCCAGAGCGGTGTGAACATCACTGCCTCGCACAATCCTAAGATCTACAATGGCTACAAGGCCTACTGGGATGACGGTGCACAGGTTGTCGCTCCCCACGACGTGAACATCATCAACCACGTCAATGCCATCGAGGACGTGCGCGACATCAAGTTCAAGGGCAATCCCGACCTGATCCAGATCATCGGCGAGGACGTGGATGCTCCCTACATCGAGGACATCTACACCCTGTCGCTCAGCCCCGAGGTCAACAAGAAGTATCACGACATGAAGATTGTCTATACCCCCATCCATGGCGTGGGCCGCTACATGGTTCCCCGTTCCATCGAGCGTTGGGGCTTTGACAACATCATCCACGTGCCCGAGCAGGACGTGATGAGCGGCGACTTCCCCACCGTTGACTCACCCAATCCCGAGATGCCCAGCGCTATGGCCCTGGCCATCAAGAAGGCCGAGGAGGTGGATGCCGACGTGGTGCTCGCCAGCGACCCTGATGCTGACCGCATCGGCCTGGTCATCAGGAACACCAAGGGCAAATATGAGCTCGTGAACGGTAACCAGATCCAGATCATCTTCCTCTACTACCTGATGGTGCGCAACCGCGAATTGGGTCTGCTCAAGGGCGACGAGTACATCGTCAAGACCATCGTCACCAGCGAGACCATCGCCAAGATTGCCCGCAAGGAGAACATCAAGATGTTTGACTGCTACACCGGCTTCAAGTGGATTGCTACCATCATGCGCGAGATGGAAGGCAAGGGCCGCTATCTGGGCGGTGGCGAGGAAAGCTACGGCTTCCTGCCCGAGACGTTTGCCCGAGACAAGGACTCTGTATCGTCTATCCCCCTGATGTGCGAGATCGCTGCATGGGCCAAGGATAAGGGCATGACCCTGAACGACCTGTTCATCGACCTGTACATCCACTACGGCTACAGCAAGGAGCGCGGCATCAGCGTCGTGCGTCCCGGCAAGAGCGGTGCCGACGAGATTGCCCGCATGATGGTGAACTTCCGCGAGAACCCGCAGCAGACCATCGACGGATCGCCCGTAGTACTCATCAAGGACTTCCAGAAACTCGAGCAGCGCGACATGCGTACCGGCGAGGTCACCAAGCTCGACATGCCCGTGACCAGCAACGTGCTGCAGTACTTCACCGAGGACGGCACCAAGGTATCGATCCGTCCCTCGGGCACCGAGCCCAAGATCAAGTTCTATATCGAGGTGCATGACACCCTCGACAAGAAGGAGAACTACGACGCCAAAAACGAGTGGGCCGACCAGAAGATCGACCGCATCTGCCAGTCGCTGGGGATTGCCTAACCAGTTAGAAGTTAGGAGTTAGGAGTTAGGAATTGGCATCCGCCTACTGGAGACGCAAGATTTTGCGTCTCTACAGAGTGCTGACAACCATTAATATCAACCAAATAACAAACAATTTTTAAAACAACTTTTTATGTCAGAAAAGATTCAGACTTTAAGAGACTCGGCTGCAATGCGCTGGACAGCGCTTCTGCTGCTCGCTTTGGGCATGTTCTGCAGCTACATTTTCATGGACATCCTGTCGCCCATCAAGGACTTGATGGAGTCAACCCGCGGCTGGAGTTCGTCGGCTTTCGGTACCGAGGAAGGCGCTGAGGTATTCCTCAACGTGTTTGTGTTCTTCCTGATTTTTGCCGGTATCATCCTCGACAAGATGGGCGTGCGCTTCACCGCGCTGCTCTCGGGTGTCGTGATGCTCATTGGTGCCTGCATCAAGTGGTATGCCGTGACCGACGGCTTTATCGGAACCGGTCTTGAGACCTGGTTTACCAACAACCTGAACTACATCCCCTTGTTCGACGAGCTGGGCGTATCCCCCTTCTATGAGGGCATGCCCGCCAGCGCCAAGGTCGCCGCTATCGGCTTCATGATCTTTGGTTGCGGTGTCGAGATGGCCGGTATCACTGTTAGCCGTGGTATCGTAAAGTGGTTCAAGGGCCGCGAGATGGCACTGGCCATGGGTAGCGAGATGGCATTGGCCCGCCTGGGTGTTGCCACCTGTATGATCTTCTCGCCCTACTTCGCCAAGTTGGGCGGCACGGTCAACGTGTCTCGCTCGGTTGCCTTTGGTGTCGTTCTGATGTGCATCGCCCTGATCATGTTCATCGTTTACTTCTTCATGGACAGCAAGCTCGACAAGCAGACGGGCGAGGCCGAGGAGAAGGACGATCCGTTCAAGGTAAGCGACATTGGCAAGATCCTGACCAACAAGGGTTTCTGGCTGGTATCGCTGCTGTGCGTGCTCTACTACAGCGCCATCTTCCCCTTCCAGAAGTATGCCGTGAACATGCTGCAGTGCAACCTGTCGTTCTCCGAGGTTGATCCCAACTCGTTCTGGGCCAGCGAGAGTCTGACTATCTACCAGTATATCGTGATGCTCGTGGTTGCCGCCACCGCCTTCATGAGCAACTTCATGAAGAACAAGAGCGCCAAGTATGGTCTGCTGTGCGTGTCGGTAATCGCCCTGATTTGCTACTGCTACATGGGTTACATGCGCCAGAGCGCCGAGAGCGTCTTCGCCGTATTCCCCCTGCTGGCTGTGGGTATCACCCCCATTCTGGGCAACTACGTGGACCACAAGGGTAAAGCCGCTTCGATGCTCGTGCTGGGCTCGCTGCTGCTGATTGCCTGCCACCTGACGTTCGCCTTCATCCTGCCCATGTTCAAGGGTAGCGCTGCCACCGGCTTTGTTGTGGCTTACCTGACCATCCTGGTGCTGGGCTCGTCGTTCTCGCTCGTTCCCGCCGCCCTGTGGCCCAGCGTTCCCAAGCTGGTGGATTCCAAGATCATCGGTAGCGCCTACGCACTGATTTTCTGGATCCAGAACATCGGTCTGTGGCTCTTCCCCATCCTCATCGGCAAAGTGCTCGACAGCACTAACCCCGACATCGTTCAAGGTCTTGCTAACGGCACCATCGAGGCCGAGCAGGCTGCAGTTTCCTACAACTACACCTGGCCCCTCGTGATGCTGGCATGCCTGGGCGTTGCCGCCCTGCTCATCGGTCTGTACCTCAAGGTCGTTGACCGTCAGAAGCACCTCGGCCTCGAGGAGCCCAACATCAAGGACTAATCTAGGCTTTAGGCTTTAGGTCTTAGGTCTTTGACCTTAGGCTATCGATAAAAAAAGGTCTTGCGGACACTGTCTGCAAGGCCTTTTTTGTCGCATTGCCCATACCCTCATCCGTCTTATTATTCATGGAAAATTTGAGCAGAAGTTGCATTTGTTGCTGAAATTGATTACCTTTGCGACAATTCATTGCGGTCATAGCGTTGACCACAAGCAATGATGACATAATAGAGATGCGTTTTGCATTATCCTTCACAAGAAAATCGCCAGTTTTCAAAAACACGAGGATAAGCAGTTTAAAAACGCTCATGTGTGCCTATATCCATCCCCCAATAGGAGGGAGCAGTATATTGGCATCGCGTGGGGGATACTGTTTATTTGTGTTTGGGCGTTTGGCGATGCCTCTTGTGAAATAAGCAGACAAGTCTCCACGCATTTCATTTTATTAAACCGTTTTTAGTCGCCATCTTCGGGAGATTTAATGGCAACATATTTGATTGATATGGAGACATTAGAAAAACGAGAAAGGGTAATCATTGCAGTCTTTGGCCCTGCCAATACCGGGAAGAGCACTGCAATCATGGAACTGGCAAAGCGCTTCCCGTTTGAGGCAAATTCTGAGCCGATATTTCCTGAAGATGAATCGGCAGATCCTATTACAGATATCGTCTGTAAAGGTTCATTCACCAGTAAAAAGACAGGCGAGAAATTGAGACTTGGCATCTGTTCTTTTGGTGACGATAAATCAATGCTGGTGAAATACTTCCTGCCATTTGTCATAGATGACCATTGCGACGTGATTGTAGTGGCCTGCCACAACTTGGTCGAAGTGGAAGGGAATACATACAATTTCATTGATGAGGTAGCCCTCAAATACAATTATCGACTAATCTCGACTTCCCATCTCCGCGATGATAACTACCGCTGGGAAAAATACAATTTGGCAACCTCCCACACTGTTTCATCAATAAATGGCATAGACATCAACGAGATTTTTGCAGAAAACATGATTAACCTAATAATGTCAATCGTATGAAAATGAAAACTAAGATTCAATTGATTGCACAGATAATTACAATAGTTATCGCAATCATTCCCTTCCATGTTAAAGCTCAATTTAGTGGTTCTGGGTTTGGTACCGAAAATGACCCGTTCTTGATATTTAACCCAGTTCAGTTGAATCAAGTGCGTAATTATCTAGAGGATAACAACGTGTGGTTTAAGTTGATGTCTGACATTGACCTGGAAGAATGGATCGCAGATAATAATCCAATGCAAGGCTGGCAACCCATCGGAAACGCAGCTTCAAAGTTTAAAGGCCATTTCATTGGGAACGATCACAAAATAATGGGATTAATGATAAATCGTTCTTCAAGCAATTATGTTGGTCTTTTCGGCCATAGTGATGGTGCATCTATTACTAACCTCATTCTTGAGATTCAATCTATAAATGGCGCTGATTATGTTGGAGGTCTGGTCGGGTTTGCCGAAAACACTTCATTAACTTCATGCTCAATCAGTAATGGTAACGTGCATGGGGTAAACATGACAGGAGGAATAATAGGTCAATCTATATCTTCAACTATAGCAGACTGTCAGTGTTCAACCATTGTCCAATCTACCGGAAATTATAGTTCTTTATGTGTTGGATATGCTGAGGGAATAACTGTCACGAATCTTAAAGGCAAAGGGCAGTTAACTGGTGAATCCTATGTAGGCGGCATGATTGGATATAGCTCCACAAATACTTCTAGCATTAGCAACAGTTCTATCGATGGCATTGTTAGTGGAAGAAATAATATCGCTGGTTTTGTGGGCTATAGTGGAGCAGAACTTTCTATTTTTTCAAGTCATTATATCGGCGAGGTTAATGGATCTGGCGACATGGTAGGAGGTCTGGTTGGATTTTCTTACAATGCAAACCTAAACATTAATAACAGTTATGTGATAGCTGATGTGACAGGTAAAAATACTACAGGTGGACTTGTTGGGAAAAAAGAGGGGGCAGATTTAAATCCTCGCTATTATGGCACTATATATCGCAATGAACTCTATCCTGTTGGCTGCACAGTTTTAAATGGGCAAATAATTGTCAAAGTTGAGTATTATGAAACTGATAATGGAGGTGTTAAGTATTCTTGGAATGGTTATTCTAATTATTGGGAATACCGATATACTATAGTAGGCGAAAACACTATCGGTGAAATGGTAGACAATCTCATAAATAGTAATAGTAATGACATCTACAATAATTACTTTAACGGCAGCGTTACGGGAACAGCAAACGTTGGAGGACTAATTGGGTCTACAAATTCAAATTACATTCGGTATAACTACTGCTATGGAAATATTGCAGGAGCTGAGAATATTGGCGGTTTAATCGGACAAGTCTCTGGCGGTCCCAAAATATATGATTACACAACTAAGTTTTATTCTATCATGGAGTCTAACGTTGCCATAGTAAATAACGTCAATGCGACACAAAGCAATGTTGGTCGTATATATGGAGCTTTGGGGAATGATTATGTCTCTATTGGTTCTAATGGAACAAATGTTGAGAATCAAGGCCTTGCTACTGCTAAGGTGACTTTGAATGGTTTGCAACAAGAACTTCCAGACGGTTTACAACATGGCACTAATGTGGGTAGCTCAACTTTGAAACTACGCGCAACATATCAAGGCATAGGCTGGGATTTCACTAACTGGCAAATTCTTGAGACGGAATGTTATCCATATAAGCAAGGACAATGTGCTCCACCAGTAATCAACAATTTAGTGTCTGGGGCAACAAAAGTAAGCGGAAAGAGCACAAATGGAGGAATTGTACATCTGACAATAGGTGATACTGAATATTGTGCTACCACCAGTTCTAATCTGTGGAGTGTCTCAGTGCCCCCATTAAAAGCAGGTTCTTTGGTCAAGGCATATGCAATTAACAACTCATTAAATCAATCCTATAATATTATACAAACTGTTCAATTTAACGGTAAAGGTACTGAGGATGAGCCTTACGAAATCTATACTGCCGATGATTTGAGTAACATAAATAGTTACAAATATTATAAGTTAATGAATGACATCGATTTGACCGAATGGATTCAAACCAATAATCCAACAATGGGATGGACACCTATAGGATTGTTTGGAGGAGGATCAATGCGCCAATTGGATGGTAGCGACCACAAAATAACTGGTCTTTGGAGCAATTCAAGCACAGATTTCTATGGTTTAATCGCTAGCACAAAAGATGCGACAATATGTAATTTAAGTATCTTTACTTCAGAAGGCAAGAAACTCAAAGGTGGCAATAATACTGGCATTGTTGTCGGCAAAGCGGATAATACCGTTTTTAGAGACGTTATTGTCAATGGTTCAGTACACGGTGATAACTATGTAGGAGGTTTAGTAGGTTACTGCCAAGGTAACACTTTTACCAATTGCAGCATGAAGGGTTCAGTTTCGGGCAACAATTATGTAGGAGGATTAGCCTCAAACTCATCAGGAACTATCACTTGCTCTTTTGCTGATGTCTTTGTTTCAGGTAATGATTATGTCGGTGGACTTGTTGGATTCTCTTCAAGCAACATTACCGAATCATATACAACAGGCACCGTTTCTGCCACTAATAAAAAGGCCTGCTTTGCAGGGGGACTAACTGGCGTGAATAATGGATCTATCTCGGATTGCTTTAGCAAAGCTGATATTAACTCAGGTGTGATAGATAACTCAGTAGCAAATAATGAGCTACAGCAATATGCTGGAGGAATTACTGGTTATAATTATGGCAGAATTACTCGCTGCTACGCATCCGGGGATTTGTTCGCTGTGAAGATCGGTGCTGGTGTCGTTGGTTATAACGATGGTGTGAATGCCCATATTGACAACTGTTACGCTATAAACAATCACATCGATGTTTCAACTGCGACAGGAATTGCCATGCGTGTTATCGGTGGTATCAGAAATGGAGCACCAACACCAGAAGCGAATAACTATGCTTTGAAAACAATGGTTGTCAGTGTGAATAATATACCGCAAACAATCTATGATGACTTACTGCATGGTCAGAGTCTGACCGACAATGTTCTTCGACAAGAGGCTACATACCAAAACAATGGCTGGGATATGATTAATGTTTGGGGCATTGACGAGGACAGTAGCTATCCTTACTTAAGAGCTCTCAACGTTCAACATCTAGTTGAACGTGGTGATATCGATGGTGATGGAAGTGTAACCATCAGCGACGTAACCGGACTGATAGACTACCTGTTAAGTGGCAACGCAACTGGCGTCAATTTGGAGAGCGCCGACTGTGATCAGGATGGCAACATCAACATCAGCGATGTTACCACATTAATTGACTTTTTACTAAGAGGTAATTGGCGCTAATCCATTCCACCTTTCCCGTACATGAACAGACAACCGTGGGCAGATCTTCTGTCCGCGGTTGTCTATCATTTCTTATTCCATCAATTGTCATAAGTCAATAATTTGAACACTTTTCTACACTTATCAAGGACGAAAAAGTGGGTTGTTTTACATTTTTAAGGGCGAAAAAATGTAAATTTGCACACTTTTTAAAGCGAAAAATGCTTGTCACACTAGAAACCAAAGAATATTATAATAGATGAAAGAGACTATACAAAACACGATTGCGACCAAGGCGTGGGCACGATGGACCGTGCTCGCTATTGTGTCGTTCACGATGATGGCAGGCTATATCGTCGCCAAGGAGATGTCCCCATTGCAGTTCATGCTTGAGAAGACGGTCGGCGACGGAGGAATGGGTTGGACAAGCGGCGAATTCGGCATCTTTGCCGGGTCAAGGGGTTTCTTTAACGTGTTCCTGCTGATGCTGTTTGTGGGCGGCATCATCCTCGACAAGATGGGTGTGCGCTTCACGGGCATTCTCTCGTGTGTGCTGATGTTGGCGGGCTCCGCAGCCGTTTATGGCGCCATTACCTACACCTCTCCCGACCCGATGTGGAGCGTGCCTGTTTTGGGTACCGTCAAGCGTCAAGTGGTGCTGGCGGCATTGGGATTTGCCTTCTTCGGCATCGGCTATGAGATGTGCGGCATCACCGTGTCCAAGGCCATCGTACGCTGGTTCTCGGGCAAGGAGATGGCACTCGCCATGGGTCTGCAGGTGGCCATGGCACGATTGGGAACCGCTTTGGCACTGGGCTTCAGCCCCATCATTGCCTTGAACTGGGGTCTTCCCCGTCCCATCCTCATCGGTGTGTTCTGCGTGGGCGTGGGCCTCATCGCCTACCTGTACTACTGCACGATGGACCGCCGCTTGGACAAGGATAAGGGTGTAGAGGCACAAAATCTTGCGTCTCAAGACGACGAGAAATTCCATTTCTCAGACATGAAACTCACCGTCAAGAATCCGGGCTTCTGGCTCATCACCCTGTTGTGCCTGTTCTATTATTCGGCACTCTACCCCTTCCTGGACTTCGCCACCAAACTGATGATTTCCAAGTACGGCGTTGATAGCCATTTGGCCGGCCTGATTCCCGCCATCCTGCCCTTCACCTCGATTGTGCTGACCCCGCTGTTTGGCGGTTGGTGCGACAAGAAGGGCCGCGGCGCCACGATGATGGTCATCGGCAGCGTGATGCTTACCCTGGTGCTCATCGTGTTCGCCATGCCGCTCAAGTCCAGCTGGATTGCCGTGACGCTGATGTGCATTCTGGGCATCGCCTTCTCGCTGTTGCCCGCCGCCCTGTGGCCTGCAGTGCCCAAAATCGTGCCGATGAAGCAGTTGGGCACCTCCTACTCCATCATCTATTACATCCAGAACATCGGTCTGATGCTCATCCCCGTGCTCATCGGCAAGGTGCTGGAACGCAACACCGTGGGCGACCAGGTGGACTACACCTATTCGCTCATCATCTTCGCCATCATCGGCCTGGGCGCCATCGTCACCGCAAGCCTGCTCCTGTGGATGGACCGCAAGCGCCACTACGGCCTCGAAGACCCGAACATCAACAGCTAAAGCAAAAGGTTAGAGACTAAGGGTTAAAGAACACAGAAAGAGTTGGTTAGAGAGTGTCTCCAACCAACTCTTGATGTTTTCTTCACCTCATTATTTCCTGACGATGACGCTGCCGCTGGCCTGGTGGGTGGCCAGGACGAGCAGTTCGGCGATCTGGACGTGCTCGGGAGCGCTGACGGCAAAAGCGACGCACTCGGCGATGTCGGCGCCGGTGAGGGGCTGGATGCCCTTATAAACGTTGTCGGCTTTCTCTTTGTCGCCGTGGAAACGGATGACCGAGAAGTTGGTCTCGACCAAGCCGGGCTTGATGTTGGTCACGCGCACCCGGGTGTGGGCCACATCGATGCGCAGGCCGTCGCTCAAAGCTTTCACTGCCGCTTTGGTAGCGCAATAGACGTTGCCGTTGGCATAGGCGGCGTCACCGGCCACACTGCCGATGTTCACCACATGACCACGGTCGCGCTGGACCATGCCGGGGACGATGAGACGGGTCATCGTCAACAGACCCTTGACATTGGCATCAATCATGGTATCCCAGTCCTCAAAGTTGCCCTCATATTCGGGCTCGAGGCCCAAGGCCCCGCCGGCATTATTGACAAGAACGTCAATATCCTGCCATTCTGGGGGCAAGCTATTGATGGCTGCCGCTGCAGCCTCACGATCACGCACGTCGAACTCGAGCGTGATGACCCCGACGCCCATGGCAGACAATTCGTGGGCAACAGCATCCAGACGTTCGGCCCTGCGGCCCGTAATAATCATGTTGTAGCCAATCATGGCCAGTTTGCGCGCACAGGCCTCTCCAATGCCGCTAGTCGCGCCAGTAACTAAAGCAATCTTATTCATTTTATCGTTAATTTAAAGTCATTATCTTGTGATCTTGTGGGGAATAATGGGGAGCTATGGGGTGTGATGGGGATTCCATAACGCCCATCATGCCCCATAACACCCTATCGTGCCCCATCATTGTTGTCCAGCCCGGCGAGACGCAGGATTCTTGCCAACTCCTGTTCGCGAGCGGCGAGTTCACTTTCCCGACGAGCGAGAGCTGCCTCCCGAGCCATCAGCGCCTTTTCTCTACTGGCGATATCTGCTTCGCGAACAGCCACTTCACTCTCACGACGCGAAAGTGCTGTAGCGGTGGCCACTGGCTGTTGTTGTGGATGCTCACGCCTATAAGCCAGCCGACCTCGCGTCATTTCCTCGCGGATTCCTCCCTGCTGGAGAAACTCCTGCTTGTGATACTCGATGAGATTACGCAACATCACATCCACTTGGCAAATGAGTGTGATGGCAATATTGCAAATCATTTCGTCGGAGCAAGCGGGCAAAATGCCAGTATAATACTCGCGGTCGCTGTGTTCACGGCAGCGTTTGCGGGTGTGATCGTAACGCTTGTCGCCTGTCCGCCACAATTCCAATTGATGGTGGGCCAGGTAATCCTTATAGTCTTCCAGCAGTTCCTGATGGCTGGCCTTGGCGACATTGAGCAATTTGATCTCGGTCTCCTTGCTGGTAGCCGATGCCGATGTTCCCTCCACGATATTCTGCTTACCAGAACGGGCAGCCTGTATCATCTGATCCACCGTCCGATCAGTACGACGGTCCATAAAATGCTTGCAGAAATAATCAGTCACATCACAGATGCACTCCGACTTCCTGTACACTATCAGGTCATCGTAGCGGCCATCCTGCGGCAAAAACTGATCATTCACTTTACCCATAATGGTGTCATGATTATTCATGACAAAGATACACCATTTTTCCAATACGGGCAATTACTTGCAAATTAAAAAAGGAAACTGAAACCTTTTTTGTACCTTTGCCTTCGGCTAAGGTAGGCTACGTCGAGGAAATGCAAGCAAAAATGCCTTTTTGCTTGGCATTTCGCTCGACTTGCAGTACCTTTGCAGCCAAATTAAAGAAGGCAATATGCAAAACATCCGCAACGTGGCCATCATCGCGCACGTCGATCATGGCAAAACAACTCTGGTAGACAAGATGTTAGCGGCAGGTAACCTGTTCCGCGACAACCAAAATATGGGTACTCAAATCCTGGACAGCAATGACCTGGAACGTGAGCGCGGCATCACCATCCTGTCCAAGAACGTATCCATCTCCTACAACGGCTACAAAATCAACATCATCGACACCCCGGGTCACAGCGACTTTGGCGGCGAAGTGGAGCGCGTGCTCAACATGGCCGACGGCTGCCTGCTGCTGGTGGACGCCTTCGAGGGCCCCATGCCCCAGACGCGTTTTGTGTTGCAGAAGGCACTGCAGCTGGGTCTCAAGCCCATCGTTGTCATCAACAAGGTGGACAAGCCCAACTGCCGCCCTGACGAGGTACAGGAAATGGTCTTTGACCTGATGTGCAACCTTGACGCCACCGAGGATCAGCTCGACTTCCCCACCGTCTTCGGTTCGGCCAAGCAGGGATGGATGAGCGAGGACTGGAAACAGCCCACCGACAATATCACGGCCGTGCTCGATGCCATCATCAAATACATCCCCGAGCCTGAGATGCTCGAGGGAGATGCCCAGATGCTCATCACGTCGCTGGACTACAGCAGCTACGTGGGACGTATTGCCGTGGGACGCGTGCACCGCGGCACCCTCAAGGACGGCATGGAAGTCGCCCTGTGCAAAAAAGACGGCGAGGTGGTGAAGCAGAAGATCAAGGAGCTGCGTACCTTTGAGGGTATGGGACAAAAGCACGTCGAGAGCGTGAGCAGTGGCGATATCTGCGCCATTATCGGTCTGGAAGGCTTCGAGATCGGTGACACTGTTACCCTGCCCACCAACCCCGAGGCGCTGCCCCGCATCGCGATTGACGAGCCCACGATGTCGATGCGCTTCTGCATCAACGACTCGCCCTTCTTCGGCAAGGACGGCAAGTATGTGACCTCGCGCCACATCTGGGACCGCCTGCAGCGCGAGCTGGACAAGAATCTGGCACTGCGTGTCGAGCGCACCGAGAACGAGGACGCATGGAACGTCTTCGGCCGCGGCGTGCTGCACCTGTCGGTGCTCATCGAGGAAATGCGCCGCGAGGGCTACGAGCTCCAGGTGGGTCAGCCTCAGGTGATCATCAAGACCATCGACGGCGTGAAGTGCGAGCCCATCGAGGAACTGAGCATCAACGTGCCCGAGGAGTACTCCAGCAAGATGATTGACATGGTTACCCGCCGCAAGGGCGAGATGACCATGATGGAGACCCAGAACGACCGCATCCACCTCCAGTTCAAGATACCGTCACGCGGCATCATCGGCCTGCGCACCAACGTGCTCACCGCCAGTGCAGGCGAGGCCATCATGTCGCACCGTTTCCTGGCCTATGAGCCCTGGAAGGGCGAAATCGCCCGCCGCACCAACGGTTCGCTCGTGGCCATGGAAGGCGGCACGGCCTATGCCTACGCCATCGACAAGCTGCAGGACCGCGGCCGCTTCTTCATCTTCCCCCAGGAGGACGTCTATGGCGGTCAGGTCGTGGGCGAGCACACCAAGGAGAAAGACCTGGTCATCAACGTCACCAAGTCCAAGAAGCTGACCAACATGCGTGCCAGCGGCGCCGACGACAAGGTAAAAATCGTTCCTCCCATCGTATTCAGCCTTGAGGAGGCCCTGGAATACATCAAGGCCGACGAGTATGTGGAAATCACCCCCAACCACATCCGCATGCGCAAAATCATCCTTGACGAGCTCGAGCGCAAGCGCATCGCCAAGCAGAACGGCCAGGACGAGGACTAAACGATTCAAGCACATACCAATCCTTCAACAGCAAGGTCACCCAAATTGGGTAACCTTGCTGTTTTTCTATACAAACACATTATTTAATTAAACAAAAAAACATACCTTTGCAAGTCAAATGTATAATTCACGGATTTAGTACATTCTGCCTGTAGCCTTAACCAGATGACCGTTCAACAAATCATCAGCCGCATCAAGGAACGCCGATCGTGGCGCACCCTGTCGGCCATTGCCATCGTTCTGCTTGCTGGTGCCCTCATCGAACTCATGTCGTTGCTGCAGTACCGCTACACTCACCGACTGATGGAAACCGAGCTGGATTACCGCACCGAGAGCGAGCTGACCCTCAAGTCGGTGCGCGTCAAGAGCATGCTCAAGGCCAACGAGCAGATGGTGCAAAACTACATGTGGGCCATCCAACGCCAAATCCACCGACCTGACTCCATCTGCAACATCCTGAGGCGCCTCGTGCAGACCAACAAGGACGTGATGAGCTGCTTTGTCGCCTTCGTCCCCAATTATTATCCCGACCGAGGACGGCTGGTTGAACCAGCCGCCATACGCCGTGGCGACCAAGTCATCACCGAGCAGCTAGCTGCCACCACGGGTCACGACTATACCCAACGTGAATTTTACACCAAGGCTGTCGAGAACGGCCAGTCAGGCTGGACCGACCCCTATCTGGACACCAATGCCAGTGGCCAGCATGTCACCACCTTTGCCATGCCCATGCGTGATCGTGACGGCAAAATTGCCGGAGTGTTTGGCATAGACTTGTCCACTCAAGGCATCATCGACACGTTGAACACGAGGCACAATTATCCCTCGACCTTTTTCTTGCTGCTCACCGAGGACGGCCACCTCATATCGCAACCCGATTCAACTCATGCCCAACAGAAAGAAGTCGTTCCACTGCTGAAAATGATCAACGACAGCACCCAAGAGCGCAAACTCAGCAGTACCGGTCGCAGCAAGATTGTCACATTCATGGACAAGGAGAACGGAGCGGCTTATGCCTATTATGCCCCGATGAGAGGTGAACCCCGCTGGCAAGTGGTAATGGTGTGCTATGACAATGAGGTGTTCGGGAAACTGAAAAACATGCGCCGCAACCTGCTGCTGATGTCACTGGCGGCACTTGCGCTGCTAGGGTACATCCTGTACAAGGTGAACCAATATGTGAAACGACTGCATGAATCCAGGGTGAACCGTGAGCGTACCGAAAGCGAGTTGCGCATTGCCCAGAATATCCAGAGCGAGATGTTGCCCAATCAAGACATCAACAGACCCGATGTGAACGTGAGTGGCAAACAGATCACGGCTCTGGAGGTGGGAGGCGACCTGTATGACTACTTCATTCGGGACGAGAAACTGTACTTCTGCATCGGCGACGTGAGCGGCAAGGGCGTTCCCTCATCACTGGTGATGGCTGTTGTACATTCCTTCTTCCGCAGCCTGTCGGTGCACGAGAGCAGTCCTGCCCGCATCATGCAGTTGCTCAATGAGGCCTCCTGCGAGGGGAACGAGACAAACATGTTCGTCACCCTGTTCATTGGTGTGCTCGATTTGCCCACAGGGCGCCTGCGCTACTGCAATGCGGGCCATGATGCACCCTTGATTATCAACCATGGCGTGAAACCACTGGCCGTCAACGCCAACCTGCCGGTGGGCCTGTTTGACGACGTCAAGTACGTTCAGCAGAGCGAACAGCTGCAGGACGGAACCACCTTGTTCCTCTATACCGACGGCCTGACCGAGGCCAGCAATCCGCAAGGGCAGCTCTTCGGCCTGCAACGCATCATCGACGGCGTCCAGCAGTGCCTGGAAGAGGGAAACTCCTCGCCGACCACTCTGATGGAAGCCCTGCACCAGCAAGCCGTTCAGTTTGCCGACGGTGCTCAGCAGAGCGATGACCTGACGATGGTTGCCGTCCACTATCACCGTCCCGAGGAATCCATCGTCCTGCAAGAGACGCTACATCTGTCCAATGACGTGAAACAGGTGCCCGAACTCAATGAATTCATCAAATCGGTAACCAACAGATTAAACCTTGACCAATCTTTAACGTCACAACTCATGCTGGCTGTCGAGGAGGCTGTGGTCAACGTGATGAGCTATGCCTATCCCATTGGCACTCAGGGAGACATAAACGTTGAAGCCAAAGCCACCGAACAATGGCTCAAGGTCATCATCACCGACCAAGGTAAAGCCTTTGACCCGACGCAGACCAACAAGGTCGACACCACGCTCAATGCCGAAGACCGTCCCATCGGTGGCCTGGGCATCCTGCTGGTGCAGCAACTGATGGACACCATCAACTATGAGCGCGTCGACGGTAATAATGTGCTCACACTCAAAAAGAACTATCAACAAGGATAACAACTATTTTAAATACAATTAAGACAATGAAAGCAACAATCCAAGAACTCGAAGAAAAGACCCTTATCACCTTTATCGGCTCGCTCGACACCGCAGCTGCCATCGAGGTCGAACAAACGCTCAAGCCCATCACCGAGGGAGATGGCAAGGACATCGTCATCGAGTGCCAGGAACTGGAATATATCGCATCCAGCGGACTGCGCATTTTGCTCGACCTGCTCAAGAAGAATAAGGCCAAGGGACACAAAGTGACCCTGCGCAACGTGAACGACGACATCAAGAACGTGTTTAAGATCACGGGCTTCATCAATCTGTTTGAGTTTGAGTAATCGCCTCATGCATTTCAAGCATATTGGACAATGGCTGCTGGCAGCAATGACTGCCACAACACTGATGGCTGCCGGGCAGGACACCAGTGATACTGTCGCTGCGCCACAGAACCAGCTCAGTGTTGATCTGCAATTCATGGGACGTGGCGAAACCCGATATGGTGGCCTGCATGCTGAGCCAGGCGAACCAGGGTTTGAAATTGAGGGCGACGGCAAAGTACAGACGTCAAATTTTCTCCTCAGCCGCACACGCATGCCCATCAACTTCAAGCGTGACTGGCTCGAAGCCCGGGTGACGCCACAGCACTCTGGCGTGTGGGGGCAAGCCAGCGGTGGATCATTCGGCCTCTACGAGACATGGGTGAAGATGACCGCACGTTGCGGCATGTTTGCACAAGTGGGTCGCGTGGCCCTGAACTATGACGACGAGCGCATCATCGGCTCGGATGACTGGGCCATGGCGTCATCGTCCCACGATGTGTTGCGTATGGGCTATGAAGGCCACGGACACAAAGCACATGTAATCCTCGCCTACAACCAGAATGCCAATGTGATGAATAGTGGAGGGTCTTATTATGCCAATGGCTCCCAACCTTATAAGACCATGCACACATTGTGGTACCACTATGACCTGGCTCGCATTCCACTGGGCGCTTCACTACTGTTCATGAACGTGGGCATGCAAAGCGAAAACGATCAAAATCTGAACAAGACTTGGTTCCAGCATCTGCTAGGCGGTTATGTGAAGTACCATCCCGAGCGTTGGAACATAGAGGCATCCTATTATCACCAGTTCGGCAAAAACGAGTATTCCATGAAGATTGATGCCTGGATGATGAGTGCCAAAGCCACCTTCACGCCTGCCTCAAATTATGGCTTGACGGCTGGCTATGACTATTTGAGCGGTGATGAGTACTTTGCCGTACCCGCACAAGGGAACATCGGCATGGTCCGGCATACCGTTCTCAAGGGTTTCAACACGGTCTATGGCTCGCACCACAAGTTCTATGGCGCTATGGATTTCTTCTATGTCAGCACCTACTTTAACGGTTTCACACCTGGTTTGCAGAACGCTTATTTTGGTGGGTATTATCAGCCATTGAAAGGCTTGAACCTGAGTGCCTACTATCACTATCTGGCCTTAGCCACCCATCTTGATGATATGGACCGCACGCTGGGCCACGAATGGGAATTTCAAGCCAGTTACGCCATTGCCCGCGACGTGAGCGTGTCGGGAGGCGTTTCGTTGATGTATGGAGGTGACACCATGGACCGACTCAAACGCTCGGGTACCGAAAACTCCTTGCGCTGGGGTTGGATAACATTAATCGTCAACCCACGCATTTTCACGACCAAATGGAAATAAATCCCATTTCAGTAACTATTCATTGAATTACGACTCTGAACATGGGATTGCCAAACTAAAAACTAAAAACTGACCTACATCGACGACCATATCGACGGTTTTGACCTGCAAGAGGCGCTGGCGGCGGTCAGCCCGCAGCGGCGTGAATACGCCCTGCGCTACCGGCAGGAGCGCGACCAGCGCCTGTGCGTTGCCGCCTACCGCCTGCTGCAGCGCGCCTTGATGCTGGAATACAGCATCAATGAGACGCCCGTTTTCACTTATGGAAACAAAGGCAAGCCGCTGCTGCAGGGGCATCCCGACATCCACTTCAGCCTGAGCCACTGCCACGAAGCTGTGGCCGTGGCCCTGAGTGACCATCCCGTCGGTATCGACATCGAGACAGTGGACCATTACAGCCCCGAGGTAGCCCGCCGTGTGATGAGCGATGACGAAATGCGGCAAATCGAGGCCTCAGCGCTGCCAGAGGTTGCCTTCACCCGCCTGTGGACCATGAAAGAGAGCCTCTACAAGCTCACTGGCGACGACCACGGCGGCGATATCGCCCATCTGCTCGACCAGGCAGCAAATTACCGTTTCAACACCGTCATCATGCCTCGATACGTCTACTCGGCATGTGCTCTTGCGCAATCTTAGACCGAATCAAATAAATAGGTATTATTTTAGCGTCCCCGCACATGATTTGCGGGGATTTTTTGTATCTTTGCAGTTTAATTAGTAGAAAACCATTTAAACGAACGATATATTATGGCGGAGAATATTGAGAATATCAACGCTGGGGGCGAAGAGAAGAAGCCCTTGAACTTTGTGCAGCAGATAGTGGCCGACGACTTGGCGGCCGGTAAGAACGGTGGACGCTTGAACACGCGTTTCCCGCCAGAGCCCAACGGCTACCTGCACATCGGCCATGCCAAGGCCATCTGCATGGACTTTGGTGTTGCCGAGAAATTTGGCGGCACGTGCAACCTGCGCTTTGACGACACCAACCCTCAAAAGGAGGATACCGAGTATGTCGAGGCCATCATGCGCGACATCCACTGGTTGGGCTATGACTGGGGCGACAGGCTCTATTATGCCAGCGACTATTTCCCCAAACTGTACGATTTCGCCATCCGCCTGATCAAGGAGGGTAAGGCCTATGTCGATGACCAGACCAGTGAGCAGATTGCCCAGCAAAAGGGCACACCCACCACACCTGGCACCAACAGCCCCTACCGCGACCGCACCGTTGAGGAGAATCTGGACCTGTTCCAGCGCATGAACGCAGGCGAGTTTGAGGAGGGCAGCCACGTGCTGCGCGCCAAGATTGACATGGCATCAAGCAACATGCACTTCCGCGACCCCATCATCTACCGCATCATCAAGACGCCGCACTGGCGCACGGGCAACCAGTGGAATGTCTATCCCATGTATGACTTTGCCCACGGCCAGAGCGACTATTTTGAGGGTGTAACCCACTCGATCTGCACACTGGAGTTTGTGCCTCACCGCGACCTGTACGACTACTTCGTGCACGAGCTGGCAGGCGAGAGCGCCAGTGAGTACTGCCCGCGCCAGATCGAGTTCAACCGTCTGAACCTCACCTACACCGTGATGAGCAAGCGCAAACTGTTGCAGCTGGTCAAGGAAGGCCTCGTGGCCGGTTGGGACGACCCCCGCATGCCGACCTTGTGCGGCCTGCGCCGCCGCGGCTACACCGCCCAGAGCATCAAGAACTTCATCGAAGACATCGGCTACACCAAATATGAGGCACTGAACGATATCGGCCTGCTGGAGCACAACATCCGCGAGGAACTGAACCATCATGCCAACCGCGTGAGCGCCGTGCTCAACCCCGTTAAGGTGGTCATCACCAACTACCCTGAGGACAAGGTGGAGATGATGGAGATGGACAACAACCCCGAGCAGGAAAATGCAGGCAAGCACCAGATGCCGTTCTCGCGCGAACTGTACATCGAGCGCGACGACTTCATGGAAGAGCCGCCCAAAAAGTTCTTCCGCCTCACGCCAGGCAAGGAAGTGCGCCTGAAGGGTGCCTATATCATCATGTGCACCGGCTGCACCAAGGATGCCGACGGCAACGTGACCGAGATCCAGTGCACCTATGACCCCGACACGCTGAGCGGCAGCGCCGGCAGTCAGCGCAAGGTCAAGGGTACCTTGCACTGGGTAAGTGCCCGCCACTGTGTGAATGCCGAGGTAAGGTTGTATGACCGCCTGTTTGCCGTGGAGAACCCGAGTGCCGACACCGAGCACGACTTCCGCGAGCTGCTGAACCCCGACTCGCTGCGCGTTATCACCGACGCCAAGATCGAGCCGTTCCTGGCCGAGACCGCAAAGGTGGGCGACACGTTCCAGTTCCAGCGCATCGGCTATTTCACTGTCGACCAGGACAGCACCAAGGGCCATTTGGTCTTCAACCGCACCATTGGCCTGAAAGACAGTTGGGCAAAACAACAGGCCAAGTGATATTTGTAATCCTTCAAAATGAAGCCAACCAAGGAAGAAATACAGAAAGAGCGGGCGCAGCAGGAAGCCGATATTGTTCAATGCCTCAAGACGTTGAGCGCCGGCGGACTGATTTTGTACCCGACCGACACGGTGTGGGGCATCGGATGTGATGCCACCAATGCCGAGGCCGTCAAGAAAGTGTACCAGCTCAAGCAGCGCGACGACAGCAAAGCCCTGATCGTGCTGATTGACAGTGCCGACCATCTGGACCACTACGTGGTGGATGTGCCCATGATTGCCCGCGAACTCATCGACGTGGCCGTCAAGCCGCTGACCATCATCTATGAGGGCGCCTACAACCTGGCAACCAATGTGCTGGGCGATCAGGACAGCGTGGGCATCAGGATTCCGAACGATGAGTTCTGCCACCGCCTGTGTGAGCGTTTCGGCAAGCCCATCGTCTCGACCTCGGCCAACGTGAGCGGTGCACCCACGGCCAAGACCTTTGCCGACATCGATGCGTCCATCGTGCAGGGCGTGGACTATGCCGTGCAGTACCGCCGTGACGATCATGCGTCGCGCCATCCGTCCAACATCATCCTGCTGAGCCGCGACGGCACTTTCAAGATTATCCGATAGGCAATGAAAATCAGGCTTGATCTTAAAAATAAGGCACACCGACAGCGCATCAAGTATGTGCTGGGCGACTTTGTGATGTCCAATTTGGCCTGGTTCATCTACTACATCGTGCGCTACCAGATGGGTAGAGTCGTGGGATGGCCCTACCTGGTGAGTTACCTCAAGAGCGACATGGTGATTGCCGGGCAGATCTTCTTCCCGTTGCTGATGATGGTGACCTACATCTTCAGCGGCTATTATAACAATGTCGTGCGCAAGTCCCGCGTTCAGGAACTGCTCACCACGGCAGCCAGCGCGGTCATCAATACGCTGCTCATTTTCTTTCTGGCGCTCATCAACGACGTGATTGGCGTGCGCGGCAGCGATTATGAGATGATTTTCATCCTGTGGGCACTGCTCTTCGGGCTGGTTTATCTCGTGCGTGCCATCATCACCAACCATGCCTCGGCAGCCATCAAATCCCGCCGATGGGCCTTCCCCACCCTGGTTGTTGGCAGCGGGGCTGCAGCTGTAGCGTTTGTTGACAAACTCAACCGCCGCAAGCAGTCTTCGGGCCACGACATCATGGGATTTGTCAACATTCCCGGTGAGAATCCCGTCAAGGGCAATCCCCTGCCCTGCTATGAACTGGACGAATTGCAGGAGGTGTGCTCCCAGCAAGGCATTTGGGAACTTATCGTGGTGCCGACGCGCGACGATACGCCCCAGACGATGGATGCCATCAACCGGCTGTACGCCTTGGACCTGCCCATATTGATTTCGCCGGAGTATTTCAACAAACTGCAGACCCCGGTGACCATCTCGGACCTCTACGGCGAGCCCTTGGTCAATATCTCGCGCAGCAACATGAGCGACAGCGGCAAGAACATCAAGCGTGCCCTCGATATCGTGACGTCGGTTATCGCCTTGATTGCCTTGCTGCCCGTATATGCCATCGTGGCGCTGACCATCAAGCGCACCAGTCCTGGCCCCATCTTGTACAAGCAGGAGCGCGTCGGGCTGCACAACAAGCCCTTCAACATCATCAAGTTCCGCTCGATGGTGCAGAATGCCGAGGCTGGAGGCCGTCCCCAGCTCTCATCGGACGACGACCCGCGCATCACGCCGTTCGGGCGCTTCATGCGCAAGTACCGCATCGACGAGCTGCCGCAGTTCTGGAACGTCCTCAAGGGCGAGATGTCGCTGGTGGGACCACGTCCCGAGCGTAGGTATTACATCGACCAGATCACTCCCCTCGTGCCGGCCTATTCCCTGCTGCATCAGGTGCGTCCCGGCATCACGTCGATGGGCATGGTCAAGTTTGGCTACGCCAAGAACCTGGACGAAATGGTCGAGCGCGTCAAGTATGACCTGATGTACTTGAACAACATGTCGTTGCTCAACGACATCAAGATACTGATTTACACCATTAAAATTGTCTTTACCGGACGCGGAATGTGATGGCACAGGAGACCACTACATCCAGCACGACCAATTCGGCCAGCGAGATACGCCCTGCCGAGGGCTCCAACTGGTGGATACGCCTGCTCATGTGGCGTGAACGTCACCTGCCTGACAAAACTTTTGTCGTCCTGCTCGCCCTCATCGTCGGTACCGCAGCCGGCCTGGCCGCCGTGTTGCTCAAGACGCTCATCGGCCTTATCGCCGGATTCCTGACCAGCCGCTTCGACACCGAGGGCGACAACCTGCTCTACCTGGTGTTCCCGGCCATCGGTATCCTATTGGCGAGCCTGTATGTCTATTACATTGCACGTGAACCCATCTCGCATGGTGTGACACGTGTGCTATATGCCCTGGCACTGAAAAAAAGCCGGCTGAAAATCCACAACATGTACTCGTCGCTCATTGCGTCGTCGCTGACCATCGGTTTTGGTGGTTCGGTCGGTGCCGAGGGCCCTATCGTGTTCACCGGTGCCGCCATCGGCAGCAACCTGGGACAGGCCTTCAGGCTGCGGCCACAGACGCTGGCCATGCTCGTGGCTTGCGGCGCCGCTGCAGGTATTGCGGGCATCTTCAAGGCCCCTATTGCGGGCATGCTGTTCACCATCGAGGTACTCATGCTCGACCTCACCGCCGGTGCCGCTATTCCGCTGATTGCCGCCTCGGTGGCCGGCGCTACGGTGGCCTATGTGTTCACAGGCTATAATGTCGAGTTCTTTTTCTCGCAGAGCGAGCCGTTCTACGCCTCCCGCATCCCGTTTGTCGTGCTGCTGGGTGTCTTTTGCGGTTTTGTGTCGCTCTATTTCATCCATCTCATCGACAGGCTTGAGGGACGCTTCAAGCGGCTGCGCAACCGCTGGGTACGCTTTGCCGTGGGCGGCCTCACGCTGAGCCTGCTCATCTACCTGATGCCGCCACTGTATGGCGAGGGTTACGAGGGTATCACCCGCCTGATCAATGGTGACGTGACGGGTATCTTCAACAACAGCCTCTTCTATGCCTACCGCAGCAACACGGTGGCCGTTCTGCTGTTCCTGTTCGCCCTGGGGGCCTTCAAGGTGCTGGCTACGGCAGCCACCAACGGCGGCGGAGGCGTGGGCGGAACGTTCGCTCCCTCGCTGTTTGTGGGATGCATGGCGGGCGTATTCTTTGCCTACCTGTTCAACAATCTGGGCTTTATCGACACCGAAATGCCGCTGAGCATCAAGAATTTTGCCCTCATGGGCATGGCGGGTGTGATGGCCGGAGTGATGCATGCGCCCATGATGGCCATCTTCTTGACGGCTGAGATGACCGGTGGATATGAACTGTTCCTGCCGCTGCTCATCGTGTCGGCCAGCAGTTACGGCATTTGCCGCATCTTCACCCCTTACGGCATCTACTCGCGCCGCCTTGCCAAGCGCGGTGAGCTGCTCACCCACCAAAAGGACCGCTCGGTGCTCACGCTGCTCAAGATGGACAGCGTCATCGAGAGAGATTTCTCGGTTGTCCACCCCGACATGAGCCTCAAGGACATGGTGGATGTGATTGCGCAAAGCCACCGCAACCTGTTCCCCGTCACCGACGATAACGGTATCCTGATCGGTGTTGTGCAGCTCGACGATATACGCAACATCATGTTCCGCCCTGACCTGTACCGCCGTATGCAAGTCAACCGCTTCATGGCCATCCCTCCCGCGAAAGTCGTAGTGGGCACCCCGATGGAGAAAGTGATGAAGACCTTTGACAACACAGGGGCATGGAACCTGCCCGTCATTGATGAGGACGGCAAGTACGTGGGCTTCGTTTCCAAGAGCAAGATTTTCAACAGCTACCGACAAGTATTGAAACATTATACCTACGATTAACCATCTATGCGAATCATCAACATCACACTACCAGCCCTGTTCCTACTGTTCACAAGCCTCACCGCCATCGCTGCTGAGGCGCCTGATTCTTGTCGCAATGACCTGGAGGCCGCATCGGTCGAAGCACTGACCGCCGACGAGGCTGACGCCATGGCCAAGGCTGCCGCGCCCGACACCGTCGTCATTAATGCCGACGACGAGTTGCCGATGTGTTGTTTCGCGGTAGGGCCATCCTACTACAGGGAATACAAGGGTCCCGATTTCCATTTCCTCAAGAACACGACAAACTACAGCATCAAGCCCTACACCTTCATGCAGGACCAGACATGGGTAGGCATACCCGTGTTTATTGCCGGCTGGATTGCCAAGAGCGAGAAAAAAGCCTTCCAGCAAAACTACAAAAACAGTAACACCAGAATCCGCCTGATCAAGTATAACTTCCACAGCGAGGTGGACAACTACACCCAATTCTCGGGTATCGCCCTGACGGCGGGCCTGAAAATGGCTGGCGTTGAGGGCCGCTCGAGTTGGCCTCGCCTGATTGCCTCGTCGCTGGCTTCCTATGGCGTGATGGCAGCCTTTGTCAATGGTATCAAATACAGCGCCAAGGAGATGCGTCCCGACGAGTCGACCAAAAATTCGTGGCCATCGGGGCACACGGCAACGGCCTTTGTCGGCGCCACGATTCTGCACAAGGAGTATGGCCTGACACGCTCGCCGTGGTATTCCATCGCGGGTTACACTGTAGCCACTGCCACCGGTGTGATGCGTGTGCTCAACAACCGCCACTGGATCAGCGACGTGCTCTCGGGGGCGGGCATCGGCATCCTCTCGACAGAGTTGGCCTACGGCATCTGTGACCTGCTGTTCAAAGACCGAGGCCTGCTGATGAACGACCTGAACATCCATCCTGACCTGAGCAAGAATCCCTCATTCTTTGCCATCTCGATGGGCCTTGGCTTCGGCAACAAGCACCTGGTGCTGCCGGATTTTGACTTTGAAGGCTATGGAGTGGAGCATGACGACAAGCCCATGAGCCTGGAGTTTGGCAATGCCACCGCAGTGGGTGTCGAAGCCGCCTACTTCTTTAATCGCTACATCGGTGTGGGAGCCAGGCTGCGAGTCAAAGCCACCCCTATCAAGAAGTGGTCGGCGTTTGCCACCGATGAGGAAATAATCATGAAGGAGAAATTCGAGGCTTCCGAACTATGGGATGGTGTCCAATATCTCAGACTGAAAGTCCAGAGCGACCATATCACGGAGTTTGCCGCCGATGCCGGCATCTACTTCAACCTGCCACTCTCCTCACGCTTTGCCCTTGGCACCAAGGTGCTTGCAGGCCGCAGCGTGATGGACGACGTGGATGTGGACGGCATACTCAAAGGCTTTAAGATGAAGCGAGTGAACGGGCGTTTTGTCCCGACCGATTATTACATCGACACCAAGTGGGACTACATCAACCTGAGCGCTACCAACTCATTTAAATTCGGTTCCGGCCTCTCGTTGACCTATGCCCATAAAAATTCCTTCTCCTGGCGAGTGTTTCTGGACTACGACTATGCATCCAAGACTTACACGGCCTCCTATTCCCCACTCAAGGTCATCGAAGTGTTCGCACCACAAATTCTGGAACAATTCGAGGGTTACAATTGGAATCCTGCCATGATCTTCAAGTCCAGCATCCACAAGCATCTGCACCAGTGGGTAGCAGGCGGAGCCCTGTGCGTATCGTTTTAATTGAGGAACTATCATGACAAAAGAAGATTTGAAAATCATATTTTTCGGCACACCTGATTTTGCCGTTGAGAGTCTGAGCCGACTGGTTGAGGGCGGCTACAACATCGCCGCTGTAGTGACCATGCCCGACAAGCCCGCCGGTCGTGGCCGCCAGTTGCAACAGAGCGACGTCAAGCGCTATGCCGTGGAGCATGACCTGCCCGTGCTGCAACCCGTGAGCCTCAAGGACGAGGCCTTTATCGAGGAATTGCGGGCATTTAATGCCCAACTGTTTATCGTCATCGCCTTCAGGATGCTGCCCGAGGCTGTATGGCAGATGCCCCCGCTGGGCACCTTCAACCTGCATGCTTCGCTTTTGCCCCGCTACCGCGGCGCAGCGCCCATCAACTGGGCCGTGATGAACGGTGATACCGAGACGGGTGTGACCACCTTTTTCCTGAAGCATGAGATTGACACGGGCGACGTGATACAGCAACGCAGCTGCCCCATCGGCCGTGAGGATAATGTCGAGGTCATCCACGACCGCCTGATGGTAATGGGTGCCGATATGGTGCTCGAGACCGTGGATGCCATCATCGCAGGCACCGTCAAGCCCATCCCTCAGGATCAGATGCTCACTGCCGGCCAGCAACCCACGCCGGCCCCCAAGATATTCAAGGACACGTGCCGCATCGACTGGAGCCGTCCCGCCGAGGTCCTCTATAACCACATTCGCGGCCTCTCACCCTACCCTGCCGCCTGGACGGTGCTTCATGACGCCGACGGAAACGAGATGACAACCCTCAAGGTATATGCCACTGGTCAACCTGAGCCTTTCACTTCGGGAGATAAACCCATGCCTGGCTCCATAGTTGCCGACCGCAAGACGTTGCGCGTAGCCTGCGGTGACGGTTGGCTAGAATTACTGTCATTGCAGCAGTCTGGCAAGAAGAGGATGGATACCGATGCCTTCCTGCGCGGCTACATGCTCCCGCCAGGCACCCACTGCAAGTAATTGTCAAGTTACAGACTACAACAAGAGGGCCCTTCGTCATGAAGAGCCCTCTCTGTTATTTCACGATTCTACTGTGACAAGCAGGTATCAATTACCCGCCAAGAGTTTGTCAATCAATGAGGTGACATCTGAAATGTTGATTGCAGAATCGCCATTCAGGTCTGCGTAATCAGTATTGATGTTGCCGCTACCCAACAGATAGTCAATCAGAGCAGTCACATCAGAAATGTTGACTGCGCCATCGGTGTTCACGTCACCTATCTCATAGGCAGCGCCTGCCAGCAACGTTACCTGCTCTATATTGCTCCACAAGCTCTCAGTACCGTCGGTGTACAAGGCCTTCACCTTATAGGTGTACATGGCACCTGCGGTGAGGTTCTCGAGCGTGTAGTTCTTATTGGTAATACCAGGAACACTAATCGTGTTTCCTTCGCCAGTACACTCGAGAGTGTAACTGGAAATAACACCAGCATAAGTGTCATCTGTCCAGTCAGCACGGAACGAGGTCTGAGTGACATAATCCATGTTAGCAGGCTGCATAACGGGGGTATGGGTCGTTACGGTAGCCTTTCCGGTGAGGTCAATATAGATGGTGTCAGTGTCTTTGCTGCGCAGCATCACTTGAGCGCTGTGGTTGCCCGGTGCAGTGGGATTGTAAGTCACGGTGATAGAAGTGCCAGCGTGAGCCACAGCCTTGGTGACATTTTCCCTGCTGATGCTGAAACCACCTGTTGAGTTAACCACTTTCAGATAAACCGTACCTTGCAGGTTATAGCCCTTGAGGGTAAAATCAGCAGTGACAGGCTCGCCAACGGTTGTGGTGAAGTCAAGCTCGGTGGGATCGGCAGTAATCTCCGAAATTGAAACGCCTACACCAGTCAAAGCAACGGTTGCATCTGGAGCACCAGGATTCTTGGCGTAGATGGTCGCTGTATGAGTTCCCGTACTTGTGGGAGCATACGTCACAGTGATGTCGGCACCAGCTTCGACCTCGGCGGCAGTGAGAGATGCAGGGCTAACACTGTATGCAGCATGACCGCTCTTGGTAAAGGTCACCTCAGTATTTGCCAATAGGTTATGTCCTGTCACGTGGAAAACCTGAGTCACGCTACGACCCTTATTGACGGAACCGAAATCAATTGTCTCAGGATCAACGATTATTTCAGGAATTGTTGACTCACCACCAGGAGGCTGGATGCCGACAACCGCCTGCTGACTAGATGAATAAGCATAACCATCCATAGGATCGGTGAAAGCATTCATCGCATACCAGCTATTGCCGTAGCCGCTCCAACCGAAGTTTACATGGTAAAGGCCATCACTTTCACGATAGCCATCAACGTTGAAAGCGTGGCCACCAGTCTGTGAGATACCAAGATAAACGACGGGACGACCGTTCTTCATCTCATTTTGAATGACTACAGCCCAGTTATTGTTATTGTAATTAGCTTTCTTGACGAGGCGGGTAGTGCTTGCATCATAACCAAAAAGCTTGAACATGTTCACAATCTTGTAGGCTTCGCTTGAAAGAATACCGCTGGCTTCTGTGCCATAATCCATCTTCTCGGCCTGGCCAACATAACGCATCAGCGTAGCAACGGCATTGGCCTGAGCAGTAGAATAAGTAGTGTATCTGTCCTTCATGTTAGCCCAATCAAAGGTGGTCGAGGGAAGCGCGGGAGCAGTTACCCTCATGCTATAATTGTCATTCAGATAGAACGAATACGAAGGAACTGAAGGGGTCGGTTCCTGCGGATATTTCCAATAGTACATCACCATCGAAGCCGATGTTGCGGGGCAACCGGTCACACACTGATAGCTGTTACCATTATAGGTAAATACACACTGGTTGTAATAAGGCGCAGTCTGATCCCATCTAGCAGTAAGCAGCGGCCCAAAGGTAGCGGCCTTGAGCGAAGGAGTAGCCTGCTGGGGCTTCTCAACGACCAATCCTGGATGGAGCTGCAAATACTCGATCTGCTCTTTGTAGCAGTCAAGCAGATACTGCAAGCCGTCAGGAAAATGGTTCAAATCCAGAGGCTGGTCACCCACCATGAGGATTTCGGTAGCACGATCATCACCGGCAATTACCAGATAGGTAGTAGCCGTGTTGAAGATGTAATAGACAGGCTGGTTGATCTTGTTGTCACCCATCTCGGCTTTAACGAGCACAGGGTTAAGGGCAGCAGGCGACATGATCTGGCCTGCATAAAGTTGATCAGATAAGTACTTTTTTGCCGTATGCATCGCCGTGGTTGGGTCAACAGGGGCGGCAGCAAGTTGCATCGCCGCTAGAGTGGCGACCATCAAAACTAAAAATTTCTTCATATATTTTTTATTTATAAAAGATTAAATGATTATCTCAAAAATGCCTGCAAATTTACATAATCCATACATTATTCTCCAAATTTTTTCCTGAACTTTCCTCAAAAATAGCTCATTATTTTGCTAATACGTCAATATTCGGGCTAAATTCCAGACTCAAAGCATCACATCCGACATGACTAAACGAAGCGGGACACCCCCGTCCAAAATGGGAGGTGTCCCGCAATTGTTTCATCTAGCAGTTTTCAGTCATTGAAAAACTGACCTAATAATCAAATATTCAGCGACTAGTCACATCATGCTGAAGCAACAACGCGTTCTGATCAATTGCCGCTATTCAACAGCAGGTCGATGAGAGCAGTCACATCGGCAATGCTGATTATTCCATCGGTTTCAACATCGCCACAGATGGTACAAACACCATTATTGTTGTCCAGCAAGAAGTCGATCAATTCCGTCACGTCGGCAATGCTCACCTTTCCGTCGTGGTCCACATCACCCAACTGGAAGGTATGCTCACTCTCGAACAGGGTAACTTCCTTAACAATACTGGGGGCGATACCGCCATTGATGTAGTTGGCCTCAACATAGAAGTAGAATGAGCCACCCGGAGTGAGACCGGTAACAGTGTAGTTCTTGTCGGTGATGCCGGTAATGACACGATAAGTCTCATCGCCGCTCTCAGAGGCCTTGAGCTGCGGTGCGGTGAATTCACCGGCATAAACCTTTACATACCTCATGTCGGGCACGCCGCTAGAGGTGATTTTAATAAAGTCGCTGCTGGCGCAATTCACAACGAAGGTGTACCAGGCGAACGAAGCGTCGGTCGGGAGAGATACGGTCTTGCTGTCGACACTGGTAGTAACCGTGAGGGTATTGCTGCTGTTAAAGGGTTCAGAATAGATCATGACAGTCACCTTGTCATAGCCCGTGAGGTCGTAAGTACCGCTCTGAATATAACCGTCTGGGCTCAAGTAGCATGCCCTATTGGAACTAAAGTAGCTCAGACCGTATTGTGACCAGCTGGCAGGGATCGCATTAGACTGGGTCCAGTCTATAGAGTCGAGCAGGACAACGGCGGGCTTGAACGGCTGGTCGCTCACGTAGAGGGTGTAGCTCTCCACATTCTCGGCCGGGGTCTCGTCGGTCCAGGTAGCGGTGAACGAGGTGGCGGTGATATTGCTGGCTTCGAGCATCACAGGATCATAGGTCTCCAGATCGGCTGTACCCGATACATACACGGTCTTGCTCTCGGCGCCACTGCTGCTCACTGTAATCGTGTCATTCTGTGTACCAGCAGCTGTGGGTTTATAGGTAACAGTGATGGTTGCACCTGCTGAAGCCTGATCAGCAGTCAAGGTGGAAGGTGAAATGGCAAACACGGGGTTAGAAGACGACAATGTCACATTGCCGACCAAGTTGCGGCCATTAACGGTAAAGGTCTTGGTATAGGTCTCACCCGTCGAGCAGCCAGTAAAAGACAGTGATGTGGGATAGACGGTCAACACGGGAGTAGTCACCACACCATCCGGTGGTTCTACACCGATAATAGCCTGTTGAGACTGATCGAAAGTATCAGAACCGTCCATGAAGGCATTCATTACAAACCAGTCGTTACCGTCTCCACTCCAACCCCAATTAACGTGATACTTATTGTCACTGTCTCGATAGCCATCCACATTGAACGCGTGACCGCCAGCGGTGGATGCTACGGCGCAGTAAACAAGAGGACGGCCAGCGATAAGTTCTGACTGAATCAAGGCAGCCCAGTCGGCATCATCATAAGAAGACTTCTGGACGTTCGTTGCTGTTGACTTGTAGCCAAAGAGCTTGAACATATCGGCAATCCTGTGGTTTTCAGAAACATTGATGCTACTACCGCCAGATGCGGCAGTACCGTACTTCATACCTTCAGCCTGACCGACATAGCGCATCAGCGTAGCCACGGCATTTCCCTGAGCGGGGGTATAATCACCAGTGTAACTATCCTTCATGTTGTTCCAGTCAAATGAGGTTGCGGACAGAGCAGGATAGGTATAGCTAACGCTATTATGGAAGGAAAGATCTAATAAAGCTGTGTAAGAAGGAAGGGCTTCAACCTGTAAGGGATACTTCCAGTAATACATTACCATCGATGCCGAGGTAGCAGGACAGCCAGTATAGCATTGATAGGTATAGCCGCTGAAAGAGAACCTACACTGGTTCCAATAAGGGGCATCCTGATCCCAAAGCGCGGTCAACATCGGGCTGATGGTAACAGCCTTGAGCGAAGGAGTGTTCTTGGGTGAGGGCAAAGGTTTCACCACCAATCCCGGATGCTCAAGCAGATAATCGATCTCGTCCTTGTAAATACTCAGCATGTCGATCATGCCAGGAGGCAGGTTGTTGATGTCCCGCAACGGAGCATCACCCTCCATCAATATTTCTTCGGCGCGGTCGTCACCGGCCACAACAAGGTAGGTAGTCGATGTGTTGAAAATGTAATAAACTGGCTGGTTAAGTTTCGAATTGCCCATTTCGGCCTTGAGCAAGACAGGATTGAGCGCTGATGGAGACATCATCATACCTGGATACATTTTGTTCGCTAAATGATTTTTAACTTTTTTCAGTGCTGTTGCATAGTCCACTGGGGCAGCAGACACTGACATTGCGATAACAATGGCAATCAATGAGATAATGATTCTTTTCATAGATAATAATTAATATGATTAATAGATCTATTTCATAAAAACGAGTCCAAAAATATACAACAATATTGTTTTATTTATTCATCTTTTCAATAATAAACCGAAAAAATTCAGTGCATGATTCTAAATAATCACCATTTTTGGTAAAAACGAATTCGGTTGAACAAGTCCTCGTTTTTACCATAGTTGTCCGCCATAAATACACACATTGCGGGGTGCCACCACGTGAGTGACACCCCGCAATGGATTTAGGATCTATTAATAATACCAGTCGATGGAGATATCAATTAGCCACCATCCTGGTATTTGAAGTAGTCCCATTATTGAGCAGCATGTCGATGAGGGCAGTCACATCGGCAATGTTAATTGTTCCATCGGTTTCAACATCGCCACAGTCGATACAAGCGCCATTATCGCTGCCCAACAAGAAGTCGATCAAATCCGTCACGTCGGCAATGTTCACGTCTCCGTTGTGGTCCACATCACCCAACTGGAAGGTATGCTCACTCTCGAACAGGGTAACTTCCTTAACAATACTGGGGGCGATACCGCCATTGATGTAGTTAGCCTCAACATAGAAGTAGAAAGAGCCACACGAAGTGAGACCGGTAACCGTGTACTTCTTGTCGGTAATACCGGTAATGACACGATAAGTCTCATCGCCGCTCTCAGAGGCCTTGAGCTGCGGTGCGGTGAATTCACCGGCATAAACCTTCACATACCTCATGTCGGGCAAGCCGCTTGAGGTGATTTTAATATAGTCGCTGCTGGCGCAATTCACAACGAAAGTGTACCAGGCGAACGAAGCGTTGGTCGGGAGAGAAATGTTCTTGTTGTCGACACTGGTGGTAACCGTAAGGGTATTGTTGCTGTTATAGGGCTCAGAATAGATCATGACGGTCACCTTGTCATAGCCCGTGAGGTCGTAAGTACCACTCTGAACGTAGCCACCTGAGCTCAAGTAGGATGCACTATTGGAACTATAGTAGTTCAGACCGTATTGAGACCAGCTGGCAGGAATAGCATTCGAATGGGTCCAGTCGATAGAATCGAGCAGGGCAACGGCGGGCTTGAACGGCTGGTCGCTCACATAGAGGGTGTAGCTCTCCACATTCTCGGCCGGGGTCTCGTCGGTCCAGGTAGCGGTGAACGAGGTGGCGGTGATATTGCTGGCTTCGAGCATCACAGGATCGTAGGTCTCCAGATCGGCTGTACCGTTGATCTTGACCGTAACAGTTTCGGCATCGGTGCTAGTCAAGGTGATAGTTGCCTCGTTATCACCGACAGCAGCGGGATTATAGGTTACAGTAACGTCCACACCATTCCCGACCTCTGCTACACCAATGCTAGTGGCGCTCAGTGAGAAGGCATCATCGCCGTTCAGATCCAAAATCACATCGCTGGTGAGATTGTAACCGGTTACTTTGAAGGTAGCAGTGGCAGGAGTGCCCACGATTGTGTTCATTGTGATCGTGGCAGGATTTACCTTAATTCGGGGATCGGTAAGGGCTCCTGCAGGAGGCTCGATACCGATAATCATGGCCTCGCCATAGTTGAAGACGTAGGAGCCAGCCTGACCCGTGGCACCGGTAGCCGTGGTGAAGTTGTGCAGCGTGCAATAACCGTTGCTGTCACCGCTCCAACCCCAGTTCACGTAGTACTGGCCATCGGCATTGCAGCCAAACACGTTGAAGGCGTGGCCCGAAACGCTGTAACCGTAACTTACATCATAGGCCAGATACTCGATGGGACGGCCGTTCTGCAACTCGTTCATCATATATTCGTTCCACTCGGCATCGGTATACTGCTGCGGGCCATTGGTATAGGTCCAGCCAGATGACACGAGCTCAGTGAGCAAGAGGTATTGGGCATCGGTGTATCCCATGTTGAGGCATCCCTGATAGATTTCGGGGTCGTTGGCACCACTGGCGCTGGTGCTGTACTGATAATCGGGAATAGCCTGGCCTGCATAGCGCATCAGCCATGCCACGGCATCCTTCTGCTCAGCGGTGGAGCTGTAGTTGGTCGGGCCGGTGTATTCGTCGATGATGTTAGCCCAGTCGGCTTCGCGTTCAGGAAGTGCAGCAGCGCTGAGACCGCCTGTATTAGAGAGGGCAGCTACTGCAGGGTAGGTCTCGGGCCATTTCCACTTGTAGTAGCACATGGCCAACGACGTAGCCGGGCAGCCCGTGACGGCATGACGGCCGCCACTGGAGGGGCACTGGTTATTATACGGTGCACTCTGGTCCCAGTTGGCGGTTACCAGCGGTGCAACGGGTGAGGTAGCAAACTTGGGGAGTTTCAACGGTGCCCGGGTACCGGCCTTGATTCCGTCGATCTGATATTTATACTTGTTGAGCAGCCATTGCATGGCGGGGGGAATGTTGTTTATGTCGAGAGCGCCCTCCTCACCGTACATCAGAATCTGCGGTGCCTGATCATCACCGGCAACGACTACGTAGGATTTTGTTGAGTTAAAGATATAGTAGTCCACAGCGGTGGGCTTGGCTACCGAGGCTTCAGCCTTGACAAGCTGGAGATTAGAAGCGGCAGCTGCTTTAAGATGCCCTGCGGCTACTTGTTTTCTAAGAAACGCGTTGGCTGCGGCCTGCGCCTGCGAGGCGGTCACATCGGCGGCAGACATTTGTAAAGTCGCAAGAGTGACTGCAATAAAAAATAAGATTCTTTTCATAATTTAAAACGGTATAAGTTTTTAATAAAAAAATAATCAGTTTATGTCAAGCCCAAATGGCAGTTTTCTGATTTCGACCCGCAAAATTAAGGAAACTAACAGAAACGACAAATAATTTCCCAACAATTATTACAAAAAATCGCCATTCGGTTAGAAACAGCGAATTTGGCATGTCATCAAACTCAGCACAAGCTGATGCAAAAACCATGCGAGGCACCTTCCTGGTGAAAGAAGGCGCCCCGCAGTGGGTTTATGATCTATTTAGAATACTAGTCGATGATCAGAACTTCAAGAGTAGAGGCCTATTAGCCACCATCCTGGTATTTGAAGTAGTATCATTATTGAGCAGCAAGTCGATGAGAGCAGTCACATCGGCAATGTTGATATCACCGTCGGCCTTGACATCGGCACAATCAAGGTAAATATCTGTCGTGGAGCCTAACAGATAATCAATCAGACGTGTCACGTCGGCGATGTTCACGTCTCCGTCGTGGTTCACATCACCCAGCTGGAAGGCAGGAGTGTTCTCGAACAGGGTCACTTCCTCGATATTGCTCCAGTCACTCTCGGTGCCGTCGATGTACAGGGCCTTCACCTTGTAGAGGAAGGTACCCTCGGCAGTCAGGTTCTCAACGGTGTAGAACTTGTCGGTGATACCGGTAATCAGGCGATAGTCGGCATCGCCGGTCTCGGTGGCAGTCAGCATCATGGTTGCGTCACCGCTATAGACCTCAAGTTTGGAGATATCAGCCGAGTACTGAGCATCAGTGGTAGTGATGGTGATCTTCTCTCCAGCACTGGCAGTTACTACCCAAGCACCAGTCTGGCCTTTGCTGAGGTAGCGATTAACGGCTGCAGTCTGCGGGGTTGCCACAGTAAAGTTACCGGCGCCATCATTAGTATTGGCCGTGGTAATCTTCAATGTGAAGGTAGCGTTCTGGTAACCTGCAGGAATGGTATAAGTAATGTTACCATAGGAACCATCATTGTTGTAGTTGTTCCTGAAATAGATGATCGAGTTCAAGCCACCACGCACGTTGGTGCCGCCCCAAGGAGCAGGCAACGTGATTGTGTAATAACCAGTGGAACTGCCGGTAAAGTCAGTTCCAAGAACGGTGCTAAGAAGCTCTACCTCGGGCTCAACGGGCTTAGCCGATACCTCGAGGGTATAGCTTTCCACGTTCTCGGCAAGGGTTTGATCGGTCCAGTCGGCACGGAACTTGGTCAGGTTGATGTAATCCTCGTTGGCGGGCAACATCACGGGAGCATACTTGGTCAAATTGGCAGTACCGCTCAAAGCAACATTCACGGCATCGGCGCCACCGCCACTGATGGTAACAGAAGCATTAGTCGTACCGAATGTCGTGGGAGCATAGGTCACCGTCACGGTTGCGCCGGACTGAGCCTGAGCGGCGCTGAAGGAGGTGGGAGAGATGCTGTAAACGCCTCCGCCGTCGTTAAGCGTGAGCGTAAGCCTACCCGTCAAGTTGGTACCTGTCACAGTGAAGGTTTTAGTCGCGGTCTCACCTACCACATTGTTGAACGTCAACGAAGTGGGATTAACAGTGATGGCGCAAGCGGGCTGGGCAGCAGTACCATTCAACTGAACGGTAGCAGTCTCAGCGCCGCTGCTGGTGAGGGTTACAGTACCAGTATGATTACCGGCGGTTGTGGGATTGTAGGTAACAGTCACAGTAGCACCCTGACCTGCAGCGGTTCTGGTGATATTGTTCTTGTCAATCGAGAAGCCCGTGCCGCTGCATGACAGGTAAACAGTACCCGTCAAGTTGGTACCGGTTACCGTGAAGGTTTGGGTTACGGGAGTGCCCACAGTGGTACTCATGCTCAGCGACGTGGGATTTACCGTAATCTTAGGCGTCGTGGTAGCAGTACCAGACACGCTCACGGTCTTGCTCTCGGCGCCACTGCTTGCAACCGTGATAGTACCGTTCTGGGTGCCGCTATAGGTGGGCTTATAGGTCACGGTGATGGTAGCACCAGCCTGAGCCTGAGCAGCAGTCAGGGTCGACGGAGAAACCGTAAACGAAGTGTTAGAGCTAGAAATATTCACATCGCCACGCAGGTCGGTACCGTTCACTGTGAAAGTCTTGGTATAGGTCTCACCCGTGGAGCAGCCGGTAAAGCTCAGCGAAGTGGGATTAACGGTCAACACGGGAGTGGTTGTCGTGCCACTGCCAGGCTGAATACCAATCACCATCTGCTGGTACTGGTTGAAATTATAGCTATACCAGCCCGAAGAGTAGCCAAAGGAGTTCAACGAGCACCATGCATTGCCTTCTCCACTCCAACCGAAGTTACAGTGGTACTTGTTGGTGCTGCTATTGTAGCCGTCAACATTGAAGGCATGACCACCGGCACTGCTGCTAACGGCCATGAACACGATGGGACGGCCAGCATTCATCTCGGTCTGAATCATCGAAGCCCACTGGCTATCGGAATACAGGGTTGCACCGGTATTGAGGTTGGTCTTCAAGACAAGACGCGTTGTGCTGGCATCGTAGCCGAAGAGCTCGAACATGTCAACAACATTCTGTGCATCATAAACACTGATACCGCTACCATCAGTACCATAGGCCATCTTTTCGGCCTGTCCCACATAGCGCATCAGTGTTGCCACAGCATTGCCCTGAGCAGTTGTATAGCTGCTGCTATATGAATTTTTCATATTGTTCCAGTCAAAGGTAACAGAAGGCAGCGCTGCCACGTTGACTGAGTAACTGTCGTTCAAGGTCATCGTGTAGGCCGGAACCTGGGGCGTGGCGGCCGTCGGATACTTCCAGAAGTACATGACCATCGATGCCGAAGTGGCGGGACAACCGGTCAAACACTGGTAGCTTTTATTATTATAGGTAAACTTACACTGGCCCCAATATGGTGCCTCCTGGTCCCAGTTGCAATCCAACAGATAGGTGCCACCCGAATCGCTGCCACGCAACGACGGGTCGTTCTGCGGACTGACGATGGGATCGACTTGCAGTCCCGGATGCTCCTGCAGGAACATGATCTCATTCTTGTACTGGAGCAGCATGTCCTGAAGACCTGGAGCCAGGTTGTTGATGTCTTTCAAGGGACGGTCACCCACCATGAGAATTTCCTCTGCACGGTCATCACCGGCAACCACGACGAAGGTTGTCGAGGTGTTGTAGATGTAATACACGGGCTGACTGATTTTTGCAGAGCCCATCTCGGCCTTGAGCAGCACGGGATTGAGTGCTGCGGGAGCCATCAGTTTACCGGCATAATACTCTGTCAAAAAGCTTTTAGCTTTTCTTTGGGCTGTTGTCTGATCGACAGGTGCAGCCGTCAGCGACATTGCCACAACAATGGCAATCAATGAAAGAATGGTTCTTTTCATAGATAAATAATTTAATTATGATTAGTAGATCTGTTTCATAAAAGGTGCCACAAATATACAACAATATTGTTTTTTATTCACATTTTTCAAAATAAACTGTAGAAATTAGGCGCTTCTTTCTAATAATTTATCATTTTCGGTAAAGGCGAATTCGGTTGAATGAGTCCTCATTTCTTTCCATAGCAGTCTGCTCAAAATACATAAATCGGGGTGCCACCACGTGAGTGACACCCCGGTTTGGATTTAGGATCTATTTAGAACACTAGTCGATGATCAGAACTTCAAGAGTAGAGACCTATTAGCCAGCATCCTGGTATTTGAAGTAGTCTCATTATTGAGCAGCAAGTCAATGAGAGCAGTCACATCGGCAATGTTGATATCACCGTCGACCTTGACATCGGCACAATCCTCGTAGAAGACATTGGCAGTGCCCAGCAGATGGTCGATCAATGCCGTGACGTCGGCGATGTTCACGTCTCCGTCGTGGTTCACATCACCCAGCTGGAAGGCAGGAGTGTTCTCGAACAGGGTCACCTCCTCGATATTGCTCCAACCGCTCTCGGTACCATCGGCATACAGAGCCTTAACCCTGTAGAGGAAGGTGCCCGCTGCGGCGAGGTTCTCAACGGTGTAGAACTTGTCGGTGATACCCGTGATCAGTCGGCCGTTCTCATCGCCAGTCTCCTGGATCATAAGCATGGTGTTAGCTGCGTTGAGGTCGCCAGCATATACCTTAATGCCTCTCAAAGCGAAATAGTTGGCTGTACCAGCGATGGTCACTTGATCACTAGCGGCGCAGTCGAGCACGACAGTGTAAGTCGTAAAGTCGTCGGTGGCCAGGGTAAGATTCTGTGAAGCGCTGCCAGTAGAAATGCTCAGTTGGGCTGTGCCATAGTTGCTTGCATAGTAGGAGTATGCATCGATGACAACGGTCACCTTGTCATAACCCGTGAGGTCATATGTGGGCGAAACAAACGAGCCGTTCTGTCCAGAGATGACATAGCCGTTGTTCACCCACAGATAGTTGTTGACCGTCCAGCCCTCAGGAACATACTGGGCATAGTTAGCAATCTGGTTAGGCAGCTGGTTATTTTCGGTCACAGCGGTCACGTTGCTGAAGTCGATGTTCGCAATCTCCTGTACCTCGGGAACTTCGGGCTCATCGGGCTTGGGAGTTACCTCAAGGGTATAGCTCTCCACATTGGCCTCGGGAGTGGCATCGGTCCAGTCGGCACGGAATTGGGTCAAGTTGATATATTCCTCGTTGGCAGGAAGCATCACGGGGGCATACTTCACCAGATTGGCTGTACCAGTCAGGGTAACGGTCACATCCTCGGCATCAGCACTGGTAAGGGTAATAGTAGCATTTTGAGTGCCAAATGCGGTGGGAGCATAGGTTACAGTAACGTCCTTGCCGTTCATGGCATCGGCAGCACTGATAGTTGTCGGCTCAATGCTGTAAACACCATTCTCATCATTCAACGTCAGCGTCACGTCACCGGTAAGGTTGACGCCAGACACATTGAATGTGGCGGTTGCAATCTCGCCAGTAACAGCTGTCATGGTCAGAGCAGCAGGATTGGCAGAAATGGCAGGAATGGTATTCTCCAGAAGGGTTACTTGCTCAACGTTGCTCTTGTTGATAGCATCATTGACATAGTTAGCCACAACATAGAAATCGAAAGTGCCACCCTCAGTGAGACCGGTAACGGTGTAGCTCTTGCTGGTGATACCGGTAATAACACGATAAGTGGCATCGCCAGTCTCGGTGGACTTAAGCTGAGTTGCGGTGAGATCACCTGCATAAACCTTCACATACCTCATGTCAGGCATACCACTGGAAGTGATATTAACATAGTCGCTGCTAGCGCAATCCAGAACGAATGTGTACCAAGCAAATGAGCTAGATGACGGAACAGTCTGGGTTTCGGTATCAACGCTGGTAGCCACTGTGAGCGTATTGTCGCCCTGATAAGGATTAGAATAAATCATCACGGTTACCTTGTCATAACCAGTGAGGTCATAGGTTCTGCTCTTTACATATCCGTCAGTGCTCAGGTAGCATGCGCTGGTCGAGCTAAAATACTTGAGATTATACTGGCTCCAACCGGTTGGCAGAGTGTTATCAGCAGTCCAGTCGGTGGTATCGAGCAAGGCAACTTCGGGTTGAATTGGATGGTCCTTATCTTGCACATAGAGGGTATAGCTCTCCACATTCTCAGCAGGGGTCTGGTCAGTCCAGGTTGCGGTGAACGAGGTGGAGGTAATATTGCTGGCCTCAAGCATCACGGGAGCGTAAACCTCCAGGGGAGCGGCCTCGGCAGTACCGTTGAGCTTGACGGTCACAGACTCGGCATCGGTGCTGGTCAAGGTGACAGTAGCCTCATGGGTACCAACTGCAGCGGGATTGTAGGTTACAGTAACGGTTACACCATTCTCGGCCTGACTTGCACTGATGCTGGTGGTGCTCAGCGAGAAAGCATTATTGCTGCTGACGCTCAAGTTCACATTGCTGGTGAGGTTAGCACCGGTAACAGTAAAGGTGGCAGTCACGGGAGTACCTACGGTGGTGTTCATCGTGAGGGTGCTGGGGTTAACGGTAATCTTGGGAGTGGTAAGAGCACCTGCGGGAGGCTCAATGCCGATAATCATGGCCTCACCATAGTTGAAGACGTAAGAGCCCGATTGACCGGTAGCACCAGTAGAGGTGGTGAAGTTGTGCAGCGTGCAATAGCCATTGCTGTCTCCACTCCAACCCCAGTTCACGTAATACTGTCCGCTAGTATTAACACCAAACACGTTGAAGGCATGACCTGCAGGCTGGTAGCTACTGCAGTCATAGGCCAGATACTCGATGGGACGGCCATTTTGAAGCTCGTTCAGCATCCATTCGTTCCACTGTGCATCTGTGTAATTCTGAGTGCTATTGGAATAGCCCCAACCAGAAGATTGAAGCGTGGTAAGTGTCAGAAGTTGAGCATCGGTATAACCCATGTTCTGGCAACCTTCCAGAATTTCGGGGTCGTTGGCTCCACTGGCACTGGTACCGTACATATAATCGGGAATCGACTGGCCGGCATAACGCATCAGCCATGCCACAGCATTGGCTTGAGCAGTGGTATAGGAAGTATTAGTGGGACCGGTGTACTCATCGATGATATTGTCCCAGTCGGCAGCACGCTCAGTAAGTGCAGCAGCACTGAGACCGCCAGAACTCGAGCCATTGATGGCAGCTACTGCGGGGAAGGTCTCAGGCCATTTCCACCTGTAGTAGCACATAGACAGCGAAGTGGCCGGGCATCCGGTGACGGCGTGACGACTGCCACTGGTGGGGCACTGGTTATTGTAAGGAGCACTCTGGTCCCAGTTGGCCTTAACCAACGGCGCAATGGCTGTGGTGGCAAACTTGGGCAACTTCACCGGAACCATGGTGCCAGCCTTGAGGCCATCAATCTGATATTTGTACTTGTTGAGCAGCCATTGCATAGCGGGGGGGATGTTGTTCATATCGAGAGTACCCTCCTCACCGTACATCAGGATCTGCGGTGCCAGGTCATCACCAGAAACTACTACATAAGATTTTGTAGAGTTGAAAATGTAGTAGTCCACAGCTGTGGGCCTGGCTACCGAAGCTTCGGCCTTGACTAAGCGGAGGTTGGATGCAGCGGAAGCTTTAAGGCGTCCAGCCTTTACCTGTTTTGTAAGAAACGCGTTGGCTGCGGCCTGTGCCTGAGAAGGGGTCACATCGGCGGCAGACATTTGCAGAGCTGTAAGAGCGACTGCAAGAAAAAATAGAATTTTTTTCATAGACGAAATTCGGTATTAATTATTATAAATAATGGTGCTAATCTAATTGATTAAAGATTTATGATAACTGTTTGTTTGTGACATGCAAAATTACGTAAACCATAGGAATATTCCAAATTTCTATTAGAATTTATCATAAATAAACAGGACAAACTACTATATTAAAACTTCATTCTGGACGGATTCGATTAAAAAAAAGGCCGATTCGCCGAATAAATGTGCCGTATAATAAAATTTAGTTAATTACTGTGCTCCAATGCGATGTTTTGAGTACTTTTGTGCCCAACTGACAATGAAAGCAGAGAAAGACATCAATCAACGACGCAATAGTGAAGAAAAGCGGTGCACGCTGGTGGGCATGACGTGTGACGTGTGCCTGTCGGCGTTGAAAATCGTCACGGGTGCCGTGGGGCACTCCAGCGCCATCCTGGCCGACGGCATCCACAGCATCAGCGACACGGTAACCGACGCAATGGTTTATGCGATGGTGCGGCTCTCGGGCAAGGGCCCCGATGATCGTTACCGCTACGGCCGGGGCAAATATGAAACGCTGGCGGCCTTCCTGATCAGCATCCTGCTGGTGATCGTTGCCCTCGGCCTGATGATTGAGGGCGTCAACGATGTCTGGACGGCTCTGAACGGAGGTACACTGGAACGGCCACACAACATCGCGCTTGTCGTGGGCATCGTTGCCGTGCTTGTCAAGGAAAGCCTTTACCACTATACCCGCCTGAAAGGCCGCAAAACGGGAAGCAATGCCCTCAAGGCCTATGCCTGGCATCACCGTGCCGATGCCCTGTCGACGGCCGCGACCCTGATGGGTGTTGCTGGAGCGATGTTCCTGGGCGAACGCTGGCGTCTGCTCGATCCGTTAGCCGCTATCGCCGTGAGCGTGCTCATTCTTGTGCTGGCCTACCGCATGGGGCGCCCAGCCGTCGAAGAGCTGCTCGAAGTCTCGCTGCCGCGCGACGAGCAGGACAAAATCGCTGACATCGTCAACAACACACCGGGTGTAAAAGCATTCCACAACCTGCGCACACGCCGCAACGGCAGCCTGCGCGTGGTGGACATGCATGTCAAGGTTGACGGTGACTTGAGCGTTTCTCAGTCCCACGAAATCACCAAGCTGATTGAAAAACGATTGAGCGAGGAACTGGGCGAGGTGATGACCAATATCCATGTTGAGCCTTACCACGGCCACAATATCTGTGAAAAGAATGGAAACAATTAAACTCATCAATACTTTACCCCGCGTGTTTGCGGGTCATGACGGCATCCACAGCGAAGTGTGGCTGCAGGACGTGACCCTGGAGCGCGGGCAACGCTATCTCATCAGTGCCGAGAGTGGCACGGGCAAGTCGTCGATGTGCAGTTACATCTACGGTTACCGCCAGGACTACAGCGGTGATATCGCCTTTGACGGGCAGAATATCCGTTCGCTGACGGTCGCACAGTGGTGCGAAATACGTCAACGGCACATTGCCTATCTCCCGCAGGACATGCGCCTGTTTGGAGAAATCACTGCACTAGAGAACGTCGAGCTGAAGAACCGGCTGACAAACCACAAGAGTCCCGAGGAAATCCGCCAACTGTTTGAGGCCCTGGGCATTGCCGACAAAATGGATAGCCTGGCCAGCAAATTGTCCATCGGCCAGCAGCAGCGCGTGGCCATCATCCGAACGCTGTGTCAGCCTTGCGACTTCATCCTGCTGGACGAGCCGGTGAGCCACCTCGACGAGGAGAACAACCGCCTCGTCGCCCGACTCATCACCGACGAGGCCCAGCGGCAAGGGGCGGGCGTCATTGCCACCTCGGTGGGCTATCACCTGAAGATGGAAGGTGCCAAAACCATTAGCCTCTAGGCTATAGATGCCCTTCTCTAAACTCTAAACACTAAACTTTAAACTTAATCAATGAACGATATCATCTGGAAGCTGCTGCGGCAGCACATCAGCAAGGGACAACTCATCGGCTTCGCCATCGCCAATCTCATCGGACTGACGATTGTCCTGCTCGCCGTACAGTTCTACCGCGACGTGAGACCCGTATTCAGCGACGAAGAAAGCTTTATCAGCAAGGATTACCTGATCATCACCCGTGCCGTGACCGGAGCGGGAGCCATGATGGGCAGCAACGGCGAATTCAGCGAAACCGACATCGCCGACCTGGAAGGTCAGCCATGGTGCCGCCAAGTGGGACAGTTCATCAACAGCGACTTTGCCATCGACGCGCAGTTGGGCGTGGGCAGCGGACATGCCATGCACACGCAGTTCTTCTTTGAGGCCATCCCCGACGAGTTCATCGACATCGACCCTGCCCAGTGGGGCTTTTCTCCCGGCAAACCCGAGGTGCCCGTGGTCATATCACGCGATTATCTGTCGCTCTACAACTTCGGCTTTGCCGCCACCCACGGCATGCCCAAAATCAGCGAGGGCCAGGCCGAGATGCTGCCGCTGGAGTTCACCCTGAGCGGCAACGGCAAGCGCCAAGTGATGCCAGGCCGCATCGTGGGCTTCTCCAACCGCCTGAACACCGTCATCGTGCCCGAGGAATTCATGGAGTGGGCCAACCAGTATTTTGGCACCGGCGAGGTGCAACATCCCCAACGTCTCATCCTGGAAGTGAGCAGCCCCGGTGACGTCAAAATCGAGCAGTACATGGACGAGCACCACTACGAGGTGGCTGGCGACAAGATGTCGTCGAGTAAGGCCAACTACTTCCTCACCGTCATCAGCGGCATCGTCATTGCCGTGGGCATCCTCATCAGCCTGCTGTCGTTCTTTGTGCTGATGCTGAGCATCTACCTGCTCTTGCAGAAGAATACCCAAAAGATCCAAGACCTGCTGCTGTTGGGCTATTCTCCCGACCAGGTCTCCAAGCACTATATCCTGCTCGTTGTGGGCCTTAACGCTGCCGTGCTCGTGCTGGCCATTGTACTGATGTTACTCGGGCGGCTGGCCTACATGGACATGATTCACGCTTTCGGCGTCAGCGGTGCCAGCGTTTGGGTCGCCATCCTCGTCGGACTGATCATCATGGGCGCCATCACGGCCGGCAACATCCGCGCCATCCGCCGCAAAATCAGCTCCCTCTGGCTCCACGAGAAATAATCCCGTGTTATCCATCGCTGAGATAGGAGCACCTTTAATGGTATATTTACATTAAAATACACAAGTTCGGAGGGGAAAAATTTGTTCAATAATATATAATGTAGTACTTTTGTTGCAAAATTAACCTACTAACATAAAACAACAACTTAAACTACTGATTATCAAATGAGTATGGAGAAGAAAATCGTGGAATGCGTGCCTAACTTCAGTGAGGGACGCAATATGGCCATTATCAAACAAATCACCGATGAGATTGAACGTGTCAAGGGCGTGAAGCTGCTCGACGTGGACCCGGGCGAGGCTACCAACCGTACGGTTGTGACCTTCGTGGGCGAACCTGATGCAGTGCTCGAAGCTGCTTTCCAGGCTGTTGGCAAGGCAGGTCAACTCATTGACATGCGTGGTCACCATGGTGCTCACCCGCGTATGGGTGCCACCGACGTGTGCCCCCTCATCCCCGTGGCCGGCATCACCCTGGAAGAGTGTGCCGAACTGGCCCACAAACTGGCCGAGCGCATTGCCCGCGAACACAATATCCCCTGCTACTGCTATGAGGCTGCTGCCATGAAGCCCGGCCGCCAGAACCTGGCCGTGTGCCGCGCCGGCGAATACGAGGCACTGCCCGAAAAGATGGGTAACCCCGAGAAGGGTCCCGACTTTGGCGACCGTCCCTTTGACGAGGGCGTTGCCCGCACGGGCTGCACCGCTGTGGGTGCCCGCGACTTCCTCATCGCAGTGAACTACAACCTGAACACCACCTCGACCCGCAGGGCCAACGCCATCGCCTTTGACGTGCGCGAGAAGGGACGCCCCGTGCGTGAGGGCAACCCCATCACCGGCAAGATCGTCAAGGACGAGAACGGAAACAACGTGATGAAGCCCGGTACCCTCAAGGGCACCAAAGCCATCGGTTGGTACATCGACGAGTACAAGATTGCTCAGGTGTCGATGAACATCACCAACATCAACGTGACACCGCTGCACGTTGCCTTTGACGAAGTGTGCCGCTGCGCCCAGAACCGCGGCATCCGCGTGACGGGTACCGAGATCGTGGGTCTGATGCCCAAGCGCTGCCTGATCGAGGCCGGCAAGTACTTCCTCGAGAAGCAGCAGCGTTCGACGGGTATCCCCGAGGAGGACATCATCAACATCGCCATCCACTCGATGGGTCTGGACGACTTGAAGCCTTTTGACCCCAACGAGAAGGTGATCGAGTTCATGCTCGAGGCCGACAATAAGACCGGCAACCGCCTGGTGGACCTCACCGTGACCGGTTTTGCCGATGAGACTTCGCGTGAATCGCCCGCTCCCGGCGGCGGCTCCATCAGCGCCTACATGGGAGCTCTGGCAGCTTCGTTGGGTACGATGGTCGCCAACCTGTCGAGCCACAAGCCCGGCTGGGATGACAGCTGGAACGAGTTCAGCGTGTGGGCCGACAAGGGTCAGGCACTCAAGGTCGAGTTGCTGCACCTGGTTGACGAAGACACCGATGCCTTTAACCGCATTATGGCCGCCTTCGGCATGCCCAAGAAGACCGACGAGGACAAGGCAGCCCGCACTGCCGCCATCCAGGATGCTACCCTGTATGCCACCCAAGTGCCCTTGCGCACGATGAAGGCTTCGTTCAAGACCTTCGAGATCTGCCGTGCTATGGTCGAGACTGGCAACCCCAACAGCGTGACCGACGCAGGTGTGGGCGCTCTGGCAGCTCGTGCCGCCGTCATCGGTGCCGGCATGAATGTGAAAATCAACGCATCGAGCCTCACCGACCGCTCGGTTGCCGAGAAGCTGATTGCCGAGGCCAACGAACTGGTAGCCAAAGCTAATGCCGAGGAGGCCGAAATCACCGCAATGGTCGAAGAGAAGATCAAATAAGATTTGCGATTAGAGATTAGAGATTAGAGAACAACTAAAAACCACAATAACATGACCAAAGAAGAATTCATTGCCGACATTCGCGGTGGTATCCCCGAGGAACTGCCCGAAATGCAGGCCTACGACACCGAGATTAACCATGCGCCCAAACGCAAGGACATCCTCACCCCCGAGCAGAAGAAGCTCGCCTTGAGGAACGCCCTGCGCTACTTCCCCAAGCACCTCCACGCCGCTCTGGCGCCCGAGTTTGCCGAGGAGTTGAAGAAATACGGCCGCATCTACATGTACCGCTATCGTCCCAAATATGAGATGTATGCCCGTCCCATCGATGAGTATCCCGCACGTTCACGTCAGGCTGCTGCCATCATGCTGATGATCCAAAACAACCTGGATCCGCGCGTGGCTCAGCATCCCCACGAGCTCATCATCTACGGCGGCAACGGTACCATTTTCCAGAACTGGGCACAATATCGCCTGGTGATGAAGTACTTGAGCGAGATGACCGACGAGCAGACGCTCGTGATGTATTCGGGACACCCCCTGGGCCTGTTCCCCTCGCACAAGAATGCGCCCCGCGTAGTGGTAACCAACGGTATGGTCATCCCCAACTACAGCAAACCCGACGACTGGGAGCGTGACAACGCCCTGGGCGTGAGCCAGTATGGTCAGATGACCGCAGGCTCCTATATGTACATCGGCCCGCAGGGTATCGTGCACGGCACGACCATCACGGTGCTCAACGCTGCCCGCAAGCAGCTCGTGAAGCGCGGACAGAAGGGTGGCGACATCCACGGCATGCTCTTCGTGACCGCTGGTTTGGGCGGCATGTCGGGCGCTCAGCCCAAGGCCGGTAACATCGCCGGCGTGGTGAGCGTTACCGCCGAAATCAACCCGCTGGCTGCCGAGAAGCGCTACGAGCAGGGTTGGGTGGATGAGTTGCACAACAACCTCGACGAGTTGATTCCTGCCATCCGCAAGGCTGTGGCCGACAAGAGGACCGTTTCGATGGCCTATGTGGGCAACGTTGTTGACCTGTGGGAGCGCTTGGCTGCCGAGGACATGCACGTTGACCTGGGTAGCGACCAGACGTCGCTGCACAACCCCTGGGCAGGCGGTTACTACCCCGTTGGCCTGACCCTTGAGGAGAGCAAGCAGATGATGGCCGAGCAGCCCGAACAGTTCAAGGAGCGCGTTCGCGAGTCGCTGCGTCGCCAGTGCGCCGCCATCAACAAGCTGGCCGACAAGGGTATGTACTTCTTTGACTATGGCAATGCCTTCCTGCTCGAGTCGAGCCGCGCTGGTGCCGACATCATGACGGCCGACGGCAAGTTCCGCTATCCTTCCTACGTTCAGGATATCATGGGCCCGATGTTCTTCGACTACGGCTTCGGTCCCTTCCGCTGGGTATGCACCTCGGGTGACCCCAAGG
>JAEEGI010001412.1_pt1 | contig 59931 bp, 58 predicted proteins | sample 8958751 | NCBI WGS metagenome assembly JAEEGI01 (sample SAMN16246545, study PRJNA631951) | gut metagenome | biome: gut microbiome; feature: rumen; material: KS-attached | host: Bos | place: Iran: Karaj | collected 2018-10
TTTCTCTTTGTAAACAGCAGCAGGTCTTTGCGTTCGATCGTTCCATCCTGATCCACGTCAGGGAACATGTTTTTGAAAGAAGCTTAAACGTTTTCGTTTTCAGACAGCAGAAGGATTCTGAAATGCAGCAATGCAGCAGATCTTGTTTGTCAAGGGAGCCGCCGCCGGCAAAGCGCTCCCGGTGCTCATGAGCGCAGCCTTGCGGCTGGGCCGGTGCGGACGCCGCCTGCGTCTTCAGCCGTAAGGAACCCGGCGGCGGTGTCGCACTTCACTGGTTTCTTAAATTAAAAAATAACACTCCGGGTCTTATCTGTCAATAGCTCCGATTGTTTTATAATAAATTCCCGCTTGCCCTTGACAAAGACCGCCTTTTTCCTCTATACTTTTGGCGTACCTTTAAAGTCGGTCCCGTGAGACCGCCAAGGAATTGCAAAGGCTGTCAGCCTGCGCGCAGCGTGCTTTTCCACTGCACTCCCTTGGCGGGGGGAGCAGTTTTTTATAGGGAAGGAGCCGCATATCCGTACTTTACTCACCAACGTCAACGTATACCGCAACGGCGATATCCGGAAAGAGGATGTTTCCGTTGTCGACGGCGTCCTTTCGTTCGGACGCCGCGCTTCGGATTTCGACCGTATCATTGCCGCTGACCGTTATACTCTTCTGCCCGGCCTCGCCGACGTGCACGTGCACTTCCGTGAGCCGGGTTTTTCTTATAAAGAGACCATCGCAAGCGGCAGCCGGGCGGCAGCACACGGAGGCTATACCGCGGTCTGTTCCATGCCCAATTTAGATCCCTGTCCGGACAGTCCGGAAAACCTCCGGGTCCAGCAGGATATCATAGAAAAGGACGCGGTCATCCGCGTGTTCCCCTACGGCGCCATTACCGTCGGAGAAAAGGGAGAAGTTCTGGCGGATCTGGAGGCGCTGGCCCCTTATGTCGCCGCTTTTTCCGACGACGGCCACGGCCTGCAGCGGGATGACGTCATGCGGCAGGCCATGCTCCGGGCCAAAGCTCTCGGCAAGCTGATCGTCGCGCACTGCGAGGACAACCGCCTGCTGAAGGGCGGTTATATCCACGACGGAGCCTACGCCGCCGCGCACGGGCATAAGGGAATCTGCTCCGAATCCGAATGGGGACAGATTGCCCGCGATCTTAAGCTCGTCCGGGAGACCGGCTGCGGCTATCACGTCTGTCACGTTTCTGCCAAAGAAAGCGTGGAGCTGATCCGCCGGGCCAAAGCAGATGGCTTAAACGTCAGCTGCGAGACCGCGCCCCACTATCTCCTGCTGAATGATTCCATGCTCGAAGAAGACGGCCGCTTTAAAATGAATCCGCCCATCCGCTCCGAGGAGGACCGCCGGGCACTCCTGGAAGGGATAAAAGACGGAACCATAGACATGATCATTACCGACCACGCGCCGCACTCGGCGGAAGAAAAAAGCCGGGGCCTTCAGGGGAGTCTGATGGGCGTCGTCGGTCTGGAAAGCGCTTTCCCGCTTTTGTATACGCATCTGGTCCTGAAAGGGGAGCTGAGCCTTTCCCGGCTGATCCGGCTGATGTGTGACAATCCCCGCAGACGTTTCCGCCTGCCCGATACGTTACAGGAAGACCGGCCTGCGGATTTCACCTTATTCGACTTAAACGAGAGCTATACCATAGACCCCGGCGATTTCCTGAGCAAGGGCCGCGCCACCCCCTTTGCCGGCTGGCTGGTTAAAGGCCGCTGCCTGATGACGGTATCAAACGGCACCGAAGCCTGGACCGATCCCCGGCTTGTCAAGTAAAGAAACGGTCAAATCATGAAACAAGCTGATTTTACGATACTGGAAAATAAAAAACTGACCGAAAACGTCCGGTTGCTGTATCTTCAGGGCGACACTTCCGGCATTACCCGTCCGGGCCAGTTTGTGAACCTTAAGCTGGAAGGCCGCTTCCTGCGCCGTCCTCTCTCCGTCTGCGACCGCGAGGACGGCCGGCTGACCCTGATCTATAAGATCACCGGCGCCGGTACCGGACAGCTGAGCCTCCTGCCGGCCGGAACTAAGCTCGATCTGCTGACCGGTCTCGGCAACGGCTACGACCTTCGGGAAGCCGGGACGGATCCGCTTGTGATCGGCGGCGGCGTAGGCATTCCGCCTCTGTACTATCTGACCAGAGAACTCATCGCGGCAGGCCGGAAAGTCACGGCGGTACTGGGCTTTAACACCGCCGGCGAAATCTTCTATACGGACGAATTCCGCTCTCTCGGTGCCAACGTTCTGGTAACCACGGCGGACGGCTCGTATGGGATCAGAGGCTTTGTGACGGACGCCCTGCCCGGACTGGATTACAGCGTCTATTATGCCTGCGGTCCGGAACCGATGCTGAAAGCGGTTTGGCAAAAAGCAAAGGGCCCCGGTCAGCTCAGCTTTGAAGAACGAATGGGCTGCGGCTTCGGCGCCTGCATGGGCTGCACCTGCCGCACCGTCACCGGCTATAAGCGCATCTGCAAGGAAGGCCCCGTGCTGCGGAAGGAGGAGATCCTGTGGAACGCCTGAACGTAAGCCTTTGCGGCATAGAACTGGACAACCCCGTCATTCCGGCTTCCGGCACCTTCGGCTACGGCCATGAATTCGCCGAGCTTTATGATATCGATCTGCTCGGAACGTTTTCTTTTAAAGGCACCACTCTCCTGCCCCGCTTCGGAAACGAAACGCCGCGTATTGCGGAAGCGCAGGCCGGCATGCTGAATGCCGTCGGCCTGCAGAATCCCGGCGTGGAGGCGGTCATCGCGGAAGAACTGCCGAAGCTTAAAACCTGTTTTCACAAGCCCGTCATGGCGAACGTCAGCGGCTTTTCCGTTGAAGAATACGCCGCCGTCTGCAAAAAGCTGGACAAAGAGCCGCAGGTCGGCTGGCTGGAAGTCAATATCAGCTGTCCCAACGTGCACGGGGGCGGCATGAGCTTCGGGACCGATCCCGCCCAGGCGGCCGCCGTGACCCGAGCCGTCAAAACGGTGACCTCGAAGCCGGTCATCATGAAGCTCTCTCCCAACGTAACGGATATCGTCTCCGTGGCGAAGGCCTGTGAAGAAGCCGGCGCCGACGGCATCAGCCTGATCAATACGCTTCTTTCCATGCGGATCGACTTAAGGACCCGCCGCCCGGTCCTGGCGAACGTGACAGGCGGGCTTTCCGGCCCCGCGGTCTTTCCGGTAGCCCTGCGGATGGTCTGGCAGGTCGCACGCGCGGTTTCGGTTCCGGTCGTCGGCCTGGGCGGAGTCAGCTCGGCGGAGGACGTGATCGAAATGATGCTGGCCGGGGCATGCGCCGTGGAGATCGGCGCCGCCAATCTGCGGGATCCCTGGATCTGCAAAAAAATCATTGAAGAACTGCCGGCGGTCATGGACCGTCTGGGCATAAATAATCTGCGCGATATCATCGGAGGAGCCCGGTAATGGGAAAAGACGTCATCATTGCCTGTGATTTTGCTTCGGCGGAAAGCACCTTTGCTTTCCTGGACCGATTTACGGAAGAAAAGCCTTTCGTCAAGATCGGCATGGAGCTGTTTTACGTGGAAGGCCCGGCCATCGTCCGGGAGATAAAAGCCCGCGGCCACAAGATCTTTCTGGATCTTAAGCTCCACGACATTCCCAACACCGTCAAGAAAGCCATGACCGTCCTCTCCGGCCTGGAGGCGGACATCTGCAATCTCCACGCCGCCGGCGGCCTGGACATGATGAAAAGCGCCGTCGAAGGGCTGACCCGTCCGGACGGCAGCCGGCCGCTTCTGATCGCCGTGACGCAGTTGACCTCCCTGGACCAGCAGCGTCTTGAAACAGAGCTGCTGATCCGCCAGCCGCTGGAGGAAGTGGTCCTGCACTATGCCGCGAATGCCAGAAAGGCCGGTCTGGACGGCGTGGTCTGTTCCCCGCTGGAAGCCGGCCGCGTCCACGAGGTCTGCGGAAAGTCGTTCCTTACGGTAACGCCGGGCATCCGCTTTGCCGGGGGCCCGTCCGGCGACCAGCAGCGCGTCACCACGCCGAAAAAGGCGCGGGAGCTCGGCTCGGACTACATCGTAGTCGGCAGACCCATCACCGCCGCCCAGGATCCGGTGGCAGCCTACCGCCGCTGCCTGGCGGATTTTACAAACTGATTCTCAGACGAACAAGGAGGAAAGCATATGGAGGAAAAGATCGCCCGGGACCTGCTGAGCATCGGCGCGGTTTTTCTGCGGCCGGAGCAGCCCTTCACCTGGGCCAGCGGCATCAAAAGCCCCATCTACTGCGACAACCGGCTGACCTTAACTGCGCCGGCCGTCCGAAACGACATTGAAAACGGACTGGCGGAGCTGATCCGCACCTGCTACCCGGAGGCAGAAGTTCTGATGGGCACGTCTACGGCAGGCATCGCGCACGCCGCCATCACGGCCCATATCATGAATCTGCCCATGGGCTACGTGCGGAGCGGCAGCAAGGATCACGGCCGCCAGAACCGTATCGAGGGAAGGCTTGAGCCCGGTCAGAAAGTGGTGGTGGTGGAAGATCTGATCTCCACCGGCGGCAGCGTGATCGAAGTCGTGGAAGCGCTGCGCGAAGCCGGTGCCGAAGTGCTGGGCATCGTCAGCATCTTCACCTACGGCATGCGGAAAGGGCTGGAGCGGCTGGCGGCCGCCCGCGCTGAAAACCATTCCCTGACAAACTTTGACGCAATTACCCGGGTCGCGGTCCGGGAAGGCTATATCAGACAAGCCGACGTTGACCGTCTGATTGCTTTCCGGAACGACCCGTCCGACGAAAGCTGGATAACAGGAGGAACCCAATGAAAAATCTGATCGACATCATGCAAATGAGTCCGGAGGAACTGCAGGAATTAGTTGACCGCGCCATGGACATCATTGCCAACCCGGCCAAGTACGCCGACGCCTGCCGCGGAAAGAAACTGGCGACGCTCTTCTTCGAGCCCTCGACCCGTACCCGTCTCAGCTTTGAGGCGGCCATGTACGAGCTGGGCGGCAACGTGATCGGCTTCTCGGAGGCCGCCAGCAGCTCCGCCGCTAAAGGTGAAAGCGTAGCCGATACCGCCCGTACCGTCGGCTGCTACGCCGACATCATCGCCATGCGGCACCCCAAGGAAGGCGCGCCTCTGGTAGCGTCCCGCAAAGCGGGCGTTCCCGTCATCAATGCCGGCGACGGCGGCCACAACCACCCCACGCAGACGCTGGCCGACCTGCTGACCATCTACCGTGAAAAGGGGACCTTCGAAAACCTGACCGTCGGTCTCTGCGGCGACTTAAAGTTCGGCCGCACCGTTCACTCCCTGATCTCCGCAATGTCCCGCTATGCGGGCGTCCGTTTCGTCCTGATCTCCCCGGAGGAGCTGCAGGTGCCCCGCTACATCATCACCGATCTGTTAGAGCCGAACGGCATCCCTTACGAAGAGGTCACCAGCCTGGAGGACGCCATGCCGGAGCTGGATATCCTCTACATGACCCGCGTCCAGCGCGAACGCTTCTTCAACGAGGCGGACTATATGCGCCTGAAGGACAGCTATATCCTCACGCCGGAAAAACTTCGCAGCGCCAAGGAAAGCCTGTCCATCCTGCATCCGCTGCCCCGCGTCAACGAGATCTCCGTGGCGGTAGACGACGATCCCAGAGCCTGCTATTTCAAGCAGGTCTTAAACGGCAAATATATGCGCATGGCGCTGATCCTGAAATTACTGGAGGTGAACATATGATTATCGGTCAGATCAAGGACGGCATCGTATTGGATCACATTACCGCCGGCCGCGGGATGGAAATCTACAAAATTTTAGGTCTGGACAAGCTGGACTGCACGGTCGCCATGATCAAGAATGCGGAAAGCACCAAAAAAGGCCGGAAGGATATCATCAAGGTCGGTCAGGTGATCGATCTGGATTTTGACGTGCTGGGCTATATCGATCCGGGCATCACGGTCAATATCATCGAGGACGGCAAGCTCGCCAAGCGGCAGCACCTGAACCTGCCGGAACGCGTACGCGGCATCATCCGCTGCAAAAACCCGCGCTGCATCAGCTCCACAGAGCAGGAGCTGGTCCATGAGTTCCGTCTGACGGACCCTGAAAAGAAGATCTACCGCTGCATTTACTGCGAACACGAAGCGCCGAAAACCCTCGACTGACGACTGTCGGGCGAAAAAGGGGAGGTTTTCCGGGATTCGGCCGCCTGCCGGACCCCGGGGCCTCCTTTTTTATCTTTTCCGGATTCTTCGCCTCTTTTTCCGAATTTTTCTTTGCATTCCGTCCGGATTATGATAAAATTACAAAGAAATCAGGAGAAACGAGAGGCACGTCATGTTTCCTTTTATCGTAAACCCGGCCGCCAAATCCTGGCACAGCAAGGCTTATGCGGAAAAAATCAGGCAGGCGCTGAACGACGCCGGCATCGAAAACGCTTTTTATTATACGGAAAAGCCCGGCATGACCGGCGAACTGGCTGCCCGCTTCGTCACGGACGGGCCCGAAGCGCCCGAGCGGCTGGGACTGATCGGCGGCGACGGGACCTTAAACGAACTGGTCAACGGACTACCCGACGGCCCGCTTCCGCCTCTCTTCTATATTCCGTACGGCTCCGGCAACGATTTTGCCCGCGGCTTTCAGCTGCCCGTGACGGAGAGCAACGGTCCCGAAATGGCCGTGAAAGCTTCATCGCTGGAGGCGCAGACCGTGGATATCGGACAGCTGTCGATAGACGGCCAGGCTCCCTGCCGCTTTATCGTATCCGGAGGCATCGGCTTTGACGCCGCCGTCTGCTTCGATATGCTGCACAACAGCATCAAGAAAAAGCTGAACCGCCTGCACCTGGGCTTTCTCGCCTATCTGGTGCTGGGCATCAAAAACATGTTCGGCTGTCCCCTGGCAAACGGGACGCTCATCATCAACGACGGGGAGCAGACCGTTCCGCTGAAAAAGCTGGCCTTTATGTCGGCGCACAATCTGCCGTACGAGGGCGGCGGCTTCTTCTTCGGGCCGCAGGCTTCCGCACAGGACGGGCTCATCGATATCTGCGCGGTGACGGCGCAGAATCATTTCCGCTTTATCTGCTGCCTGTTCGCCTCTCTCTTCAAGGGCAGGCACGTCCGCATGAAAGGCGTGTACTACTTCCGCTGCCGGAAGGCCGAGCTCACGGTGGATAAGCCGCTCGACGTCCATACGGACGGAGAAGTCCATGAAAAATCCACACGGGTCTGCTTTGCGGTCGATTCCGCGAAGATCCGCATTCTGAAATAAGTCTTTATTTTTCCGGCCGACGCCGGGAGCAGAGGACAGATCCATGTCCGATCCGATCTATCTGGAACTGTACCGGGAACTGCGGGGCGCCATCATCGATGGCGTTTTTCCCTATGGAACAAAGCTTCCCTCCAAACGGACGCTCGCGCTTGACCGGGGCCTGAGCCTGGTCACGGTAGCCCATGCCTGCGAGATCCTCTGCGACGAGGGCTATATCGAAGCCAGGGAGCGCAGCGGCTATTTCGTCAGCTACCGCAGCAGGGAGCTGTTCGCCGTCGGGGAAGGCGCCGCTTCCGCGCCATCCGCCGCCGCTTCCGCGGCTGCCGGTGTTTCCGCATCCCGCGACAGCCTCTCCTTCCCGCTGTTCAGCCGGACCGTCCGCCGCGTACTGAGCCAGTACGGAGAAACGCTGCTGGAGCGGTCTCCCCGGGACGGCTGCCTGCCACTCCGGCAGGCTCTGGCCGCATATCTGGCCCGCTCCCGCGGGATCCGCGTCGATGCGGAGCAGATCATCATCGGGGCCGGCGCCGAGCATTTCTACGGCCTGATCGTCCAGCTTCTCGGGCGTGAGAAGCGCTTCGGGCTGGAATCGCCTTCCTACGAACGGATCCGCCTGGTCTACGAAGCAAGCGGGGCGGTCTGCGAGCTGCTGCCGCTCGGTCCGGACGGCATTCAAAGCCGGGCCCTGAAGGAGAGCCGGGCCGAAGCCCTGCACGTCACGCCCTACAACAGCTATCCCAGCGGTATTACGGCGAGCGCTTCCAAACGGGCGGAGTACGTCCGCTGGGCCGCGGAGCGCGGCGCCTTCATCATTGAAGACGACTACGATTCCGAGTTTACCCTCTCTTCCAAGGCGGAGGATACGCTCTTCTCCCTCTCCCCCGAAGGACGGGTCATCTATCTGAACACCTTCTCCCGCACCGTGGCGCCGTCGCTTCGGGCCGCCTATATGGTGCTCCCGAAAAGCCTCATGACGCAGGCCAGGACACGGATCGGCTTCTACAGCTGTTCCGTCCCGGTCCTGGAGCAGTACGTCCTGAGCGAACTGCTCCGGAGCGGGGATTTCGAGCGGCACATCAACCGCATCCGCCGCAGCCTGCGGCGTCAAAAAGAAGATCCGGCGGATTAATCTTCCGTCGGATCTTTCTCTTCCGTTTCTTCTTGAGGCGCCGGGGCTTCTCCCCCGGGGCCGTTTTTATTTTCGCGTATCAGCCGGTTGTTGCGGATCGCGTACAGGACGAAGGATAAGAGCTGGAAAAACAGCGTGATCCCCATGGTGATCCAGGAGACCGCCTTCGGGACGGTGCCGGGCCAGATCAGATGCAGCGCCGTGGTAAAGTAGATGCAGAACGTCGTCACCTTCCCGTACCATTCCGCCTGAGAGACGCGGCCGCTGCGGTGAATGGAGATCAGCATCAGGATCCCCAGATAGATCTCCTTGAAGAACATGATGACGAAGGGGATCCACATGAAGGGATAGCGGAAGGACAGCCCCACCAGGATCGCGGCCTGATTCAGCTTGTCCGCCACCGGATCCAGCGCCTTGCCGAACTCGCTGACCATGTGGAATTTCCGGGCAATAAAGCCGTCCAGAAAATCCGTAAAGAAAGAAAAGGCAAGCACGCCCAGTCCCAGATACTGATTCTTCAGCCCCAGATATACCCACAAAAAAAGCGGGATCAGCAGGATCCGGAGAAAGGTCAGCAGGTTCGGGATCGTAATGATCTTTTTGCTGACGACGTTCTCTGTTCCTTCATTTTCCGGCAGTTTCGGCATAGTCTTCTCTCCCACAGAATATCTCTGTTTTGTTCTGTCCCTCCCCCGCGGCAGGGGGAGGGATACCCGGCTTTAAAGCCTTACAGTGCGATGGCCGTCTCCAGGGCCAGCTTCATCATATCCGTAAAGGAGTTCTGGCGCTCTTCGGCGGAGATTTCCGTCTTGGTCACGAAGGAATCCGAGATCGTCAGCAGGCAGGCTGCGTTCTTACCCAGCATGTTCGCGTTGTGGAACAGGGCGAAGCTTTCCATTTCCACGCAGTCGGAACCGGTGCGGTCGCGCAGCTGTTCCCAGGTCTCCATGGAAGGATCGCCGTAGAAAACGTCGCTGGAGTGGACCCGCGCCATCTTGCAGTCGATCTTCAGCTTTTTCGCCTGCTTCTTCACCATGGCGTTGATCTTCTTGCTGGGCTTTAAAATATGCTTCCGGCAGCCGCCCTGGATGCGTGCGAAGCTGGAATCGCTGAAGGCGGAATCCGCCAGGCAGACGTCGAGCACGTTCAGACGGTCGGTATAGGAACCGGCCGAACCGATGCGGATGATATTTTCCACGCCGTAAAACTTGAACAGTTCCCAGGAATAGATGCCGATGCTGGGCATGCCCATGCCGGAGGACATAACGGAGACCGGAACGCCTTTATAGGTGCCGGTATAGCCGAGGCAGTTGCGGACGGAGGTTACGAGCTTCGGATCTTCAAGAAAGTTCTCCGCCACGAACTTGGCACGCAGCGGATCGCCGGGCATCAATACGGTTTTTGCAAAATCGCCGGGGTTTGCGGCGTTATGAGGGGTTGACATAGAATTCTCCTTTCCCTTTCAGGTTTGCAGTAGGATTATACACCATCCTGGCATTTTTTGAAAGACTTGTTTTTCCCGCCGGAAAATGTATAATAAAGGCAGCGGAGGTGACAGCGTGAAAAAGAAAATCTGCCTGATCTATACCGGCGGCACCATCGGCATGGTGCACAGCGACAAAGGATATATTCCGTCCGGAGAGGGATTTCTGAAGCTGCTGAAGGGCATGCCGGAGTTTTCCCATCCGGATTTCCCGGATTTCGAGATGATCGTGTTTTCTCCCCTGCTGGATTCCAGCGATATGGACGTCGAGGACTGGAACAAGCTCGGCCGGACCATCGCGTCCCGCTATGCGGCCTGTGACGGCTTCGTGGTGCTGCACGGCACCGACACCATGGCCTATTCCGCTTCCGCCCTCTCCTTCATGCTGGAGAATCTCGACAAACCCGTCATTTTCACCGGCTCCCAGATCCCGCTCTACGAGCTGCGCAGCGACGGCCGCGACAACCTGATCGCTGCCATGCTGCTGGCTGCTTCGGATAAGATCCGCGAGGTCTGCATCTACTTCGGCGGCGTGCTCTTAAGGGGCAACCGCGCGACCAAGCTTTCCGCGGACGGCATGCGGGCTTTCGATTCCCCGAACTTCCCGCCGCTCGTGCAGGCCGGCATCGATTTCAAGTTCCGCCGTGTCCCGGATCTCCCGAAAAAAGAAGGAGCCTTCCGGCTCCAGACCTTTGAATATACGCCGCTGGGCGTTATTAAAGTTTTCCCGGGCATCCGCTTTGAGCTTTTCGAGGGCATCATGACGGAATCCCTGAAGGGCGTCGTGTTGGAGAGCTTCGGCGCCGGCAATATTCCCGGCGCCACGACCGCTCTTCTTCCGATCCTGAAGAAAGCCCACGATCACGGGACCATCGTCGTGGTCCGCTCCCAGTGCCCGGAGGGAAAGGTCAACCTGGGCACCTATGCCGCCAGCAGCGCCTTAAAGGACATCGGCGCCGTGGACGGCGGGGATATGACCACGGAGGCGGCGCTTGCCAAGCTGTACTACCTGCTCAGCAAGGGCCTGTCCTCCGCCGAGATCAAATGGCTCATGGAAATGAACCTGCGGGGAGAACGCAGCTGACTTACATCAGGCCGTCCTGCTTGATGGAGGTGCTCATCAGCTCCATTTCCGCGGAAATATCCAGCATATCGTCTTCAAACACGTTCAGCAGCTGCTTGTCGGTTGCTGTTTTTATATCCGCCAGATGGTTCATGACCTTTTCCTTGAGGTCCGCATGGCTGACGCCGCTGGAAACGATCTGGTGATACTTCGTCAGGATGTTCTTCTGCGTGGGCAGATAGTACTGCAGGAACATCTGCGCGGAAGCGATCCGGGTCGGATCCTCCTTTAAGGCCGTCAGGATCTTCTCCATGACCGTGCAGATCGCGTTGCTCTCCGTACGGATCTCGCCTTCCTTCAGGCGGGAATTCAAGACGCGCAGCTCCGTCAGATCCTTCCGGGCAGCCTGATACACCGCCGCGTCCTCCGGCGACATCTGCACCTCGGCCGGCGCATTCTTCGCTTCGTCGCCGCTGACCTTGAGGGCGATGAACATGATCACCGCAATTAAGATCAGAAGGCCGCCCAGTACCAGGCCGCCGGTCAAAAGCAGTCCCTTGAAGTTGCCGATCAGCGCTACGGCTCCGATAATGATGCCCAGCGGGAGCAGCCAGCCGTAAGATCCACCGTTTCCTCTCATATCTTCCTCCCCGGCGCTTTATGCGCCGTCCGTTTCTGTATTCTCAATTGGTTATTGTATCATGTTGTTCGGGACTTGTCATTTGTTTTTTTGCAGTCCGCCCCGTTCAATAGCCCGGCACAGGCAGCGGGCGGCTCTTGTCTATCAGGGACGCCGCGTCAAAGAATACCGAAAGCTTCTCCTGCCGGTAGGCCAGCGAAAAGCCGCTGATGGGCACCCGTCCCTGCCGCAGATATCCTTCAGTGGAATTGTACTGGACCCAGGGAATGGTGTAGGCGTCCACCGGGCAGAAATAACGGAAGCCCTGCGACTTGTAGTAGGCGTACTTTTCGTTGTCCTCGGAGGAGTAGTTCCGCCAGTTGCCGATATCCGTCCCGGAGGTAAAAATCAGGATGTCCGTCTTTCCGGTAAGGCTCGCGACTTCATTCTGCCAGCGCTGGGTATCGGCCTGGATCCGGGTCAGATCCGCGCTTTCCACGTTGATATGCCCCCAGGTGTGGCAGGCAAGCTCCCAGCCGAGCTCTTTCAAGCGCTCGCAGACCCTTCTGGCTTCGCTTCTTTCCTCTTCCACGTTGATGGAAGCATAGGAACTCTTATAGTTCGGATCCGACGGATTGCCGTAAAATGCCGCGGTCCGGTAGCCCAGGATGCCCTCGTAGCCCGTTAAAGCCAGGCAGCCTTTCGCGCCCCGGTAGGAAAAGTCCGGATGCTGCTCCACGAAGCGCTCCAGGATCGGCACCACGTCGTAATCGCCGGTGACCGTCTTTCCGTCGCTGCCGGTGTATTCGCAGACGGGGCGGTCATCCGAATCCAGCACCAGGCGGGAAGCGAATCCGTCGCCCTTCAGCTCCTCGTAATACTGCACGTCATCCACGGACAGCACCAGCGGCTTTTTCCCGTCCGGCAGCATGATCTGCCCGGTGGAGAAATTGCCGAATTCGTCCACGGCCGCCATATCGTGAAGGCTGACCAGGACGTAGCCGTTGTCGTAGAGCTGCTGCAGGATCGCCCGGAACTCATCCGCGGTGATCAGGTTCTGATTGTAGCGGTTCGGATCCTTTGAACGGGCGCCGAAGGCTATGGAAGGATCCACGATCAGCGTGTGGAAATACAGATGGCAGATCTTGGAGATGTCCTGCTTATAAAGGGTGGTCTTGGCTTTCAGATAATCCTGAACGATCGTTTTCAGCTCTTCGGAGGACGAATAGCCGGGAAGGCTCTGCAGCGCGCTGACCGCCGCGTCGTAGTCGTAGGACAGCGCCAGTCTCTCCGCGGCCCGGATCTCCTCCGCGTATTCTTTCACGGGATCCGCCGCAGCGGTCGTTTCCCGCTTGGACGGGGCTTCGGCGGTGGTCTCCAGGAGCGGATCGTTCATGACTGAATCCACCCAGCCCCGGATGCTTCGGTAGGCGGATCTCACGCCGAAAAACAGCGCGACAAGGATCCCCGCCAGGACGGTCCCCACCAGGATCCGCATCAGGATCGCCCTGCGGCGCTTTCTTTTTTTTTCTTCTTCATAACGGGGAGAACGGTAAGCAGCCATCTGTCACCTCCTTCACGTCAGCAGGCCTGCCGGAAAGCCTTCCGGATACAGGTCTATTTTCATCAGACAGAGCCCCTGCGGCGGCGCCGTCGGTCCGGCCTGCGAACGGTCCTTCGCCGCCAGGATCCGCGGGATATCCTCCGGTTTTTTCTGTCCCAGGCCTATCTGGACAAGCGTCCCGGCTATGATCCGGACCATGTTGTAGAGAAAACCCGTGCCGCTGATCCGGATCTTCAGGAAGGGGCCCTCCTCCGCCAGCTGCAGATCCGTGATGCGCCGCACCGTCGTCTGCACCTGCGCGCCGGCGGCGCAGAAGCTCTGAAAATCGTGCTCGCCGATCAGGAGACCCGCGGCCTCCCGCATGGCGTCCACGTCCAGATCCCGGTAAAAGAACCAGCTGTTACGCCGGACGAGCGGATCCGGAAGACGGTCGCGGTAGATCGTATATTCGTAGGTCTTGATCGAATCGCAGCGGCGCGGGTGGAAACCGTCCGGCACCTCGCGGGATTCCCGCACAACGATATCGTCCGGCAGCCGGCCCAGAAGCGCCGGCGCGATCTTCTCCGGCGGGATCGGCGAAGCCGTGTCGAAAACACACAGATTTCCCCGGGCGTGGACGCCGGCATCCGTCCGGGAGGCGCCCGAGACCCGGATCTCCTCCCGCAGCAGCGCGCTCAGGGTCCGGTTCAGGACCTCTTCCACCGTAACCCCGGTAGGCTCCGTCTGCCAGCCGTGATACGCGCTTCCGTCATAGGCAACTGTCAGCATGATGCGCCGCATAGACTTTTCCCCTACAGCAGTATGATAAGAACAAAGTACAGGACCGTGATCCCCAGGAACAGATGATCCGCCGCCCGGTAGCGCAGCGGCTTCATGCGGGTCCGGCCTTCGCCTCCGTGATAGCAGCGGGCTTCCATGGCCGTCGCCAGCTCAGACGCACGGCGGAAGGCGGAAACGATCAGGGGAACCAGGACCGGGACCAGGGCCTTGGCCCGCCGGATAACGTTCCCGCTCTCGAAATCCGCGCCGCGCGCCATCTGCGCGCGCTCGATCTTGTCCAGCTCCTCGGTCAGGACCGGCAGAAAGCGCAGGGCGATCGACATCATCATGGCGATCTCGTGGACCGGGATCTTCAGGACCTTCAGGAAGCCCAGCCCCTGCTCCAGGCCGTCCGTCAGCCCGGTCGGCGTGGTGGTGAAGGTCAGCAGCGAGGAGCCCAGCAGCAGCAGGATGATCCGGAGCCCCAGCCTGGCGGCGCGGATCAGTCCCTCTTCCGTGACCGTCAGCCCCAGAAAACTGACCAGTTCCCGCCCGGGCGTCATGAAAACGTTCAGCACGACGCTGAAGAGCAGCAGAAACAGAATGCCCTTCAGCCCGCGGAGCATATAGCGGAGGGAGACCTTCGACAGCACGATCAGCGCCGCGATATACAGGAAAGCCGCCAGATACGCCAAAGGACTCTCCGCGACGAACAGAGAGATCAGGTAGAGCAGGGTTGTCAGAAGCTTGGTCCGGGGATCCAGGCGGTGGATCGGTGATTCCGCCGGATAGTACTGACCGAGCGTCATGTCTTTGAACATAGGACGATATTCCTCTTGACGGCGGACCTGCCGGCCGTCTTCTGAGATTTAAGCGTTACAAAATCAGACAGAGCCTCTCTGCCTGTTCTTATCATAATTCGGGACGGGCCGCTTGTCAATGAAATGATAGGCTCCGTGTGGGATATCTTCTCATTTTTCACTGTTGAAGCCGACAGATAAAAGTGATAAAGTCGTTTTTTGCGGGATATCCCGCAAAAAGAAGGTAAAAACATGATCGCTTTATTATCCATTGCCACGGCCCTGTTCGTGGCATTAATGATGACCAGGATCCTGGGGCGCTTAAAGCTCCCTGACGTGACCGCGTATCTGATCGCCGGCGTTCTGGTCGGACCTTTCTGCCTGGGACTGCTGGGTATCGAAGGGCTGGGCTTCGTCGGCGAGGAAAGCGTGGAAAGGCTTTCCCTCTTCTCTGATCTGGCGCTGGGCTTCATCGCTTTTTCCATCGGGTCGGAATTCAATATCGCGGCCCTGCGGAAGATCGGCCGGAAAGCCGCCGTGATCGGCGTTATCCAGGCCGTCTTCACGACGCTCTGTGTGGATATCGCCCTGATCGGCCTGCATTTTCTGATGCCGCAGGTCCTTTCCCTGCCGGGCGCCGTCACGCTGGGCTCGATCGCCGCCGCCACTGCACCGGCCGCGACCCTGATGGTCGTACGCCAGTATAAAGCGAAGGGCGAACTGACCGGTCTTCTGCTCCCCATCGTCGCGCTGGACGACGCCGTCGGCCTGGTCCTCTTTGCCGTTTCCTTCGGCGTCGCCAGAGCTCTGACCACCGGCAGCGCGGATCTGATCTCCATCCTTGTCAACCCGCTGATCGAGATCGTGATGTCCCTGCTTCTGGGCGCGCTGGCCGGCTTTGTTTTAAAGCAGCTGGAGACCATGTTCCACTCCAACACCAACCGCCTGTCCATGACCATCGCCTTTATCATTCTGACCGTCGCGCTTTCCATGCTTTCCTTTGAGGCCGGGCCGGTGCGGATCGGCTTTTCCTCCCTTCTGGTCTGCATGATGCTGGGCACGCTTTTCGTCAACCTGTCCCCGCTGGCGGAAGATCTCATGGAGCGCGCGAACAAATGGTCCGCGCCGCTGCTGGTCCTGTTCTTTGTCTTAAGCGGCGCCGATCTGGACCTTACGGTTTTTACCCAGCCTACGATCATGCTGGTCGGCGCGGTCTACATTCTGGTCCGCTGTCTGGGCAAGTATTTCGGCGCCGGCCTTTCCTCCCGTCTGACCAGATGCAGCGCCTCCGTGAACAAATATCTGGGGATCACCCTTTTCCCGCAGGCCGGTGTGGCACTCGGGATGTGCGTAAGCGCCTCGCAGCTTCCGGGGGACGGTGAGCTGATCCGCAATATCGTCCTCTTCGCCGTTCTGGTCTATGAGGTCATCGGACCGCTGCTGACCAAATGGGCTCTTACGCAGTCCGGCGACATCCGGCCGAAATCCAAGGAGCTGTTAAACCGCCGGCAGGAGAAGCTGGCAGCTGCGGCCGGCAAGGAGCTGCTGGGCGCCAACAAACGATAAAAACAGGGAAAACTGCTTCCTTTTCCGTTTTTCTTCTATCCATTTACCGGTCTTTGTGCTATAGTAGGACTGTCCTTTTCCGTGGCGCGGACCGGTTTTTCCGCGTCCGGAAAACGTCCGGAAATAAAAAAGAAAAGAGCCTGCCGGCTCACGAAAGGTCATTCCGATGGAGGAACAAACACGTACGCGGGGGAAACAGCAGTCCTGGCTGACACCCTTCCTTTTCCTTCTTATCCTGATCGGCGGCATCGTTCTGTTCGCAGTCCCCATGGGCCTTGCCAATCTGCTGCGGACCGTGATGAACACCGCATTCTCCCTGCTGATCGACACCTGTCTGTATATCATGGCGATCGCCGTCATCATGGGCGCGCTGGATGCGCTTCTGACGGAATTCGGGGTCGTGGATCTTTTGAACAGGCTCCTGAATCCGCTGATGAAGCCGCTCTACGGCATGCCGGGTGCAGCGGCGCTGGGCGTGATCTCCACTTATCTTTCCGACAATCCGGCGATCCTTTCTCTGGCAGAGGAAAAGGGCTTCCGGAAATACTTCAAAAAATATCAGTTCTACGCCCTGACCAACCTGGGTACCGCTTTCGGCATGGGCATCATCGTCTCGACCTTCATGCTTGGCCTGACCATCCAGGAGCCGCATCTGGTCGCAGCCGTCCTGATCGGCAACCTGGGCGCGGTCGTCGGCAGCATCGTCAGCACGCGCCTGATGATCCTCCGTACGCGCCGGCTTTTCGATGAGAACGAGTACGCGGAGGATATCCCTGTGGAGCCGGAGGAGTTCTTCGCCGACGCGAATCTGGGCAAGAAAAAAGGCCCCAGCCTGGGCATGCGGGTCCTCACGGCCTCCTTAAACGGCGGCAAGAGCGGCGTGGAGATCGGCCTGTCCATCATTCCGGGCGTTCTCGTCGTCTGCACGCTGGTCATGCTGCTGACTAAGGGGCCTTCGGCCGACGGCAGCTATACCGGCGCTGCTTACGAAGGCATCGCGCTGCTGCCCCGCATCGCGGAAAAGCTGAATTTCATCCTGCAGCCGCTCTTCGGTTTCGCCTCTTCCGAATCCATCGCGGTGCCGATCACGGCGCTCGGCTCGGCCGGCGCGGCAACGGGCATCGTCCGGGAAATGGCACAGACCGGACTGACCAATTCCCACGATATTGCGGTCTTTACCGCCATGTGCATGTGCTGGAGCGGATATTTAAGCACCCATGCTTCCATGATGCAGACCTTAAAGCGGCCGGACCTGACCGGCAAGGCCATCGTCAGCCACACGATCGGCGGCCTGGCTGCCGGCATTGCCGCCAACTGGCTCTTCAGGCTCTTCCTTCTGATCATAGGAGGCTGAAAGAGAGTCTGCGCAGAGGCTGTCAAAACCGGGGCGCTGCGACAGCGGCTCTTAGCCGCCCTTTTTTATGTCAAACAGGCGCTGCTCTTTCGGGCACGCCTTTTTTGTTGTATAATTTTAGCATGAATTTTCTCTTCCCCGTGACGAAACTCCCGGATTTTCGGTCTATAGAAGTGAAGGGCCTTTGATCATACAGAGAAAGGAGCGGTGTATGGAAGACAACGAGATCATAGAACTTTACCGGACGCGTTCAGAAAAAGCCATTGAAGAAACAGCGAAAAAATACGGAAACTACTGCTTCTCGATCGCCTTCCGTATTCTGCATGATAAGGAAGACAGTGAAGAATGCGTAAACGATACCTGGATGAGCGCCTGGAACGCCATACCGGATCAGCGGCCGGCGAAGCTCTCCGCTTTTCTGGGGCGCATCACCCGCAATCACGCGTTAAAGAAAGTGGAAAAGTATACAGCCCGGAAGCGCGGCGCCGGCGAAGTGCCCCTGGCCCTGGAAGAGCTGGGGGACTGCGTTCCGACGGATGATCCGGCCGAGCAGATCGTGGAAGACGTGGTCCTGACAGAGACGCTGAACCGTTTTCTGACTTCTCTGACGTTGGAACAAAGAAGGATCTTTCTGCGCCGCTACTGGTATCTGAGTTCTATGCAGGAAATTGCGTCGGATCTTAAGATTTCCGAAAGCAAGGTCAAGATGTCTCTGCTCCGCTCCCGTAAGGAACTAAGGCAGATGCTTGAGAAAGAAGGAATCGTACTATGAAAGAAGAACGTATTTTGAATGCTCTCGGTCAGATAAACGAAGAATTCATAGAGGATGCCGCACCGGCAAAAGAAAAAGCCCCAAAACCGGGCCGGGTCCGCCGGTGGATCCCGGCGGCCTGTCTGGTACTGCTGCTGGGCGGAGCGCTCTATGCCGCCGGCATTCCCGGAGGCCGCCGGACGCCCGGCCTGCCGGACGATACGCCCTCCGCACCGCAGTCAGCCGATTTGATGAAGTTCATTCCAAAAGGGCTTTCAGCAGAAGCTGTGGAAAATCCTTTAATGATCACCGAACCGGGTATGCCTTATATTCCCAGAGAAGTGGCCGTAAAAACCCTTACCCAGGCAGCTGCGGTTTTAGACTGCACTGTGGAGGAGATCTGCCGGCTGAAAGTGGCGGAGCCGGGAAGCGACCGGACGTGGTATTTTACCTGCATGACGCTTTCCGTCAACCGTGTTCTTCACGGCAGCTGCGAGGAAAAGACCTTCCGCACGGTCAACGTCTCCGTTTCAAACGTTTCGTATACAGCATCCGGTTTTCTCTCTTATCCGGATCTGGAGAACTGCCGGGAACAGAGGCGGGCCGCCTTTACCCTCAAAAAGCGGAATCCTGAAGAAGTCTGGAAGATCGGCGATGCCGAGATCGCCGCGGGGGAGCTGGGAGAGTATTTCGTCAGCGCCTGTATGGAATTTGACGGGACGGTCCTTCACTACCTGAACTATGACATTCCGCTGACAGAGCTTAACTAAAAAAGGCCCCGGCTTTGTCCGGAGGCCCTGTTATAAAAGACTCATGCTTCGTCCAGCATCTTCTCCAGACTGGCCGAAGCTTTTTCATAGGATTCAAAAACGATGCCCCGGAAGCCCAGCTGCCGGGCTGTCTCCACGTTTTCCGGGCGGTCGTCCAGAAAGACGGATTCCTCCGGACAGATCGCGAAACGCCGGCACAGCGTGCGGTAGATCTTAGGCTCGGGCTTTATGCTTTGGATCTCATAGGAGATCAGCTGCCCGTTCGTCATCGAAAGGAAGCCGTAGCCGGGCGAATTCAGCTCGTAGGAGCGGCGTCCGTAATTGGACAAAATATAAACCCGCAGGCCTCTTGCCTTCAGGTCCTTCAGCCACTCTTCCGTGTAGGGCATCACGCGGGTGATGTCTGCGGGGCCGTCCCAGAAGCGGTCCGCTTCTTTCTCAAAGCCAGGCAGATGTTCCCGGAACAGCGCGCGGATCTGGGCGTCGTCATAGGGGATCCTGTCGCAGGGGATCCAGATGCCGCCGAAGATCTCCCGCCGGAAGGCTTCTTTCGCCGCTTCGGAAAAGCCGAGCGCTTCCATGCAGCGCTCCGGCTTAAAATCCACCAGCACGCCGCCCAAGTCGAACACGATATTCCGGATGATGCGTTTTTCACTCATTCCGCTTCTCCCTTTTTCCAAAGTCCGGACGACGGGCGCGAAGGCGCGGCGAAGGCGTCCAGGATCCGCTTCCCGGCCTCTTCCACGGACAAAGCGTCGGTCTCCACGGGGAGGCCTTTTTTCTTCAGCAGATGCAGGACTCGGCAGACAGACGGAAGCGCCAGTCCGGCATCGTTCAGCGTTTTTTCGTCGTGGAAAACCTCGCGGGGTGTTCCCTCCCGCACCAGATGCCCGTGCGAAAGAACGATGATCCGGTCCGCCAGCCCCGCTACGTCCTCCATGCTGTGGGAGACCATCACGATCCCCATTCCCTTTTCGCGGCGGAGGCTGATCAGCTCCGAGAGGAGCTCCTCCCTGCCTTCGGGATCCAGGCCGGCCGTCGGTTCATCCAGGATCAGGATCTCCGGTTCCATAGCTAATACGCCGGCGATGGCCGCCCGGCGCTTCTCGCCGCCGGACAGATCAAAGGGCGAGCGCTGTTCATAGCTTTCATCCAGGCCGACCGTGCGCAGCGCCGAGCGGGCCCGCTCGATGCACGCCTCTTCCGATAAGCCCTGGTTCTTCGGGCCGAAGCAGACGTCCTTTAAGACCGTTTCCTCAAAGAGCTGATACTCCGGGTACTGGAAGACAAGGCCGACCCGGCCGCGAAGGCGGCGGCGGTCGTACTTTTCTCCGCAGATGTCCTCGCCGTCGCAGAAAACTTTCCCATTCGTCGGCTTGTTCAGTCCGTTCATCAGCTGTATCAAGGTGGATTTTCCCGATCCCGTCGCGCCGATGATCGCTAAGACCTCTCCGCTGTTCACCTCGAGCGACAGCGGATAAAGCGCCGTGACCTCCATCGGCGTTCCCGGCTCATATATGTAGGAGACTTCTTCCAGCTTCAGTTTCACTGCACAGCCTCCTTTTTCGGCCGGTACAGAGACGCCAACGCCTCCGCCAGCTCCTCCTCGCGGCAGATACCGGCCGGCAGCGCCAGCCCCTTTTCCCTGAGAAGGTCCGCCAGCTGCGTTACCTGCGGGACGGAAAGTCCCAGCTCCTGCAGGCGCTCCCGCTGCGCAAAGATCTCGCGCGGCGTCCCGTCCATCATCAGGCTTCCGCGGTTCATGATCAGGATCCGGCCCGCCAGCGCGGCCTCCTCCATATAGTGCGTGATCAGGAGCACCGTGATATGCTCCTGTTCGTTCAGCTCGCGGATCGTGGAGAGCACCTCGCGGCGGCCGACGGGATCCAGCATCGCGGTCGATTCGTCGAACACGATGCATCTGGGTTTCATCGCCATGACGCCCGCGATGGCCACGCGCTGCTTCTGCCCGCCGGAGAGGCGGTGCGGCGCGCTCTTCGCATAGGCCGCCATGCCGACGGCCTTCAGGCTTTTCTCCACGCGCTCCCAGATCTCCTCCGTAGGCACCCCCACGTTCTCCGGGCCGAAGCCTACGTCCTCTTCCACCACCGTGGCGACGATCTGGTTGTCCGGATTCTGAAAGACCATGCCGGCGGTGCTGCGGATATCCCACAGCCGCTCCTCGTCGCTGGTCTTCATCTCCTCGATCCAGACCGTCCCGCCCGTCGGCTGCAGCAGGGCGTTGATCTGCTTGGCCAGCGTGGACTTGCCCGAGCCGTTCCGGCCCAGGATCGCAATAAACTCTCCCGGTTCCACGAACAGCGTCAGCCCTTTTAACGCACTCCGGGTGCGCTCCTTTTCTTCGCCGTCCCGTTCCTCCAGGACCTTGTATTCATATTTCAGATCTTCCGTTCGGATGATGGACATAGGATCTTCCGTTTCTATGCGAAGAGGGCCAAAAGGAACCGTCCCTTTTGGCCCTCCCGCGATATTTCTTTTTATCTCGTTCCGTTCCGGAAGGCTTCGGCCGCGGTGATGGGACTGTTCGCCGGTTCCTCGTAGTCCGAGGTCAGGCTGACGTCGTGATACCGCTTCATGCCGGTGCCGGCCGGGATCAGCTTGCCGATCAGCACGTTCTCCTTCAGGCCGTGGAGCTGATCCAGGCGGCCGTTGATAGCGGCCTCGGTCAGGACCTTGGTGGTCTCCTGGAAGGAGGCGGCGGACAGGAAGGAATCCGTGGCCAGGGAGGCCTTGGTGATGCCCAGCATGGTGCGCTTGCCGTCCATGGGCTGCTTGCCCTCCGCGATCAGCTGCTCGTTCTTTTCCAGATAGTCCAGATAATCGATGGTGGCGCCGATCATGACGTCGCTGTCGCCGGCTTCTTCCACCCGGATCTTCTTCATCATCTGGCGGACGATGACTTCGATGTGCTTGTCGTTGATGTCTTCGCCGACCAGACGGTAGACCTTCTGGACCTCGCGCAGGATGTAGTCCTGAACGGCGCGGTCGCCCTTGATGCGCAGCAGGTCGTGCGGGTTCACGCTGCCTTCGGTGATGGCGTCGCCGGCTTCCAGGAAGTCGTCCTGCTTGACCTTGATCCGCATGTTGTAGGGGATCAGGTAGGTCTTGGAAGCGCCGGTCTCCGGATCCGTCACGATGACTTCGCGGCGTTCCTTCTCTTCGCGCAGCAGGACCTGGCCCGGGATATCCGTGATGATGGCCACGCCCTTCGGCTTGCGGGCTTCGAAAAGCTCCTCGACACGGGGCAGACCGCCGGTGATGTCGTCGCCGGCCACGCCGCCGGTATGGAAGGTACGCATGGTCAGCTGCGTGCCGGGCTCGCCGATGGACTGGGCCGCGATGATTCCGACGGCTTCGCCGATCTGCACCGGCTCGCCGGTCGCCATGTTGGCGCCGTAGCACTTGGAGCAGATGCCGCCCTTGCAGCGGCAGGCCAGCACGTTGCGGATCTTGATTTTGGTGGCGCCGGTCTTGACGACGGCAGCCGCCTTCTTCGGACGGATCATTTCGTTCGCGTGAACGATGATCTCGCCGGTCGCCGGATCAACGATATCTTCCGCTGCGGTACGGCCCGTGATGCGCTCCTGCAGGCTCTCTACCACGTCGTTGCTGGAGCTGTTCGTGAAGGTCGCGATCTCCATGTACGGGATCTCGCCGTTCACGGCGCAGTCTTCCTCGCGGATGATAACGTCCTGCGAGACGTCGACCAGACGGCGGGTCAGATAACCCGAGTCAGCCGTACGCAGAGCGGTGTCGGACAGACCCTTGCGGGCGCCGTGCGCGGACATGAAGTATTCCAGAACGTCCAGGCCTTCACGGAAGTTGGACTTGATGGGCAGCTCGATGGTGCGGCCGGAGGTATCGGCCATCAGGCCGCGCATGCCGGCCAGCTGCTTGATCTGCTTTTCGGAACCGCGGGCGCCGGAGTGAGCCATCATGAAGATGTTGTTGTAGCGGTCCAGGCCGGCCATCAGATCCTTGGTCAGGCGGTTGTCCGCCTCGTTCCAGATCTCGACCACGCCCTTGTAGCGCTCTTCATCCGTGGATTCGCCGTAGCGGAAGCGGAGGTTGACTTCGTCCACCTTCTGCTGGGCTTCGTCCAGCACCTGCTTCTTGTGGGCAGGTACGGTCATATCGGAGACCGAAACGGTCATGGCGGCTCTCGTGGAGAACTTGTTGCCGATGGCCTTGATGCGGTCCAGCACCTCGGCGGTCTTGGTCGTTCCGTGCACTTCGATGACCTTCTCCAGGATCTTCTTCAGATCCTTCTTCGTGACCAGGAAGTTGATCTCCGGCACCAGCTCGTTGCCGGGGATGCTGCGGTCCACGAAGCCCAGATCCTGATCCAGGATCTCGTTGAAGAGGAAGCGGCCCACCGTAGAGGTGATCAGCTGACGGATCGGCTTGCCGTCTGCGTCGAATCCTTCGCGGCGCACGTGAATGCGGGCGTGCAGATCGATCTGATGGTTGTCGTAGGCCAGGATCGCTTCGTTCAGGCTGCGGAAAGCGCGGTCGGTGCCGAGCGCTTCCGGACGCTCCTGCGTCAGATAGTAGATACCCAGGACCATATCCTGAGACGGAACCGCCACGGGACCGCCGTCGGAAGGCTTCAGGAGGTTGTTCGGAGAAAGCAGCAGGAAGCGGCACTCGGCCTGAGCTTCCACGCTCAAAGGCAGGTGGACGGCCATCTGGTCGCCGTCAAAGTCCGCGTTGAACGCGGTGCAGACCAGCGGGTGCAGGCGGATGGCCTTGCCTTCCACCAGGATCGGCTCAAAGGCCTGGATGCCCAGACGGTGCAGGGTAGGGGCGCGGTTCAGCATGACCGGATGCTCCTTGATGACCTCTTCCAGCACGTCGAACACTTCGGACTGGACGCGGTCGACCATCTTCTTGGCGCTCTTGACGTTCTGGGCCATGCCCTGGCTGATCAGTTCCTTGATAACGAAGGGCTTGAACAGCTCGATCGCCATCTCCTTCGGCAGACCGCACTGGAAGATCTTCAGATCCGGGCCGACCACGATAACGGAACGGCCGGAGTAGTCCACGCGCTTGCCCAGAAGGTTCTGACGGAAGCGGCCCTGCTTGCCCTTCAGCATGCTGGACAGGGACTTTAAGGAACGGTTTCCGGCACCCGTGACCGGACGGCCGCGGCGGCCGTTGTCGATCAGGGAGTCGACCGCTTCCTGCAGCATGCGCTTCTCGTTGCGCACGATGATCTCGGGGGCGGCGGTCAGCTTGGCCAGACGGTTGTTGCGGTTGATGATGCGGCGGTACAGGTCGTTCAGGTCGGAGGTCGCGAAGCGGCCGCCGTCCAGCTGCACCATGGGGCGCAGATCCGGCGGAATGACCGGAAGCACGTTCAGGATCATCCACTCGGGACGGTTGCCGGAATTGCGGAAGGCTTCCACGACTTCCAGCCGCTTCATGATCTTGGCCCGCTTGGGAGCCGTCGCCTTTTCGAACTGATCGCGCAGATCCGCGTATTCGGCGTCAAGATCCACTTCCTTCAGCAGGATCTCGATGGCTTCCGCGCCCATGGCGGCCTTGAAGGCGTCTTCGCCGTACTGGGCCTGGGCGTCGCGGTATTCGCGCTCGTTGAGGACCTTCTTCTTGGGCAGCATGGTCTGGCCCGGATCCAGCACGATGTACGAAGCAAAGTACAGGACGCGCTCCAGATCGCGGGCGGAAATGTCCAGGATCGTGGCGATCCGGCTCGGGATGCCCTTGAAGTACCAGATGTGGGACACCGGGGAGACCAGGCTGATATGGCCCATTCTCTCGCGGCGCACGCTGGATTTGGTCACTTCCACGCCGCAGCGGTCGCAGATGACGCCGCGGTAGCGGTTCTTCTTATATTTGCCGCAGTGGCATTCCCAGTCGCGGTTCGGTCCGAAGATGCGTTCGCAGAACAGGCCGTCGCGTTCGGGCTTTAAGGTGCGGTAGTTGATGGTCTCAGGCTTTTTGACTTCGCCGTGGGACCAGCTGAGGATCTTCTCGGGAGACGCCAGTCCGATCCGGATCGCGTCAAATACCAGAGGCTGATAGATCTCTTCGTGAATTTGCATCGGCATATGCGTTATCTCCCTTCCTCATTGTAATCGTCGTCGTAGTCGTCCAGCTGTTCGCTTTCGGGTTCCACTTCCTCCAGTTCGCCCTCGCGGTTGAACTCCTGGACCTGGAAGCCGTAGCGGCCGTAGTTGTCGTCCTTGTTGCGCAGGAAGTCGCGGTTGCCCTCGATCACGGCGCGGAAGTCGCGCTCGGTGTAATCCAGGTTCTCCTTGACCTCGACCTCGGTGCCGTCGTCCAGCAGCAGGGTCATATCCAGACCCAGGGACTGCAGTTCCTTGAGCAGAACCTTGAAGGATTCGGGGACGCTCGGCGTCGGGATGTTGGTGCCCTTGATGATGGCTTCGTAGGTCTTGACGCGGCCCACGACGTCGTCGGACTTCACCGTCAGGATCTCCTGCAGGGTGTAGGCCGCGCCGTAGGCTTCCAGCGCCCAGACTTCCATTTCGCCGAAACGCTGTCCGCCGAACTGGGCCTTGCCGCCCAGCGGCTGCTGCGTGACCAGGGAGTAAGGGCCCGTGGAACGCGCGTGGATCTTATCGTCTACCAGGTGGTGCAGCTTCAGGTAGTGCATGTGGCCGATCGTGACGCGCCCGTCGAAAGGTTCGCCGGTGCGGCCGTCCCTCAGCTGGACCTTGCCGTCGCGGGAGATCGGAACGCCCTTCCACAGCTCTCTGTGCTCCAGATGGCTGCCCAGATATTCCAGGACCTCGGGACGGAGCAGATCCTTGTACTTCTTCTCGAAATCGCTCCACTCGGTGTTGACGTAGTCGTTCGCCATTTCAAGGGTGTCCGCGATATCGACCTCCTTCGCGCCGTCAAAGACCGGCGTGGAAAGCTTGAAGCCAAGGATGGCGCCGGCCAGGGAGAAGTGGGTCTCCAGCACCTGACCGATATTCATACGGCTGGGCACGCCCAGCGGGTTCAGCACGATATCCAGCGGTCTGCCGTTAGGCAGGAAAGGCATATCCTCCACCGGCAGGATGCGGGACACGACACCCTTGTTGCCGTGACGGCCGCTCATCTTGTCGCCTACGGAGATCTTTCTCTTCTGCGCCACGTAGATTCGCACGCTCATGCTCACGCCCGGAGGCAGCTCGTCGCCGGCTTCGCGGGTGAAGACCTTGGTATCCAGGACCACGCCGTAGGCGCCGTGCGGCACCTTCAGGGAGGTGTCGCGGACCTCGCGGGCCTTCTCGCCGAAGATGGCGCGCAGCAGGCGCTCTTCCGGCGTCAGCTCGGTCTCGCCCTTCGGGGTGACCTTGCCGACCAGGATGTCGCCCGTGCGGACTTCCGCGCCGATGCGGATGATGCCGCGGTCGTCCAGATCCTTTAAGGAATCCTCGCCGACGCCGGGCACGTCCCGGGTGATTTCTTCCGGTCCCAGCTTGGTGTCGCGGGCCTCGGTCTCGTACTCTTCGATATGGATGGACGTATAGACGTCATCCTTTAAGAGGCGTTCGCTTAAAAGGACCGCGTCTTCGTAGTTGTAGCCTTCCCAGGTCATGAAGCCGATGAGCGGGTTCTTGCCCAGGCCGATCTCGCCGCCGCTGGTGCAGGGGCCGTCCGCGATCACTTCGCCGGCCTTGACCCAGTCGCCCTTGTTCACGATAGGCTTCTGGTTGTAGCAGTTGCTCTGGTTGGAACGCTTGAACTTGGACAGCGGATACTCTTCCGTATTGCCGTCCGCCAGACGCAGGATGACCTTGTCCGCCGAGACGTAGATGACCGCGCCGTCGTGCTTCGCTACGACGCAGACGCCGGAGTCGACCGCCGCCTTCTGCTCCATGCCGGTGCCGACGATGGCGGATTCGGTGGTCATCAGCGGAACGGCCTGACGCTGCATGTTGGAACCCATCAGGGCACGGTTCGCGTCGTCGTTCTCCAGGAACGGGATCATGGAAGTCGCCACGGAGAAGACCATCTTCGGGGACACGTCCATCAGATCGATGCGGGTCTTGTCATACTGGCTGGTCTCATCTTTATAGCGGCCGGTGACGTTCTTGGTGGTGAAGTGACCTTCTTCGTCCAGGCTCGCGTTCGCCTGCGCGACGATGTAGTTGTCCTCTTCATCGGCGGCCAGGTAGACGACCTCGTCCGTAACGCGCGGATTTTCCGGATCGGACTTGTCCACGATGCGGTACGGGGCTTCCACAAAGCCGTATTCGTTGATGCGGGCATAGGTGGCCAGCGAGTTGATCAGGCCGATGTTCGGGCCTTCAGGGGTCTCGATGGGGCACATGCGGCCGTAGTGGCTGTAGTGAACGTCTCGGACTTCGAAGCCGGCACGGTCGCGGGACAGACCGCCGGGACCTAAGGCGGAGAGACGGCGCTTGTGCGTCAGCTCGGACAGCGGGTTGTTCTGGTCCATGAACTGGGACAGCTGGGAGCTTCCGAAGAACTCCTTCACGGCCGCCGTGACCGGCTTGATATTGATCAGGGACTGAGGCGTGATATCCTCCTGCTCCTGCGTTGTCATGCGCTCGCGGACGACGCGCTCCAGACGGGACAGGCCGATGCGGTACTGGTTCTGCAGGAGCTCGCCCACGGCGCGGATGCGGCGGTTGCCCAGATGGTCGATATCGTCGCAGTTGCCGAGGCCGAACTGCAGGCCGCAGCAGTAGCTGATGGAGGCGTAGATGTCGTCGCGCGTGACGTGCTTCGGGATCAGGTCCCGGATGCTGCGGCGCAGCATTTCCTTCTGCTCTTCCTCTTCCGGATAGGCTTCCAGGAAAGCGACCAGTGCCGGATAGTAGACCAGCTCCTTCACGCCGTATTCCTTCGGATCATAAGAAACGTAGCCGGCCATATCCACGGTGCGGTTGGTCAGCACTTTGACGGGGGTCCCGTCCACGTCCACCACGACGGCTTCCACGCCGCTGTTCTGGATCTCGTCGCAGCGGGCGGCGTTTAAGACCTCGCCGGCCTCGGCGACGACTTCGCCCGTGTCCAGATTGATGACGTCCTCCGCCAGACGGCGGCCGGAAACGCGGCGCTTCAGCTGCAGCTTCTTGTTGTACTTATAGCGGCCCACCTTCGCCAGATCGTAGCGGCGCGGGTCGAACAGCATGGTCTCAAACAGGCTCCGGGCGTTGTCCACGTAAAGCGGCTCGCCGGGACGGATCTTCTTGTACAGTTCCAGAAGGCCTTCGTCGACGTTGGTCGCCATGTCCTTGGCCAGGCTGCCCTTGATGAGAGGCAGCTCACCGAACTTGTCCAGGATCTCCTGATTGGTCCCGATGCCCAGCGCGCGGATCAGCACAGTGACCGGCACCTTGCGGGTACGGTCCACTCGGGCCCAGAAGACGTCGTTGGAATCGGTCTCGTATTCGAGCCAGGCACCGCGGTTCGGGATCACCTGACTGGAGTAAAGGGCTTTGCCCAGCTTATCGTGGTCCAGGCTGTAGTAGATACCCGGGGAACGGACCAACTGGCTGACGATAACGCGCTCCGCACCGTTGATCACGAAGGAACCCGTTTCGGTCATCAAAGGCATATCGCCCATAAAAATGGTATGTTCACGGATGGTGCCGGTCTCGTGGTTCACCAGATTGACCTTCACCTTTAACGGCGCCGCATAGGTGGCGTCTCTTTCTTTACATTCCTGGATGGTGTATTTCGCCTCATCGGTGCAGAACTTGAAGTCAACAAATTCCAGACTTAAATTTCCGCTGAAGTCCGAGATGGGAGAAATGTCGTCAAAAGCCTCCCGCAGGCCCTCGCTCAGAAACCACTCGTAGGATTTTTTCTGGATCTCGATAAGATTCGGCAGTTCCAGAACCTCCCTTTGTCTCGAGTAGCTCATGCGCATGTTCCGGCCGGAAGCCACCGGACGCATTCTGTTTTTCTCCATAGACCTTACTCCCCTGATAGAATTGTTCACGCCGTAAAGGGCATAGTGAGGCCACTTGCCCACAATAGCGCAATCTTCATACTATCAAAGCCTGAGCTTCCTGTCAAGCGGATTTTTAAGAGAATTATTGGTTTTTTTGTTAAGAAATAATAGATGTTCAGCTTTTCCCGGGGAGAACGACCCGCCGGAAGCATCATAGCACAATCCGTGGGACTTGACAAGCGCTTCCCGCCCGCGTTACGATAATTCCGCGGAGATCCTCCGCTGCTCCCGGATCCGGAGCTGTCCCGAACGACGAAACAAGTGAATATCTCCCCCGGAAAGGAATTATGTCAGAATCCGTAAAGGACTTTCTGTCCTCTTACCAGGCCCTGAAGGCCGAGATCCACGAACTGGAGGAACGGCTGGCCCGGCTGCGCGAGCAAAGCTTCAGCCCCCGCTCACCGGTCTTAAGCGGCATGCCCGGAAAAAAGGAGACGCGGGATCTGTCCGACGAAGTGGCCTGCCTTATGGAACTGGAGCAGAGCTACCGCCGCGCGATCCTGAAGGCGCGCGTGCGCTGCGCCCGCATCGAGCACGTGATCCTCACGCTTTCTTCCCCCCGCCAGAAGCAGATCCTCAGAGCCCGCTACATCGACGGCTTAAGCTGGGACGAGGTCAGCAGCCGCTTTCTCATCAGTGAGAGCCTGACCTATTCCCTGCACAAAAAAGCCATATCGGAGCTGGATCTCCGGTATGGCGAAAGTTTTCAGTACGGGAAAGACGGGAATTAGCGTCAGAAGCGCATCTTGCGGACCAGCGAGCAGAACTGCTGATTCGTACGGGTGTGGCGCATCAGATCCAGAATGGTCTCCAGCGCCTCCTCTCCCTTGACGGGATTGCTGATCGCCTGGCGGATGTAGGTCACCGTCTCCAGTTCCTCCGGCGTCAGGAGCTTGTCCTCCCGGCGGGTGCCGGACTTTAAGATATCGATGGCCGGGAAGATGCGCCGTTCGGAAAGCTTGCGGTCCAGGACCAGCTCCATATTGCCCGTGCCCTTGAATTCCTCAAAGACCACGTCGTCCATGCGGGACCCGGTCTCCACCAGCGCGGTGGCCAGCACGGTCAGGCTGCCGCCCTCCCGCATGCAGCGGGCCGCACCGAAGAATTTCTTCGGCATGTGCAGGGCCGCCGGATCCAGGCCGCCGGAAAGCGTACGGCCGCTGGGCGCCACGGTCAGGTTGTAGGCGCGGGACAGACGGGTGATGCTGTCCAGCAGGATGATTACGTCCCGGCCGTGCTCCACCTGGCGCTGCGCCCGGCCGAGCACCATCTCCGCCACGCGCTTGTGGTGCTCCGGCGTCTCGTCGAAGGTGGAATAGATGACCTCGACGTTCGGGCCCTCGACCTCTTCCTTGATATCCGTTACTTCCTCCGGCCGCTCGTCGATCAGCAGAATGATCAGCTGCATGTCCGGATGATTCCTCGTGACCGCCTTGGCGACCTCCTTGATCAGGGTCGTCTTGCCGGCCTTGGGCGGCGAGACGATCATGCCGCGCTGTCCCTTGCCGATGGGCGCCATCAGATCCACGATCCGCATGGCCCGGGCCTCCGGCTCGGTCTCCAGATGGATCCGTTCGTGCGGGAATTCCGGCGTCAGGTCCTCGAAGGGCGTGCGGGAGCGCACCGTTTCCGGCGACTCACCGTTCACCGAGTTGATATACAGCAGGGCCGGGAATTTCTCGGTGCTGGTTTTGATCTTCGTCACGCCGGCCAGGATGTCGCCGGTCTTTAGGCCGAAGCGGTGGATCTGCGCTGGCGAAACGTAGATGTCGTTGTCGCCGGGCATGTAGTTCTCGCAGCGGATGAAGCCGAAGCCTTCCGGCATGACCTCCAGAATGCCCTCGCCCAGCGGGCCGGCCAGATTGTCGGGGTAAGCCGGCTGCTTATCGCCGGCCGGATTCTGACGTTCCTCCTCCGGCTGGTTCAGTGAGAGATCCTTTTCTTCCTCCAGCGGTGTACGGACGGCAGGGCGGATCTCCTGCGAAGCGCCGCTGCGGAAGACCGGGCGGACGTCGTCCGCCGCCGTGCTGCGGCGATCCGGCGCAGGCATCTCAAAACGGGTGCGCGGCTGGCGCTCCTGGTTTTCCGCCGACTCCAGCTGCGCGCGGTAGGAAGGCGCATAGCTGCCGAAGCCGCCCCGTCCGGGATTGCGGATCGGGCTCTGATCGTAGATGCTCCGCACGGTCCGGCGCTCCGGTCTGTCCGTCCGCTCCGCGCTGCTTTCGGTCTTTCTGTCTTCGGTCTGGGTAGAATAGCGGAAATAACGCGGCGCAGGCGCTGCGACCGGCGTCTTTTCCTCTTCGGCCGGCTGTTCCGGCTCTGCCGCTTCTTCTTCTGACGCTGCAGGCGCTGCCGCTTCTTCCTCCAGCTGCTTTTTCGGTTTGCGGCCCGGTTTCTTCTTCTCTCTCGGAGGTTCGCCGTTTTCGATCCGCTTCTGCTCCGACAGGTTCCGCGCGTACTCCACGCGCTTCTCTCCCACCTTGGTCAGCAGATCAACCAGTTCCGGCTTTCTGGCATTGCTCATGCCCCGGATGCCCAGCAGATGGGCCCACTCTTTTAAAGTCACCAGCGACTCTTTCTCCAAATCAATACTCATAAATATACTGCTCCTCATGCGACGCCTGGCCGCTATTCACTTGTAAAACTCATGGGAAAATCGCAGAAAGGAAGCCTTAAAGACCCTTTGAAATCCGCGGCACGATCTGCAACTGCCTATAGACTATCATATTTTTTTGAAAATGCAAGCGAAAAATCGAAAAAAAGCATTGTATTCTTGCATTTTTTGACGTGTCTTGGTAAACTGTAGTCAAGAAAAAAGCATCCGGGGGAGCGCTATGATCACCGATCCGCAGGTCCTATACAAACTTATGATCCTTTACCTGCTTCGGCAGGCCAATCTGCCCATCAGCAACGAGCAAATCTCCGAGTTCTTCCTGAGCAAGGAATACACCAACTACATGACGCTGCAGCAGGCCATCAGCGAGCTGCTGGACGCCCACCTGATCAAAGCCTCCACGGTCCGCGGCAAGCAGCGCTATGAGATCACGCGGGAAGGCGAAGAATCGCTCGGCTTCTTCGGGAACGATATCTCCGATCCCATCAAGAACGACATTCACGCCTACTTAAAGGAGAACCGCATCCGCCTGCGCAACGAGATGGGCATCACCGCGGATTACCGCAAGATGAGCGGCACCGGCGGCCCGGATTTCGAAGTGGACTGCGAGATCCGCGAGGGTAAGCTCCTTCTGATGAAGCTGACGCTTTCCGTCCCCAACGAGGAGCAGGCGCGCATCATCTCCGGCCGCTGGCAGAGCGCCAGCCAGGAGGTCTACAGCACCGTCATGCACACGCTGCTGCAGGACGAATAATCTACCGCATCACCCTGCACAAAGGCAAAGGATCCCATAAGATCAGACGGACTTATGGGATCCTTTCTTTTTGTTATCTGCCGCTGCGGCCGCCCTTCGGAGCACCGCCTTTCGGGGCGTTTCCGCCGTGCCGGCTGCCTGCCGCACCGTGACCGCCCTGCGGTTTGCCGGCATTCTGCGGCCGGGCGTTATTCGGCTTCGCGGCATTCTGCGGACGCGCCGGGCTCTGTGGCTTCACCGAGCCGTGTCCCGCCGGCGCATTGCCCGGTTTGCTGACCCGGACCGTCTTCGGCGGAATGCCCTTGCTGATGCGGGTCTTTTTCACCGCGATGCGGCGCAGCGATTCCGGTTCCTTTACGACCTTGCGGCGCACGTGCACCGGCTGCGGCACCTTATAGGCAGGCTTGAAGATCAGATCCAGCAGGCTCGGCTTCTTGTACCGACGGTAGCGGTGCACGCGATTGGCCGCCGTGAGCGATCCGATCACCGCCAGCGCGGCTGCCGTCAGATCGCCCGTGGAGGAATAGACCGTGTTCGTCGCCTGCGAGTCGATATTCATGTAGCGGTTGTTCTCATCCACCACCGTGACCTGCATGCCGTACTCGGCCAGCGCCTGCGCCAGCACCACCGCCTGCCGCTCGTTCAGCTCATCCGCCAGTTCCACCGGCACCTCCTCCAGGAGGCTCGTCGCGGTCGTGACGGTATAGCCCAGAAGGTCGCAGATGACCTCCTTCGCCATCTTCGCAGTACAGGTCCCCCGGGAGATCAGGACCACCCGGTATCCCTCCTCGATGTCCTCCGGCTCCAAGACCGTGACCGGCTCCACGTCGATCGGATCCTCAGTGGAGATCCCGCTCAGGATCGACGCCGCGGTATCCTCCTGAACGATCTCGCTCGCGGTCCGGATCCTGCTGCCGCAGTAGGGGCAGAAATACGCATCGTCATATTCTACGGCTCGGCCGCAGGTCACACAGTATTTCATAGATTCTCTCCTTAACCTTGATGTTCCGGACGGAAGACGGGGTCCGCCGTCCGGAACTGATTATGGCATAAGTGCCTGCAAAAAACCATCCTTTCGGAGCAGTTCACAGTTTTTCAGAATTCCCGGGGGCCGCTTGTCACCGTCCTTCCATGAAGGAGATGAACTTGTCCAGGAAGTTTTCCTCTCCGATCGTGTTGATCTTCCAGAACATCGCCTGACTGCCGCCCGTTGTCGTCGCAGAAATATGGATCGGGCCGCCGTCCGCCTGGAACAGCGTGACCGACAGGCTCAGGCGGTTCCCGCCGAGCCAGCTGTAGCGCTCGAAGACCCGCACGCTGCAGCGGGCGCTGCCCTCGTAAAAGTCGCTCCGCTCCTCCAGCTTCGCGGTCACGCTTCCCTGCTCGACGGCCTCTTCCATCTCATGAAGGAATTCATCAAAGTTTCCGTAGATCTCGGTTTCATATTTGGCCATGGCGCGCCTCCTTTCCGGCAGATATACCCTTTTGTATTCTTCTGTCAGTATTATAAAATGCCCCCTGCAGCGGATAAATAGCTGCAGGGGGGAAATAGAGGGAGGTATTTCCGTTGTAATAGTAAAAACCACCAGAAGATATTTTAGTCAAACTCAACTGTAAGTTTGTCCGTTTTAAATAGAGTGTTCCAGTTGTCGGCATCACTAACACGGAAAGAGAGTTCGACTTCTTTAATCTCCTTAATTTCATTTTCTTTCAGATCAGACGAATAAAAAGTAAGCTCGTCTATGATCTTCTTTCCAGCAGGGAGACTGGAGGAGAAGTATCCGTCAATCATAAACCCGTTTACTGACAGATCTTCGGCATAGATAGATATGTTTTTCTTTGTGTTGTTTTCGATATACATATACATCTCAGGACCTAACCATCCCTCTTCATCGAGTCCTATAACAACAATCTTTACTCCGTTCTTATCATAGATGGTCGTTCCCGAATGTTCGTAGTTCTGTTGATATACATCTGCAATATTTGTCTGTATTTTCAACGGCTTCGAATCAAAATAGGTATCCCAGCTTTTACTGTCATAAACATGAAGAGAGAATTCAATCTCCGCAATGCCCTCGATTCCGCAGATCGAGAGGTCGTCTTCATCAAAGAACATTGAGTCATTCTTTTTCTTCCCGTTTGCAACTTCCGCAACCAATGATCCCGAAATCATATATCCGTTCACTGATTCATCCCGTGAGGAAAACGTCAGATCTTTTCCGGAATTATTCTCAATCAGAAGCTTCAATTCCGGTCCGAACCAACCGCCATAACTAATGGATTTAGCTGTTACTTTGACGCCTTTTTCATCCAATATTACGGTTTCTGTTATCTGTGCTTCTGAATAAACAGGAGCAGCTGTGGTCGGTTCTACACGTACATACTGTCCGCGTGAGGGGGGTTTTTCATTCGTCCTTTCAAACTTAAACAATACGTTCCCGGATTCACTGCCGATTACCAGTTGTTTTTCATCATATGTGTAACCGGTATCTCCGATTTTCTCATCAGTCCATGTGACTTCAGTATCTTCTCCGAAAAAACCCAGGAATCCAGTCCCGCCTTCTTCCAGCACTATAAAAGCAGGCGCTGAAAAATATTTCGAATATGTTTTTATTGCCGCCTCATCCAGTTCTTCTGATCCGCTTTTATAGTATGTCATCAGCCAATATCCAATCGGAGATAACGGAACCTCTGAAGCGGATGGTTCCATACCTGTTTCATCAGTTGTTTGCACAGAGGTGGTTTCCGGGGCATCTGTTAACGCCGGGAGCGTCGGTACATTCAAAACCGAGTTTTGAGTCTCTTCTTTTGTCTTCGCCGGTTTGAGTTCCGATATTGAAGGCATTGAGCATGAAGAAAGCATCACTACTGACATAAGCAATGCCAGATAACAAACAAGTTTTCTTTTCATATTACATCTCCTTTTTCAAGCAGAAACCGTAAGCCGCCTACAGAGAGAAACCGCATAAAAAGAACGACTTCTATTCTTGCACTGTTTTCTTTTTCTTTTTCAACAGAGAAAGCAGATTTATAAGAGCATATATTGCGCAGAGGCTGCCCCATATTATCAGATCCTTGTAAACTGCAGAATTTCCGAAAGCGATCAGAGCTGCAAGAATAAAGACGATCATTGCAGCAATAGAACCGCCTTTCGACTCATTATTACGGGTCGCAATCATCACGATACTCCCGCTGATCAACAGAAATGCCACCAGGAAGCCGGAAAAGCCTCCAACATCACCGTCATCCTGAATCGCATTCAGTACACTAGCAGCGCAGGATTGAAACATTACGATAATCGAAAAAATCAATCCCAAAATGCCAAGAACAAGTTTTGTAGTCTTCATTTTTTTCATTCCCTTCATTCATTTAAATTTTTATATGGTTAATGTATGTTTGTCTTAGGATTGTCAAAGGGTACCTGTTTTTTCCCTTCTGTCGCTTCCAACCCTTTCCGGATCAGATCGATCAGCATTTCGTTCCGGCTGGCGTCCGGATAGCGTCTTTCCTTCAGTTCTGTCAGCTGTCTGCATAATTCCGGTGAAACCGAGATATTGAATCGTTTCGGTCCGTTCTCCATACCTGCTCCTTGTCCGGTTCAGTGGTTCACTGAACCTTTTGTATTATAATAATTTGTCCAAATTTTTGTCAAGCTGTTCCTTCTTTTCCGCTGTCTTTTTTGCAATCATTTTTGCTTTACATCTCTGGTTCACTGGTGTAAAATATCAGTCGGAGGATTACTTAAATGGCAACTGACAGACCGCGTTATACCGTTTCCGTCGATCCGGAACTTTTCCAGCAGATCGAGGACTATCGCTTTTCTCATCGCTTTCAGACCCGTTCGGAGGCGACGGTAGAGCTGATCCGTCTAGGTTTATCGGCACTTGAAAAGGAAAAGCCTCAGCCTGAAGATACAAACAATAAAAAATAAAGGACGGTACTGCTGTCCGTCCTTTATTATACCGTCTTGTTTTTCGCGGCGTTCCCACCATTATGGGGGAACGCTATTCGTTTTCACCGCAGGCTTTCAGCGGCTCAAAGTCATATTGCTTTAAAAGTTCATTAACCGCGTCAACGTTCATGCATTCATTGAATCCTACGATCAGGACCGCATCCCGCGGAATGCGTGCATACAGTTTTTCGTGCCCGGCCAGGCGCAGCGCCTGCTGCGTCTCCTTCAGCGATAAGCCTGCCGCGTAGCAGATCCTCAGATATACGTCCCTCTTCCGGTTATGCCTCTCCTCCTCCAGTAAACGGTATCCGTATTTTTCCGGCAGGTCCGCTGCCAGCAGAACGGCCTGCTTTGTCAAGCCCCGTGCCTTTATCTTTTCATCCATATAAGCCATAAAAGGGCGGCGGTCCCTGATCAGCGACGTCTGCTGATCGGCAAAGAACTGAGCCAGATCGTCCGGTTTCGCCTGCCGGAGAGTCTTTTCCAGGCTGCTGGTGGTCACAGGATCTGCCGCACGGTCCGGGATGCCGTCATATCCGGAATTCATCATTGCTTTTTCTCCCTGTTATGATACAATAAAATTATAGCATATCTGCCGTAATTGTGCGAGCAGAAAATGACGACGAAGGACGATCCGATGACGCCTGAACAACGCAGCATTCTTTCCGAATACCGGCAGCTGACAAGCTTAAACGCCGAACACGGCGTTTATCTGATGCAGCATGTCGAGACCGGCGAGCTGTACGTTCAGAAAACGCTGGTAAACTATCAGGCGGATATTTTTGCAGGGCTGAAAGCGGAGCCTGTCCCGAATATGCCCCGAATCATAGAAGCAATCGAGGACGGCGGCCGCCTGATCGTGATCGAAAGTTACGTTTCCGGACGTACGCTGCAGAAAATTCTGGATCAGGACGGTCCGCTGCCTGTACAGCAGGTCCTTGATATCGGCCTTCAGCTGTGCGCCGTTCTGAAACAGCTGCATGTCAGAGGAATCATTCATCGGGATATCAAGCCCTCCAATGTGATCCTTTCGGATGAAGGTGTTGTCAATCTGCTGGATCTCGACGCTGCCAAAGTCTATAAAGCGGAGGAACAGGCAGATACTCGTCTGATCGGCACGCAGGGCTATGCAGCCCCGGAGCAGTACGGTTTCGGCGCCTCTTCTCCCGTCACCGATATCTATGCGGCGGGAGTCCTTCTGAACGTACTGGCTGCCGGCGAATTTCCGAATGCCGCCAATACGCCCGATGCGTCTCTGAATGAGGTTATCAGGCGTTGCGTCCGCATGGAACCGGGCAGCCGATATCAGTCAGTCGAGGAACTCGAAAAAGCGCTTCGAAAGATCGGCACCGGCAGAACGCGTCGGAAAGTGCTGATTCCTCTTCTTTTCGGCGCTTTTATCATCGCCCTGCTCTTTGCATTGATCAGGCCTTTTCACAAGAGAACCGCACCTGCCGGGTCCGACACCGACGATTCGGGCGGTATTGAAACTTCCGGACCCGCGAACGTCAGTACCGATACGCAAGCCGGGTATACGCCTGAAATGACCAGCAGTTCGGAGGATAGATCGGAAGCCGATGCGGACAGCACCGCCGCCGTTTCTCCCGAACTTTTCGTGAAAGCTGTAGGGGAAAATACCGGGATCAATCATCTGAACCCCGTCGGAGGCGAACTGTTGACGATTACCGATACCGTTTACTGCGAAGCGCTGGAGCCGGGCAGGGAGTATCTCGTCCACGGCGTTCTGATGAATAAAGCCACCGGCGCTCCCGTAACCATCAGCGGAAAGCCGCTGACGGACGAAGTCCTCTTTACTCCGTCCGAGGCAGGTCAGACGGCGGAGCTGTCCTTCCGTTTCGATGCTTCTTCTGTTGCCGGTACGGTCGTGGTCGTTTTTGAGAGCATCACGGAAAACGGCAGGGAAGTCTTTGTTCATAAAGACGTTGACGATGCCGATAAGACCGTATATATTCCCAAACTGACCTCCTGTTCCGTTGCGGAAGATACCGGCGAAAAAGTTACGGGAGAAGGCAAGTTAACAACGATCATCGATACCGTGACCTACAATGGTCTTGAAGCGGGTCGGGAATATACCCTCCGCGGATGGCTTTACGACCAGATAAACGGCGGTGATCTGCTGACAGGCGGGACAAAAGTATACCCTGTTTCCGCTGAAGTCACATTTATGCCGACTTCGTCTTCCGGCTCTTTGGAGCTAAGATTCACGTTTGACAGCACGCTTCTTGCCGGAAAAATCATTATCGCCGCCGAGAAACTGCTGACGGACGGGAAGATCGTTGCCAATCATCTTGTCACTGACGAGTGGGATCAGATGATCTTCGTACCGAAAATGACGCCGGCACTCAAGGAAAAAAATCCCGAACCGGATAACATCGAGACCACAAACGTACTGATCAGCGATACGGTCTCCTTCAGTGCTTTACTTCCCGGCCGGGAATACTGCCTTCGCGGAGCGCTTATAAACAAGGCTACGAAAGAGCCGATTCTGATCGACGGCGAAGAAGTCACCGATGAGCGATATTTCATCTCTACCGGAACAGAACCTGAAGTCTCTCTGGTTTTCATTTTTGACGCCGCGCCGCTCGCCGGAACCGAGATCGTCGTGGCTGCAACTCTGTATTATAACGGGATCGTAGTAGCCGCACATGACAAGATCACAGACGCAGATCCGTCAGTCATACTTCTGACCGGCGACTGATGAAAAATGCTGCGCCCTTACAGTCAGTACGCTCGTTGTTTTCTCACAAAAAAGACGTCCCTGTTTACAGAAGGGACGTCTCCTTATATTTTCGCTTTGCGCAGCCTACTCTTCTCTCTCCTTCCGGTTTTTCTTCACGATCCCGAAGACCGCGACGCCGAGGCCGATCAGGAAAACGACCGCCGCCGCGATAAAGTAAGGCAGGGTGTCCGTACCCAGCAGGTAGCCGTACAGGCCCGTATAGGTCTTGCCGCTCGGCACGGTCGTCGCCCAGGGGTGAATGATCGACATGATCACGAAGAAAACCATTACGAGGAAAGCCAGGGAAGTGATCATCATGCCCAGGCTGATAATCATCCACCTCTTCTCCTGTGCGGGATCTTTCGCCGCAAAGACGCTGGGCTGCGTCTGCTCTTCCTTCTTCTCTTCCTTTTCTTTCACCGGCGGCTCCTCGCCCTTTAACAGGTAGTCCGTGGAGATCCCGAAGAACTCGCAGAGCGAGATGACGTATTCAATATCCGGAGAGGACTGGCCCAGCTCCCACTTGGAGATGGTCTGCCTGGTCAGGGTCAGCTGCTCCGCCAGATCTTCCTGCGAGAGGCCTCTGCTCTTCCGTAATTCCGCTAATCTTTCACCGATCGTCATGGTGCTTCCTCCTTGTTTCGGCCGGATGGTTTTCCTTGTCCCGGAGCCAGCCGTCTGTTTTTCATGAGGCAAATCTATCAGTTTCGCCCGTTGCACACCACCAATTGGCGCAGGAACTTCCGCAACGGGGCGTTGCATTTGCAAATTTCTGGTAAAAATTCGGTATTTGGCCGGAAATTGTTTCCTTTTCCGTCCGGATCCTCAGATCCTTCGGATCAGGCCGGCCAGCAGGGCGCCGCGCGGGATCAGCTCGGAGATGACCATATATTCTTCCGAACTGTGCTGGCCGGAGCCGCTCGAGCCGAGGCCGTCCAGCACCGGGATGCCCATATCGGCCACGTAGTTGCCGTCCGAAACGCCGCCCCGGATCGGCGCTTCTCCGACCGGAAAACCCAGTTCCTCCCCGATCTGCTGCGCCAAACGGACCAGTTCCCGCGTCTTCGCCGTCGGCTCCATCGGCGGAAAGCCGGGCCTGAAATCAAAGCTCGCCTCGGCCCCCGGCAGGACAGGCCTGCGCGCTTCTATCTGCTCCCGGACCCATTCACAGTCCTCCTTTTGGGGATAGCGCATGCAGACGGCCGCCTCGGCACGGTCGCTGACCACGTTGTAGCGGGTCCCGCCGTTTATCAGGGTCACGCTGAGCGTAGTGTTCCGTTCCGGGCTGGTCAGTCCTTCCAGAAACAGGATCTGGTGCGCGAGTTCGAGATTCGCGTTGATCCCGTCCTGCGGCGCACTGCCCGCATGCGACGCTCTGCCCGTGCAGCGGACCGTGATCATGACTTCGCCTTTGCGGGCCGTTACGATCCGGACCGGCCCCTCCAGACCGGTCTCCGCCAGCAGGCAGGCGCAGCTGTCCCTGGCTTCCTGCATGATGATCTCCCGGGAGCCGGGCGAATCGATCTCCTCGTCGCCGTTGTGCACGACGGCGATCCGCTTGTTCAGCGGGATCCCCAGCTCCTTCAGCGCCTTGAGCGCCCAGATGATCAGGACGTCGCCGCCCTTCATATCGATCACGCCGGGTCCGTACATCTTTCCGCCCTCCCGCCGGACGGGCAGGGAACCGAGCGGATGGACCGTATCGAAGTGGCCGAGCAGCATCAGCTTTTTCTCCCCTTTGCCCAGACGCAGCCGCAGGCAGTTCCCGCTCTTTTCGCGGGGGATCACTTCAGGCGTTTCACCCAGCCGCTTCTGATAGAGCGCGCGCAGGACTTCGGCGCAGGCATCGACGGCCGCCTTGTCCGTGGACGGCGACTCCGCCTTCACCAGCGTAAGAATATCTTCAAGGATCTCTTCCTCGTGTTCCTTCAGGTAGGAATAGATCTTCTGTTCCGTATGATCCTTCATGTCCGTATTCCCGTCTTTCCGCTTCCGGTTTCCGTCCCGCCGGACGGACCGTTCTGCGGATAGTATTGTAGCACAGCGAAGAGCCGCTGGCAAACGGACGACGGAAACAATCTGTTTTTTCAGCTTTTTTACAGATTTGTATTGACAGACGTCAAATAAGATCGTATATTTGTTTCGACAGATGTCTAATTATATTTTCAATTAGAGATTGGAGGTTTAGAAAAATGGATTTTCAGGAAAGATACAGACAGGTCCTTGCGGAGGAAGCGGCAAAGCACCGGGAAGCGGCGGCTCAGGCCAGATCCCGGGGCGATGAAAGAACGCATTCCGTAGAGCTGATGCAGGCCAGCATGCTGGGCCCGATGCTGGAGCAGCTGGGAAAGGTGGAGCATGAAAAGATCCGTCCCGGCCTCCTGCAGAAAGAGATCGACTTTATGCTCGGCGAGCAGAAGCGCTATGAAGCGATGAACGATTACGACCAGGCCGACCGCTGGCGCCTCAAGGCGGAAACGGCCCGTTTCGCGCTTCAGGCGCTTCGGACGCTGGAAGCGGAGCAGGCTCCGGAGGCAAAAGCATGAAGAACGACGCCCTGATGATCTTCAAGGTCCTGGCCGACGATACGCGCCTTCGCATCCTGCAGGCGCTGCGGGAAAAGGACATGTACGTGGAGCTTCTGTCCGAGCGGCTGAGTCTGACGCCGCCGACCATCTCCTTTCATTTAAAAAAACTGCAGGACGCCGGACTTGTAGACGCGCGGCGCGAGCAGTATTATATCGTTTATTCGCTGCGGAAGGAGGCGTTCGGGATCTCCCTGTCCGAGCTTCTCTTCTCTGCCGAGGATTCGAAGGCCGCCGGGGATCTGCGCGAGGAGCAGTACCGGCGGAAGGTCTTAAAGAGCTTCATGCCGGACGGCTATTGCAAAGCGCTGCCCGCGCAGATCAAGAAGCGGATGATCATCTACGAGGAGATCTTCCGGCGCTTTGATCCTTCGCGCAGCTATACCGAGCCGGAGGTCAATGAAGTGATCGGACAGGTGCATGAGGATTTCTGCAGCGTCCGGCGGGATTTCATCGGCCTCGGCTGGATGCACCGGAAAGACGGCGTCTACTATATCGACCGGTAAGGCAGCGCCGCCGTATGTTTCCGCTATATACGATCAGCCCAGAACGTATTTCATGTACGCCTGGGTCTCTTCGAAGGTCTTAAACTTTGCCGTATACATATACCGCCCCATCGACGGCCAGTTGATCCGCGGCATCTCCTCCTGCATGACGATGGCCGCGCCGTAACGGCTCATGATCTCCTCGTGCGTATGCGTGTAGGAATGGCCGTCCTTGCGGCTCGTATAAGCGCAGTAATACTGATCCGGCGACTCCGGGAGCCTCCGCTCGTCAAAGGCCACCATATCCGCAAAGATCTGGTAAACGTCGGTGGAATGGGCGAAATTCATCATATCCGGCGAGTAGCCGCCGGCCGGACGCATGTTGACTTCCAGCGCAACGTAATCTCCCGCTTCACCCAGTCCCGGATAGGCCTTGCTCAGGCGGAAAAACTCCAGATGGACGAAGCGCCGCGCCGCACAGAAGGCCTTGACCGTCCTGCGTCCCAGGGCACGCAGCTTTTCGTCCACGTCCGGACGGGAATAGTACATCAGATCAAGATCGTTGTTGACGACGTCCATCACCGGAGGAAATTCGGACATGTTTTCAAACAGCGGCTCGCAGTGCGAATCATAGATCGCGTCGTAGGAGCAGATACTGCCCTGGATGTATTCCTCCATGACGTAGAGCTGTCCCGGCAGGTTATTGTAGAAAGCGTCGAAGTCGGCCTCGTTTTCCAGCTTCCAGGTAGCGGCCGCGCCGACGCCGTTGTCCGGCTTGACGACCACGGGATAACCGACCGTTTCGATAAAGGCACGGCCCGCCTCCCGCGTGGAGACCACGTGCTGCCGGGCGGTCGGGATGCCGGCGTCCAGATAGATCTTCTTCATCAGGGATTTCTGCTTGATGAAGCCGATGCGGTCGGAACGGATCCCGCTCGTAACGTTGAAGTCCGTGCGGAGGGCTGCGTCCTGCTCCAGCCAGTATTCGTTCATCGACTCGATCCAGTCGATCCGGCCGTACTTAAAGGCAAAGAACGCCACGGCCCGGTAGACCTGATCGTAGTTCTCCAGACTGCCGACCTTGTAGTACTCGGTCAGCGCGGATTTTAAAGGTGTCTCCAGCTCATCGTAGGGTGTATCGCCGACGCCCAGCACGGTGATGCCGTTCCGGCGGAGACGGTCGCAGAACATCCAGTACGTCCGCGGAAAATTCGGAGAAATAAAAACAAAATTCATAGTACTTCTATCCTTTCAGGGAAAGATGGGCGGATTATAGCACCGGGAATAACAAAAAGCAACAGACAAGAGCAACGGATAGAATGAAAAAACAGTGAAATAAGAACAGAAGGGGGCGGCATAAAGCCGCCCCCGTTTTTGGGATCTTGTTTTCGCCTTCCCTGTTTTACATGCTCAGCACGTCGGCGAACGCCTGGATGGCGGTAGCCGCCTGGCCGAAGTCGCGCATCTGCTGATCGATACCCAGCTTGATGTGCGGGATGCCGGCTCCGTCAAGAGCCTTCTTCAGGTAAGGATACTCCATCTCCTCCGGGTCGCAGAACTGCTGCATGAAGAGCACCAGGCCCTTCGCGCCGCTTTCCTTGACCAGGTTCGCCACGAATTCGCCGCGGCGGTTCTGATTGGAGGCTTCGTCGTAGAGCAGGACGTCGTAGTCCTCGTTCGCGAACTGCTTCGCAAGAGCCATCATCGGATCGCCCTCTTCGTCCGCGTCCACACGGATGGTGCGGCTCTCGTGCGCTACGTCGTCGGTCGCGATGGCAACGTTGTTGTCATCGAAGATCTTTAAGAGCACGGGGTTGTCGCAGATGATGCCGCTGGTCACGATCTTGACGCCGTTCCAGTTGGAGGCCGGCAGGGCGGCCAGCTCGGCGTTCAGTTCGTTCAGCTTCTCGGTGTAGGCGGGCTTCTCCATGAAGTAGCCGGCCTTTAAGACCGCGCTGCGGTTCACGGCGGAAACGGCTTCCGGATGCTCACCGGCGAGCTTCACGAACTCGCGGCGGGCCTGACGGAACTTGTTGTAGACCTTGATGGCGGCGCGGATGTCCTCGTCCGTCATTTTGTGGCCGGCGATCTTGTCCAGTTCATTGCGGACGTTGGTGTACTGATCCACGGTGAACTGCAGGCCGAAGGCCGGGCGGCGGTACTGCGGATGCGCCAGGAAGATGGTCGGCATCTTCTGCAGCTTGGCCATGGAAACGCGGAAGTTCTGGCTCATCGGACGCAGGGTGTCGCAGATGGTGGGCGTGATGACGCCGTCCAGCTGATCCATGGTGCCGTCCAGCATCATCTCCAGCGCCAGCTGGGCGATGGTGCAGTAGAAGGTGGCGCAGTACTCTTTCGCGCGGGCGATGGTCTTGTTGTTCGAGCCCCAGATGCCCATGGGCACCATGCCGGCCGCGTAGACCAGCTCTTCGGGAGCGTAGTAAGGCAGAACGCCGATGACTTTCTTTCCGGCCGCCTTATACTCGTTTAAGAGCTTCTTCGGGGCGTAAGCCGCCGCCTTGAATTCCTGAAATCTTGCTTCCAAACTCATGATCAGCCTCCTTATTCTGCCATTTCCTTGCGGATCTGCATGGCTTCCACCAGGCCCTGAACACGGGTTTCATACTGGGCTTCGTTGAAGTTGCGCGGGTCGGCCTGGTCGCCGTCGAAGCCGGCGCAGGGGATGCCGAGGTCCGCGGTGAAGCGGCGCTGCATCTCGGCCATGTAGCCGGACCACGGCTTGCAGGAACGGTTGTAGTGGACCAGAACGCCGTCTACCTTGTTCTCACGGCAGATGCCTTCGCGCCACTCGACGCCCTTCTCGATGGAGACGGAGTTCGGGGCCTTGCAGTACGCGCTGACCATCTCGTCCATGTTGTTGTAGACGAAACCGAAAGCCGGGGCGTACACGACGGCGGTCACGTTGATGCCGTTGGCCTTCAGCGGCTTGAACAGGTTCGGCAGCTTCGGCCAGCAGGGGATGCCTTCGAACATGACGCGGTACTGTTCCGGGAACGGCAGCGTGGAGGTGCCTTCCTTGATGTTCTTCTCCAGGTCGACGGCCAGCAGATCGAACGCGTCGGCAGCTTCCTTCTTGCCGCGGGCGGTCACGACGTCCGCCATGTGGTTGAACAGATCGAAGCCGCTTAAGGGGGCGGGCTTGTACTGCAGGTAGTTGCAGACCTTCAGCCAGTTTTGGGCGGTCCGGTTGGCCTGCTTGCAGGCATGCTCGAACTTCGCTTCGTCGAACTTCTTGCCGGTCAGCTCTTCCAGCTGCTTGATGGCGTTGTCGAACTGGGCACGGATATACTTCACGTTCTCCGGATTCGGATCCATGGTGTTGTTGTAGGGAACGTCGATCATGATCAGCGGGATATTGCACATACGGGCAATGTTCTCATACCACTTGGTCATGCAGTTGCAGATGTTGTTGCAGCACAGCACGAAATCCGGCTGCGGCATGCGCATCTGGCGGTACGGCTGGATGGATTCCCGGCGGCGCTCTTTTTCACGGCCTTCCGGCAGCGCTTCGATCTCATAGATGTCTTCCAGCACGATGTACGGGGTCTGGGTCTTGGGATCCTTGACGGGCTTGCCGTCCGGGCCCATGACGATGTTGCCGTCGGCATCCTTTAAGGGCTTGCCGGTGCGGGGATTGATCACGTAGCCGTCTTCCTTGTCCCAGTCGATCTTGCGGGCCGCGCGCTTGCCGGCCGCATAGGCCAGAGAGATACGGGCATAGCCGCAGATATCGTTGTCAAAACCCAGATCCTCGGCGGCCTGGCACATGATCTCGCCGTCACGGTTCGCCGCGATGCCGGCAGCCTGGTTTTCCGGATACATGACGTTCAGGTCGAAGGCTTCCGCCAGTTCGCAGGGGAACTTGGAAGAGGACCAGCCGACCAGTTTGCCTTCCGCCTTGGCCTTGCGGGCATCCGCGTAGACGTCTTCCACGACCTTACGCAGGGCCTTTACGCCAGGGCTAACTTCCTTAGCCATAGATTTTTTCCTCCTGATTACGGGCCGATGCAAACGTCGGCCCTGCATTTATTGCTGTGCTTTTAAAGCTTTCTGATACGCGAACAGGGCGGCGCCCAGCGCGCCGACGTACTGGGTCAGCGGGCTCGTATAAACGATGTGGCCCAGGCCCTCTTCCAGCGACTCCACGATGCCCTTGTTCTGCGCGACGCCGCCGGTCATAACCACGCGGTCCTGAACGCCGATGCGGTTCACCAGGCCCACCACGCGGTTCGCCACCGAGTGATGGATGCCGTTGATGATGTCGCACTTGTCCGTGGCCTGCGCCAGCTGGCTGATGACCTCGCTCTCCGCAAAGACGGTGCAGGTGGAGCTGATGGCGATGCGCTTGGTAGACTTTGCCGCCAGGTCGCCCAGCTCGCTGACCTTCACCTCCAGAACACGCGCCATAACGTCCAGGAAACGGCCCGTGCCGGCGGCACATTTGTCGTTCATCTGGAAGTTGACCAGCGCCCCGTTCTCGATGTGCATGCACTTGACGTCCTGGCCGCCGATATCGATGACGGTGTGAACGTCCGGGAACAGGAACGTGGCGCCTCTGGCGTGGCAGGACAGCTCGCTCATCTGCGCGTGGGCGATCCCGTCCAGGGAATTCCGTCCGTAGCCGGTGGCCAGGGTGAAATCCATGTCTTCATGGGTCAGACCGCAGCTCGTCAGCACGTCCTCGATCGCCCGGGCGGGGCCGCTCGTGCCGGCGCCGACGTCGATCAGCGATTTGCTGATGATGTCCTTGCCGTTCTTTAAAATGACGCATTTGGACGCGGTGGAGCCCACGTCAATGCCGAGGGTGTAAATGCTCATACGTCTTATTACTTCTTGTAGGTCACGAAGTCGCGCATGGTGCGCGGGCTCAGCATCTGATGGAACGGGCAGATCTGGACCGGATTCTGGTACACGGAGTACGCAAACGCCACGATGTAGTTGCGCATCATGTTCATGTTTACGATCTCATCGACCAGACCGAGTTCGCCGCAGGCCTGCGGACGGGACTTGGCGGCGTAATCCTGGATGATCTCGTTCATCTTCTTGATGGTGCCTTCCAGGGACTCGCCGGCCTTGTATTCCTTCGCTAAGCGGCGGGAATACATGGCAGCCGCGGCGGTCTCGCCGTGCATGACGTAGATCTCGGTCGCAGCCGTGCCCAGACTGAACGCGTTGGTGTCGTTGCCCTGCGGGCCGCCCATGACGTAGTGCGCAGCGGCGGTACCCTTGCGGAGCGTGATCTCCAGCTGCGGGATGTGGCTGTTCTGGATGGAATAGATGAGGGACTGGCCCAGGCCGAGCAGTTCGGCCTTCTCGGCGTCGTCGCCGACGTCGATGCCGGTGGTATCCTGGATCCAGACGATGGGCAGCTTATCGCGGGCGCACAGGGTGACGAATTCGTTCATCTTGATCAGGCCCTGACGGTACAGCTTGCCGCCGATACCTACGGAGTTGGGGTTCTGATCCAGCTTGTATTCCGGATAGTGCATCAGCAGGCCCTGGACGTTGGCGATGACGCCGACCAGCAGGCCTTCGGCCTTCGCAAGGCCGGCCACGATCTCCGGACCGTAGCCCTTCTTGTATTCCAGGAACTGGCTCTTGTCGAAGAGACGGCCGATGACGTCGTAGATGTCGTAGGTGCGCTTCTTGTCCATCGGGATCAGGCTGTACAGATCGTTCGGGTTGAGGGCCGGAAGAGCCGGATCGTCGACCCGGAAGAACTCCGGATTGTAGGCGGGCAGGAAGGACATGTATTTCTTGATGCCGTCCAGTACGCCGTAGTCGTCCGCATAGACTTCGCGGAAGAAACCGGTCTGGCCGTAGTGGATCGGAACGGATCCGGGCGGCGTGGCGACTAAGCCCTTGCCGGCTTCGATCAGCGCCATGGCTGCTTCTTCATCCACGTAGCCCTTCGGGTTCATGCCGCCCACGATGCCGGCGCCGCCGACGGCCATGTTGGCCTTCTGGTGCGCGATCAGGATGGTCGGGCTGATGGAGTGATAGCCGCCGCCGGCCGGGTTGGTCCCGAAGATGCCGACGATGACCGGAATGCCCATCTGCTCCAGTTCCACGTTGCGGTAGAAAGGCGTGCCGCCGCCGCGGCGGTTCGGATACACCTTCTCCTGCTCGTCCAGCTTAACGCCGGAGCAGTTCAGGACGTAGACCAGCGGGATGTGCAGGCACTTCGCCGTGTCGGAGGCGCGCAGCAGGTTGTCGGCCTGTCCGGGGATCCACGCGCCGGCGAGTTTCTTGTTGTCGGAAGCGACGATCAGAGCCCAGTGACCGCTGATGCGGCCTAAGCCCTTCACGATGGCGGTGGAGCCGTGGGAGTTGTGCTGCGGGTTGTAAAGACTGTTCAGGGGGCACCAGGTACCCGGATCGACCAGGTACTCCAGACGCTGCATGGCAGTGAGCTCGCCGCTCTTGTTGACGGCTTCGTCGGCCTTGCCGGCCTGGATGGCGGCAACGGCGGACTCATACAGTTCTTTCTCGATGGCTAAGATCTGCTGCTCGTTCTCTTCATTGCGGGCGCGCAGGGGCTTGCCGACCTGAGGCATCGCCTGGAAATAGCTGGGCATCGAATAGAATCCCATGTTGTTTTTCCTCCAAAAAATATACTGTTAGGCCTTCGGAACCTTAATGAACGCCTGGCCGGGGTCGATGTCGTGACGGATGGTGCGGATGATATCCGGAGTCGGGCCTTCCATCAGCTGAGCTCTCTCGTCCACGATCAGCGGGAAGTCCGGGATCGCAGCCTTGATCTCTTCCGGCGTGGAGTAAGGATAGTAGTAGGCCAGATACATTCTCTTGGTCTCTTCGTCGAACTTCATGATGCCCATGTCGGTAACGACCATCTGCGGGCCGCGGTTGCCGGGCAGGCCGACCTTTTCACGTCCGCCGGGGCCGTCCATCCATCCGCAGGAGGTGATGTAGTCGACCTTCTTCACGAATTTGGTCTTGTCCAGCTTGATCATGATGATGGTGTTGCAGAAGCCGGCAATGCCGTTCGCGCCGCCGGAGCCGGTGAAGCGGACCTGAGGCTTTACGTAGTCGCCCTTGCCGTAGATGCAGGTGGAGTTCACGTTGCCGTACGGGTCGATCTGGGCGCCGCCGATGAAGGCGATCAGACGGTCGGAATCATGCAGCCACTCGTTGGCCTCGAAGCCCACGAAGCGGATGTTCGGCCACTGCACGGCGCAGTGCGCCATGAAGCGGAGGTCGCCCACGGAACGCGGCACTTCCACGGGGGAGCAGTCCATTAAACCGCTCTCCACGATGGGGTGGCAGCTGGGGCAGATGACGGCCTTGGCCAGGGAGGCGCCGATCAGCGGAAGGCCCGTGCCGACGATAACGATCTGGTTTTCTTTGATGTTCTTTGCAATGGCGAACGCCTGCATTTCGGACATTGTATATCCGTAGGTTTTGTAATCGTACATGTCTACTTACCTCCTGCCTTAGTGTCTCGTGGAATAGCCCAGATGCGGCTCGACCCGCAGATCCGTCAGACGCTTGCCGCCGATCACGTCAAGCAGCTCTTCGTGGTTCTTTACGCCGTACACGTACTTCTGGAGGTAATCCTTGAAGGTCTCGGGGATCTTGGTGCCGTCGGCACAGTCCTTGGCGGCCTGTTCGGCTTTTTCGGCAGCGGCTTCAAGCTTGGCGTCGCCGGGCTTTAAGTCGGCGGCCTTGCGGGCCTTCGCGGCAGCCTTTGCCAGCTTGGCGGCGGCATCGGCGGCGTCGACGTAATTGGAGGCCTTATCGTATTCCTTTAAGGTCTTGTCGTCGTTGTCATAGTAGCCGTAGCACTGGCTGGGCCATGCGCCGAACGGTACGCGGACGACGGCGTCTACGCATTCGCCGAAGATCTTGGTCAGAGTCGGGTCGCGGCGGATGTACTCGTCGCTGACGATCTCTTCGCAGGTAACGATGGTGCGCTTCGCGGCGATGGCGATATCCACGTCGTGGAATTCATCGCCCAGGAGGATGCAGGTGCCGTCCGGGGAGGCCTGCTGCACGTGGATGATGGCGCAGTCAAGCTTCGGAACGGGGACCGCCACGACCGTTTCGCCGGGATTGAAAGGATTTTCCACGTAGGCAAGCTTTAAATTGTCAACGCTGGGAAGCTCTTTGCGCTTCTCTTCGCTGATGCCCCAGTACTCGCACAGACCGGAACCCATCATCAGACGGACGGGCAGGAAAGGCAGGCCTAAGGAAGCGGCATGCAGCTGCAGCATCAGAACGTCCTGGCTGTAGTCTTCATAGATCATTTCGCCCTTTTCGATGGCAGCGCGGAACCGGCGGGATACGTTGGTGTAGCCGGAGTTGGCGGTGTAGCAGTTGATGTAAACCTTTACACGGCCTTCACCGATCAGCATATCCCAATCGCCGCCTGCGGGACCTGCCCAGACGGTGAAATCGGTTTTGCCCTGACGAAGGATCTCATAGGCTGCGGCATAGGGCTTTCTGTTTGTGGTAAAGCCGCCGAAGCAGATGGTGTCGCCGTTTTGCACGTACTTTTCAACGGCTTCCGACAAGGTGCATACTTTGTTCATAATAAATGATATCTCCTTTCGGTTTATCATACTTTGTCAGGTACTATATTAACAAGCTTTCCCTCCAAAGTCAAACAAAACCTTGCTGATATTGACCGATTGAAACGAAAAAAATGCTTTTTTCTCTTATTACGCCGCCGGAAGGATCGCCGCCGGCCCCGAGTCCCGCCTTTCCGGAAATAAAAAACGCGAAAAAGTCTCTTTCGTTCTTGACAGGAAGCCCCGGAAATTAGTAAAATAAACGTGCTTTGAATTTTGCGCGGTACGTTTTTCGGGAGGACGCAATATGGAAATGGTTCTGTTTGAGGAAAAAGGTCTTGTGGGCGTGATCACCATCAACCGTCCCAAGGTCCTGAACGCTCTGTGCTCTCAGGTTCTGGATGAACTGAACGAGGTACTGGATTCGATCGATACGAAGAAGCTCCGCTGCCTGGTCGTGACCGGCGCCGGAGAAAAATCCTTCGTGGCCGGCGCGGATATTTCCGAGATGAGCACGCTGAATAAGGAACAGGGCGAAGCCTTCGGCAAGAAAGGCAACGACGTGTTCCTGAAGCTGGAAGCCTTCCCGCTGCCGACCGTGGCGGCCGTGAACGGCTTCGCTTTGGGCGGCGGCTGCGAGCTGGCCATGGCCTGCGATATCCGCTACTGCTCCGAGAATGCGATGTTCGGCCAGCCCGAGGTCGGCCTGGGCATCACGCCCGGCTTCGGCGGCACGCAGAGGCTCGCCCGCATCGTGGGAACGGGCATGGCCAAGGAACTGGTCTTCTCCGCCCGCAACATCAAAGCGCCGGAAGCCCTGCGCATCGGCCTTGTCAACGCCGTCCTGCCGGCGGAGGAACTGATTCCGGCGGTCATGAAGCTTGCGAACCTCATCGCGGGGAATGCTCCCATCGCCGTGCAGGCCGCCAAGAAGGCCATGACGGAAGGCATCTCCCTGCCGATCGGCCAGGCCGTCGTCTGCGAAGAGAAAGCCTTCGGTTCCTGCTTTGCCACCGAAGACCAGAAAGAAGGCATGGGCGCCTTCCTGGAGAAGAGGAAACCTACCGGTTTCATAAACCGGTAAAAGACCAATAAACACAAATTCAATTTAGGAGGAACCTCACTATGAAAGTAGCAATTTTCGGCGCCGGCACTATGGGCAGTGGTATCGCTCAGGTCTTCGCAGCCAAGGGACACACCGCCCTGATGTACGCTTCCAGCGTAGCATCCGCTCAGCGTCATAAGGACAAACTCTCCGCTTCCCTGCAGAAGCGCGTTGACAAGGGCAAAATGACTCAGGAAGCCAAGGATGCCTTAATGGCCAACGTTCTGGTAGAGGAAAAGTCCGCAGCGGCCGACGCCGATCTGGTAATCGAATGCGTCAAGGAAGAAATGGCCACCAAGAAGGAACTGCTCAACGAACTGGATGCGATGTGCAAGGAAAGCACCATCTTCGCGACCAACACCTCTTCTCTGTCCGTGACCGAGATGGGTCTTGGCTTAAAGCACCCGGTGATCGGCATGCACTTCTTCAACCCCGTGCCCAGCATGAAGCTCATCGAGATCATCCGCGGCGCGAACACCACCGATGAGACCTTCAAGGCCATCTATGACCTGTCCGTCGCCATCGGCAAAGATCCCGTAGAAGTCGCCGAGGCCCCCGGCTTCGTCGTCAACAAGATCTTAATCCCGATGATCAACGAAGCGATCGGTCTGGTAGAGACCGGCGTCGCCTCCGTCGAAGATATCGACAAGTCCATGAAGCTGGGCGCCAATCACCCGATGGGCCCGCTGGAACTGGGCGACTTCGTTGGTCTGGACGTCTGCTTAGCCATCATGGAGACCCTCTTAAGCGAGACCGGCGATCCCAAGTATCGTCCCGCTCTGCTGCTCAAGAAGATGGTCCGCGGCGGTCTGCTGGGCCGCAAGACCGGCAAGGGCTTCTACGATTACAGCAAATAATGTGAGTCATTTCCCGGCCCGGCGCGAAAGCGCCGGGCTTCTTCATGCAAAGGAGGCGCCGCATATGCGGCGCCTTCCCTGCCAAAAGGGGACGGTTCCTTTTTGGCTTTGATTTATTTTACTTCCCAGGCCTCGGTCAGCTTCTTCAGCAGCGCTTTGAGCTGTTCCTTCTCGCTCTCATCCAGCGCGGCAAAGATGTCGCGGTGACCGCGCTCAGCCGCCTTCTCCTTGCCCGTCTCGGTCAGAGAGACCGTCACCTTGCGGCGGTCTTCCTCCAGGCGGATGCGGGTGATGAGGCCGCGGAGCTCCATCTTGCCAAGCAGCTCGGACAGCGAGCCGGGCATGACGCCCATCAGCTCGGTCAGCTCCCGCTGGGACAGGCTCCCGCCGCCCAGATCCAGCAGACGCAGCACGCGGCGCGTTCCGCGGTGCTCCAGCGGCAGGCGCTCCAGCGCCTTATGGGAGCGGATCCACAGGCCCATCAGGCTGTCCGGATCGATCATAGGCGGGAAGGGTCTTCCCATGTGATGCGGGCCGAAAGGAGCGGGGCCGGGCATCCCTTCCGGACGATGGCAGCCGGGTCTTCCCATACCTTCCGGACGATGGCAGTGCCGGCCGCGGTCTCTACGGCAGCCCTTACCGTCTTCTCTTCCGTTTTCTTTATCGCTTCCGGCGATGTCATTCATGCTCTCAGGGGTGATTCCGTCAGGATTGATGTTGTCGTTGGTGGTGTTGTCGTTGATTTCAGTGTTCTTCAGTTCAGTCATTCGTCAGTCTCCTTTCTTACTTGTGAAATCGTTTCCCAAAGGAATTTCTTTAGGCACCTAAAGAATACGACGTACCGGATCATTTGTCAAGGTACCTAACGAATATTTTTTGTGAACTTTTTGTGAACGTGCAAAAGACACGGGACCCTGATCGGGCTCCGCGTCTTTTCGGGCCGGCATCCGCCGGTAATTCTTCTCTTTCAGTCCAGCTTGAACAGGTTCAGGCCGATCTCCTCGTCGTGGTAACGGTCGATCTGTCCGTCGATCACGCGGATCACCATCTCGCAGGTCGCGCTGATAAGCGCACGGTTCAGGTGGCCGCCGAAGACCTCGCCCTTATCGTTGCCCGCGCTCATGTGAAGATGCGCGTAGTAGGCGCCGTTCATCGTGCTGACGGTCCCGGTCAGGGAAACGATCTCGAAGGCGCCTTCGAAATGATTCGCATAATACTTCTTTTCCGCCGTGTTGTAGACGCCGACCGTAAAATCGTTCACGGCGCCGAGCGCGGAGATCTCCGCCAGCAGGATCCCTTCCGCTTCCGCCACCTTCTGCAGCTGCTCCAGGATCTCTTCGCCCTTATCAAAGCGGGCCAGAATGGTATCGCCAAACCGTTTGTACTGCATGTTTTTCCTCCTGATGCGTTACTCTGATATATTTTCCGGCGCCGTCTGCCGTCTTGCGCAGGCCGGCGACTCGTAGAGCTTTCCGTGCGTAAAATAATCGTAGGAGCGGCAGCCGCCCGCACAGTAGGGCCCCATCTCACAGGACGCGCAGGCGCCGGTCAGCATCGCCGGGCTGAAGCTGCGGTTGTAGGAAAAGGCCTTCGGGTCCTCCCAGATCTCCTTCAGGCTCCTCTCTCTGAGATTCCCCTCGTTGAAGCGGGCGTCGTACATCGATTCGCAGCCGCGAACGTTCCCCACGCTGTCGATCCCGATGCCGCTGATGCCGGCCGCGCAGCCCCGGAACACCGTTTTTCCGTTCTGCACGCCGCGCAGGTTTCCTTCCTCAGGCGTAAAATAACCGATATTGTCCGCGATCCCCAGCGCGAAAGGCGCCTCCTGCCGGTGCTTTTCCACGAAAGCGATCACCTGCCGGAAATCAAAGGCGTATGCCACGCCCTCCTTCGCCGCGTTGCCCATCGGCGAGCAGGCCTGCAGCTGCCAGGCATAGATCGGAAACGGCTTCAGCAGCCGGTAGAATTCCTCCAGAAAGCCGACGTTCTCCGCGTTCAGCGTACTGATGACCGAGGTCGGGATCCCCGCCTGCGTCAGCGCCTTAAGCGCCGCCGCGGCCCGGTCGAAGCTGCCGCACTGGCGGTACTTATCGTGAACTTCCCGCGGGCCGTCTATCGAGACCGAGACCGATTCCGTCCCGGCTTCCCGGATATCCGTAAGCAGCCTCTCCGTCATCAGAAAACCGTTCGTGATCAGATTCACCCGGATCCCGTGACGGCTCAGACGCTTTACGATCTCCTTCCAGTCGCGCCGCATGAAGACTTCGCCGCCGATGAGAGAGACCCGCCGGCAGCCCAGGGCCGCCAGCTCGTCCGCCGCGCGGAGGCATTCTTCCGTGCTCAGCTCGTCCGGCCGCGCCTTCCCGCCGCCGGAGCCGCAGTAACGGCAGGAAAAGCAGCAGGCCAGCGTGATCTCCCACACGCAGCGGGCCAGTTTATACATTGACGCTGTCCCCGTCGATGCTTCCGTCGTCTCCGCCGTTTTCGCTGCCTTCCCGGATGTTCTCATCCGCTTCAGCCCACAGCGCGCCGAGCGAAGCGCCGCATTCCGGACAGAATTTCACGCCGATGCTGACCTTAGCCCCGCACGTCGGACAGAAAAAGTTCAGGCCCTCCTGCGTCTTCGGCGCCTGCGAAGCGTCGGGGACCGCATCCATCGGCACGTATTCCGGCATATCCTGATAATACGCCGGACCGCCGGCGCTCTTCTCTTCTTCTTCCGCCTCTTCCTCTTCCGTCTCTTCTTTCTCCGTCTTCATTCCCCCCGCAAAAAACTCCGGGCCGGCATAGACGGCCATCATCATCGCTTTGTTTTCTTCCTCGCTCATGTGATGGATCTTATTCGCAAAGTAGGCGGGGCCCGCATAGACCAGCATCATCGGCCGGGGATCGGGCTGCGCCGCTTCCTCTCCTTCAGGCGCTGCCTTGGCCTCGCACTCCGGGGCGTCTCCGCCTTCCCGCGCGCTGTCCGGATACAGTTCCAGTTCCTCTTTCATTCCTTTTTTCATTCCCATATCTCTCCCTTCCGCACACGGACTTATGGATTGCCGCTCAGCTGTGACGTTCTGAATGATCCTGATCCTATTTTACCTGATTTTTTTACATTCCTCAAGCCGTCCGCAAAAGCTTTTTTACCGGATTTCCCGCGAAAACCATTTCCGAATATGCCTCATGAAATCAGCCGCCCGTTTTACAGATCGAACAGGCTGATCTGCTGATACTTTTCCGGCAGCTCCCCTATAAATCCGAAGCAGGCCTCCGGGGTCGGGAGGAGCCCGTTCTCCTCGCAGATCTTCCGGAACAGCCGGGTCAGCTGTTCCGCGTTCGGGCTCGGCAGCTCGTATGCGTTCCCGTAGCGCCTGATATAGCGTTCTTTCATGCCCGGGAAATGCCTGTCGAGCGCGGCGTAGTAGTATTCCCGGTCCCCTTCCCGGAGCGTCATGCCCATGCCGAAATCGATCACGCCTTTTACGCCGGCCCTCACGCATTCGTTCAATATAGCCGTTACGTTTTCTTCCGTATCGTTGATAAACGGCAGGATGGGCGTCAGCCAGACGATGGTCGGGATCCCTCTTTCCCGCATCCGTTCCAGCACCTCGATCCGGCGTTTCGTGCTGCAGACGTTCGGTTCCAGGATCCGGCACAGGTCGTCATCATAAGTGGTCAGCGTCATCTGCACGACGCATTTTGCGGAGCGGTTGATCTCGTCGAGCAGATCGATATCCCGGAGGATGCGGTCGGATTTGGTCTGGATGGCCGCTCCGAAGCCATTCTCCAGGATGATCTCCAGGCATTTCCTCGTCAGTCCCAGTTTTTCCTCGCAATGCATGTACGGATCCGACATCGAGCCGGTGCCGATCATGCACTTTTTTCTCTTCGATCTCAGCGCCTTTTCCAGAAGCTCCGGCGCATTCCGCTTGACCTCGACGTCTTCAAAAGGATGCGTAAACTGATAGCACCGGCTCCGGCTGTCACAGTAAATGCAGCCGTGGGTGCATCCCCGGTAGATATTCATGCCATAGGTTCCGCCGCTGCCGTTCAGGATCCCTTTTGCTTCCGTAAAATGCATGTTTCCCGTTCCTTTTTTACGCAGATCTTGCGCCGCCTGCTTACTCTTTTTTCAGCGGCACCCAGATACAGACGTTCATCTCCCCGGAACCGTCATCCGCAGGAAGGTACAGCTCGATGTCATAGTCCCCCATCAGCGTATAGCCCTTAAGCGACGGCAGCCACTCGGACCAGATCTTTGTGTTCGTCTCCTGCAGCGTCTCCAGCGTGCAGGGGAACTGAGCCCAGAGGCTTCCGGTAATCACTCTGGTTTCGCAGCCTTCCGGGATATCCTCCCACGGGAAATACAGGTCCGCGATCCAGTAGTCGAAGTCCTTTCCCTTCATGTCGATGCACACGCCGAAAGTCCCCTTGATCGGGCGCTTCTCTCCCTGTGCCATCCATTCGTCCCAGAACTTCGGGATCTCCTGATAACTCGTATCGGAGTTGAACGGTCTTTTGACTCCGACGATCGTAAACGGTGCTTTTTCAACAATACGGTAATCCAGCATGGTTCCGCCCTCCATCGTGATTTTGATATGCAGCGGTGCAATAGAACGAAGCGGGGCACCCCGTTCCCGTGCCTGGGAAGGCGTGATGCCGTGGAATTTCTGAAACGCCCTGGCAAAGCTGTCCGGTGATTCATATCCGTACTTTACGGCGGCATCGATCACCTTTACGTCTTCCCGGCTGAGCTCCTGGGCGGCCAGCGTCATCCGGCGCGCACGGATATATTCGCCGACGGTCATCCCGCAGAGAGCCCCGAAGATGCGCTGATAGTAGAACGGCGACAGGGCCGCCCGGCCGGCTATCTCTTCGATATCCAGTTCTTCCGTCAGGTTCCGTTCAATGAAATCGACAGATTCCTGAAAGCCTTCGATCCAGCCCCGCATCTTTTCCTCTCCTTTCGCCTGCTGCACTGTCAGTATATCAGTCTGTCAGCTTTTTGCCCGACTTTCCGTGCTCTCTTTGACGGGGATCACCGGCGCCGGAGGCTCTTCAGTTCTTCCTTCCGCTCCGGGCTGATGCGGAAGCTTTCCACCGCCTTCTGTATGGTTTTGTTGTGCGTCCACGGATCCAGGCGGTGCTGCTCCAGATACGGCAGGACGGCCTCGCACTGTTTGGCCAGCGCGGTCGCGAAATACCAGGCGATCATCATCTTCACGTAGTATTCGTCCGAACGGACGGCGGCGACCAGCTCCGGGTATTTCGGATCGAAAGCCTCGTCCAGGAAATGCTCCATCAGCATGCCGATGCCGAAACGCAGCGTGTAGGTCCGATCCGAATCCAGCCACTCCCGGACAGCCGGCAGCAGCTCCTGCCGGTGCTTTTTGAAGACCTTCGGCGACATCTGGTCGCAGGTCGCCCAGTTATCCACGTACGGCAGGAAGCGCCGGAGAGCGTCGAGGCAGAGCCTGAAGTCCCTGATCTCCCCGAGCAGAAAGGCGTGGAGCTGGTTTTCATCAAAATAACGGTGCGGCAGGTCCCAGAGAAAAACGATGGTCTCCTGCCGTTTTGCGAACTCCTTTGCGAGCTGCCTTAAGTCCGGCGTGCGCACGCCGATCATGCTGTCCGGATCGATATTTGGGATCAGCTTTGCCTGAAAGTCACGGTACTTCAGATCCTGTAGGGCAAAGAGACGCTGCCGGATCTCCGCAAGGATATCCGGACTGCTCTCCGCTTCCGAAACGGCATTTTGCTGCATGGGTCTTTCCTCCGTTTTCCGCCTGCCGACGTGCAGTTTCATTGTATTCTTTCCGTGCGCATCCGTCAAGCCGCACGCGGCAGGAAATACGGCAAGGCCCCCTTTTCGTCTTGTTTTTCTTCCGCGCATATGTTATATTTCTTTCGAAATCCAAGTTTTTCCGGAAGGATCATAAGCAATGAAACTGGCATTTATCGGAACAGGGACCATGGGCGGCGGGATGGCCCGGAACCTCGTCAGGGGCGGCGCAGACCTCACGGTCATTGCCAGACGCCCCGCCGTACGGGACGCTTTTGCCGCGCTGGGCTGCCCGGTCTTTGCCGAAAACGGCGCGGCAGCCGCCTGCGATGCCGTCTTTCTCTGCCTGCCGGACGAAGCGGCGGTAGAAAAGGTCCTTTTCGGAGAAGGCGGCGTCCTGAGCGAAAGCAGTCACGCTGATAAGGAAACCGCGCCCGCAGGCCGCCCCCGCATCATCGTGGACTGCAGCACCATCAGCTACGGAAAGGCCAGGGAATTCGCGGCGCGCTGCGCGGCGCTGGGCACGGCTTATCTGGACGCGCCCGTCTCCGGGCATCAGGCGAAGGCCGAAGCCGGCACGCTGACCGTTATGGCCGGCGGGGAGGAAAGCGTCTTCGAAGAAGTCCGGCCGTATCTGGAGATGACGGGCTCGCAGATCCTGTATATGGGGCCCTCCGGCAGCGGACAGCTGACCAAAATGATCAACAACTGCGCGCTCAACATCTGCACGGCCTCCTTCTGCGAGCTGATGCCCGTGGGCGTTAAGCTGGGCCTGGATCCGGAAAAACTGGGCAAGGTCCTGACCACCGCCACCGGCTCCAGCTACGCCTCGAAAACGCTGATCCCCGAAGTCCTGGAAGGCAATTTCGCGCACGGCTTCACCCTGGAGCGCGCGTACAAGGACATGAAGAGCATGCTGGAGGTCTGCGAGGAACTCTCCGTCCCCCTGCCGACGTTCCTCGGCTGCCTGGAGACCTACCGGCGGGCGCTTGAGACCGGCCGGGGCGATCTGTACAAAGGCGCCATGATCTGTTTTTATGAAGACCTGCTGGACGTGAAGTGCCGCAGGCAAAGATCTTAAGGAGAAATAATATGCTTCGGAAAAGTATGATGATCGACCCGAGAGATTCGGTCGCCATGGTCCTGGAGGACAGCTTCAAAGGCGACGTGATCCGCACGCCCCGCGGCGAGATCACGCTCCGGGAGGACGTCGAATTTGCCCACAAAGTAACGGTCGAGCCCTTAAAGAAGGGCCAGCCCGTCATCAAATATCAGGAAGAGATCGGCTATATGCTGGAAGACGTGCCAGCCGGCGCCTGGATCCACAACCACAACATGGGCTGCGACCGGGGCAAGGTCCGCGGCGCGAAAATATAAAGGAGGATGCGCGGTATGAAATTCATGGGCTACCGGCGGCCGGACGGCC
>JAEEGI010001413.1_pt1 | contig 59893 bp, 37 predicted proteins | sample 8958751 | NCBI WGS metagenome assembly JAEEGI01 (sample SAMN16246545, study PRJNA631951) | gut metagenome | biome: gut microbiome; feature: rumen; material: KS-attached | host: Bos | place: Iran: Karaj | collected 2018-10
CTTATTTCGGCATCTTTCCGATTGTCAGTCGGTTACAATGCACCGCATTGCTCCCTCCTTCCGCACGGAAATCTGCTCGAAATAAGAACAAAATCGATTGAAAGCAATTTATAGAACCCACCTTAAATACAATTAATATAATATGTCGAATAATCGTCCCCGCTGTCTGTCAGTTTCAACGCTGTTTTTGTTTTTATTTATCACTTCACTATCCATGGCTCAACCAGGCGGTGGCCCTGGCGGTCGACCCATGGGTGCTCCTCGTGGCTACCGGCCCTCAATGGGTGACCGCGAACGCATGCGCAAACAATACGAAGCCATGAAAGCCGCTGAACAGTCTCAGCAAGTCCGTCAAAAGAAGAAAGTCAACGAGGGCGACCTTTTCAAAGTTGTTGGCACCCTTCAGGACAGCACCAACAACGACCCAATTCCTTATGTGAATGTGGCCATATTGGATGCCAGCGACTCCTCCTTTGTCAAGGGTAGTATCACCGACCTAAATGGTTATTTTGAGGTGACCAACGTACCACAAGGAGACAAATTGCTGCGGGTTTCTGCCATTGGCTATAAAAACACGCTCGTTCCATTCACCGTTAGCAACAACACCGCCCTTGGCACCATACTGTTGGCTCCTGGGGCCACCCAGCTGAAGGAGGTCAAAATCACCGCCACTCGACCACTTTATGCCATGGAAGGCGAGAAGATGATATACAATGTGTCTGAAGACCCCACCATACAGACTGGCACCACCAGCGATGCCCTACAGAATGCACCCGGTGTAGAGGTGGACGTTGAAGGAAACATCACCCTGCGAGGTGTCTCCAGCGTAGAAATCTGGGTGAACGACAAGCCCTCCAAACTCACCGAGGAGAACCTGAAGACCTACCTCGAGACGTTGCCAGCCAATGCTTTGGACCGGATTGAAACCATCACCAACCCTTCTGCAAAATACGCCACTAGCGCCGAGGCCGTCATCAACATCATCACGTCGGCCTATATCAAAAGCAACCACTTCATTAGCTTTGGACTCAATGGTGCCACCCAGCCCTTCATCTCCCCATGGGTTTCTTACACTTGGGCCAATGAGAAACTCTCCATTAATATCTACGCCAGCGGCCGCTATAACTTCACCAACCGCGAAGGCTGGAGCCGCACTACCTACCGCAAAGACAGCAACAACGAAGGCTACGACACTACCGCCACAGAGAGCAACAGTTCTGAGAGCGACAACCGCCGCTACAATGGTAATATCTTCGCTAGTGTCAACTATGCCATTGACAGCATGACCGACATCGAGTTCATGGCTCATGGGAATCTCAGCTACAACACCAGCAATAATTTCCTGCAGCGCAGTTTCACCAACTACCTTCAAAATTACGAATACCTCTATGTCGACACCAACAGAACCCATGGAAACAACGGATTTGGCATGTTTGGCATCGACTATACCCATAAGTTCGACAACAATGGACACAACATCCGCGCCAGCCTCCATGGTAATCTGAGTAACGGTTTCAGCCAAAACGACTTCATCCGACTCTACAGCACCACCTACACACTCAGTCCCAATTACGACAAAGCCTATATCGACAACAACAAAAACAGCAACTACAATGCCGATATCCGTTACAACAGGCCTTATAGCGAGAATGGCGAACTCTCCTTTGGCCTTGGCTATGGACATCGCTATATCTGGCGCACCTATAATGTGTACGACAGCGTTTCTACCTCCGATGTCCGCGACCTACTCCGTAGCTACGATTTCCTCGACCATGAAAATTCTGCCGAGGCCGACATGGAGTGGACCCGTCGTTGGGGCGGTTTCACGCTTGAATTAGGCCTAGGTGCCCAATATGAGAACATCAATTTCAGTTACACAGGCAGCTCCGCTTATCCATTTACCAACGATGACACCAGCTGCAATTTCCTCACTTTCAATCCATCCATTCACCTTTCCTACCGCACCGAGAGTATGCATAACTTCAAAATCAACTACTCTCTCCGCATGCGACATCCTACTGAGGAAAACATTACCACCTACAAAAGGTACTCACTTGACAGCTATTCTATCGGCAACCGCGACTTAGTAGGAATCTACACGCTAACCCATAATGCCGAGGTGGGTTGGAACAAATATTTTATGACCTTTGGCAATATTGGACTCGAAGGCTATGCACGGTACAGCACCAACGAGATTGACAATCTCACCTCCTCCACCGATGAGGAAGACCCCATCCTCGACCGCATCGTACAATTTACAGTTCCCTATAACATGGGGCAGTCCTATCGTTTTGGTGGCACAGCCTTTGTCACCTATCGTCCAAGCGGATTTATGAATGCCCGCCTCTACGCCAACGTCTACAACTACGGCTACACCCTTGAGCAACCAGGCAAGAATCCCATTTCCAACTCCAAAACCTCCTGGAGCATCCGTCTCAACACGTGGGTCAAACTGTGGAATAAATACCAGGTATTTGCCTCTGCCAACTACTCCTCCCCTACCATCAGCTTAGCTGCAGAGCGTTCTGCCCGCTATTATCTTAACTGTGGTGTCCGTGCAGACTTCTTCAAACGCAAACTGTCTGCCTATATCAATGTTCAGGACATCTTCAACTGGGGCAAGAAAATCGGCTCAGGCTCCAGCAACACCAACCCCTACCTGCTGAGCGAAAGCAATAGCTTCACCCTCAATAGCAGATACATCTCTGCCGGCATCACCCTCCGTTTCGGTAAAATGGAATTGGAGAACCGCTCCAAAGAGGGCTCCGAAGACAGCAGCACCTCCACGAGCATGTAATCCGAATACTGATACCCACCCAAAGAAGGTCCTACCCCGTAGGGCCTTCTTTAGGTGGGTTCTATAAATTGCTTTCAATCGATTTTGTTCTTATTTCGAGCAGATTTCCGTGCGGAAGGAGGGAGCAGCGTTTCGCAAAGCGAGCGCAAAAGATGCTTGTGTCTTTTGTCGAGCCAAAGAAACGTCAGCTAAGCTAATGCGGTGCATTGTAACCGACTGACAATCGGAAAGATGCCGAAATAAGGGCAAAAGCGCTGAAAAATTTAAGTACACTCATATTTATTATTGTTTTTTAAATGTGGAATTTATAGAACCCACCTCAATATGGACTGATGAAGAACTGCTTGAGATGGAGCGGCAAATCAACCGTAGGCATGGGAACTACCAGAAAGCTCAGTATATAAAAAATGAGGCATACAGGTTGATGCATGAGGAAGAAGGGGTGCAGCAGAAAAAAGGGGTAGCATTGATGGAGAAAATGATTGAGCTATTCCCTGACGAACATCTATGCACCATGGCAGGTCATTCTTGCTTAGGTAAGTATTATCGTTCTATTGGTGAATTGGATAATGCATTGTCTCATTTCGAACAGGTGAGAGCGCACAACAATTCCAGTACCAGCAAATACGGCATGCCGGAAATGCAGATTGCGCTCACGGTAATAATGTTAGAACATACGGACAAATACGATTATGCAAAGGCTGCGTTAGACGCAGTTAATCCTAGAACATTGTTTGTAAAAGAACATTTGGAGTTATACAAGTTGATGTCGGCAGTAATAAATGGAAACGGTTCTCCCCGTGAAGTCCAGGAATACTACCGCCGTTGCCACTGGTCATTTTAAGGAATGCAATACACAGATTTTATAGCTGTCGCATATTTCCGGTGAGACTGGCGGGTGGCAGACCTATGTGTAAAACAAGACACGCCCTACCCAATAGAGCGTGTCTTGTTCTAACTAGGGTGAGGGGTTTATTGTTCCTCTGTTTTACAGTACTGCGTGCAACTAATAATGGAAATTCCTAGTTCGGAAAAACCGTCCCGTACTGCAACTCTGACTGCACGTTTGTGGGTTGTGTTGTTCTCATCAACTCGAAGGGTGACAGTGCAGTCTTTGGCGGTTGCAACGAACCAGTCGCCAACAATTTTTCCATCGGCTGGGGCTATCTTGTCACTATGGTATATCACTGAGTCTCGATCCTCGTCCACCTTTTCATAAATCCAATATTCGGCATCGCGCAACCACATTTCAGTTTCATGGACTAAGGTGTATTCGATAGTCTGTGCCTCATAACTGATTTCCGACGGACCGTTGAAAACATTGACAGGACTTTTTTTTCCACAACTCGAGGCTAATAAACAAATAGTTGCTAGCATGATGAATAATGGCAGCTTGGCTGCCAAATGCTTCCGGATAAAAAATAGATATTTCATAATGAATAAGTTATTACTCTATAGTTAAACGTATAATTGCGAGATTCGGAATCTTTTGATTGGCCATTTTTGTTGGGGTCGATTTCAACGCTCGAAGTGATGTTGAGTCAGATTTCCCAAAGGTCAATCGCTTTTTTTTCTCATTTTTTGTAGTTTTTTTATTTGTTAAAAATCTTCATTATTGATAGTCAAAACCATTTTTTTTCAATCCAATACTCCAAATATTTATTATTTATATTTAGTGTTATTTTTTTGCAAATATACACACAAAAAAACGATTCACACATAGTCGAATGTTTTTTTTGCTTACGCGTTCAGTACCAGGCAAATGAAATCATCATATCTGGCATTTATATACAAAACGGGCTTCGTCCAAAGGTCAATTTTCAATGATTTTTATTTAGTAACGAATAAAAAATACGCTCTTGTATAAAGTATGACTGGGTTTTTGCCATATAATGTGATAATTCCAGTAATGATTATCCGCATTTGCCGTAAAGAAGCATCGAAGAGGCTTAATATTAATAACACCGTACAAGCAGAGCGCAGTGCGGTGACTGATAGTCAACACCTCGGGTGCGTCTCGGAGTGAAGAAAGTCCTGTGGACTTTCGATAGTGACACTATGTGCCACGGAGAATGAAACGACCTTGCCTATGTGCCAATTGCGGATAATCATATTCCAGTTATGTAGGGACTTGTCGAAGACGACTTGTTTAGCGAGCCTGTCTTGGAAAATCTCGAGTACCGTCTATTTTTAATTAACATCTTGCCCCACCTTTAATATCAAAACCTCCCGCAAAGGTCTGTCCTTGCGGGAGGTTCTTTATTTATGCTTCTTTCGATAGTCGAAATAGAGCATTCCGAGGGTCCAAAGACCTGCACATATTAGTGCCCACATGGCTCCGTTCATAGGCTGAAGAGGAGTTCTTTGTGGCTGTTCCAGTCAATCATCAGCTGTCGGAAATTGCGGTAGTCCTGTTTGGTGATGAGGGCTTTGCGCAACTGCAGCTGGCGGGTGACGAGCAGTCTTCTGCCTTTCTGTTTGATTTTGATGTTGATGCTGCCCAAGTCATACTTGGTGTACTCAATATTCACCTCTCCACCAATCAGTTTAGCCCCCTTGGGCAGGTCCATGGTGTAGTGATAGAACTCGCTGGTGATGGCGGCTTGGACGTCGCTGGTGCGTCCTGTGGTCAAGTAGGCCGGATTGATGTTCAGGCTGCTCTTCTCGGTGGGGAGGGTGATGCGCACAAAGCCATCGGCCAGAGTGTCGGGCTTCCATTCCAGCTCACGCTCCACATAGATGGGGGCAGCAGCCACGGCAGCAGCGTCTGCCTTGTTCTGTTCGGTCATCAGTTCACCTTTCTGGGTAGCTGAAATGCGATAGGTGTTGTTCTGTATGGTCACTTCCACTTCCAAGGGTCTGTCGCCAAATACATTCATGCTGTTGTCGACGATGGTGGCTTTGAAACCGGCTTCGTTCAGCAGGGCTGCCAGCAGACCGGTTTTGTCTAAGCTGGTACCGCAGTTGCTCAGAAACACCTCTGTGGCGGGTGTCATGGCGTAGTTCACATGACGCAGGTCTACTGGATTCAGCTTCACATTGTCCACCACCCAGTCGCGGATGGCGGTCACATACTCTTTGGCATCATTTTTCTTCAATTCCTTCAACAGGTTAAAAGCCCTATCGAGTCTTTTCTCAGCCACATAGGTGGGTTTTTCGCCCAACTGAAACTCCACGTCGTAGTCCTTTTTAGTGGGCATATAAGGGTCGTCCACCGTCTGGGTGATGTTGGTTTCCACCTGGGTATGTCCGTCGGCATAGCGCACCTCGTAGCGTTGCACAGGACAGTCCTGCTTGAAGTTGAATCGCTCCACCAGCAGGCTACTGTTGCGATGGATGGTGTAATCCAGCACAATCATGCAGTTGTATTCCAAAGCCGTGTGCACAATTGCCATCTCGCGAATGCCGTTCAGGCGGCCGCAGTCGGCACATTCGCTCGGCAGTTGCAGCACGAAGGCGTTCTCGGGTGTCTCCACCTTGGTGCCGTCGGCCATGATGGTGTAGCACTCGTTGATGGTCAGCGTCTCAAACTGGGGATTGAAGGTGATGAAAGTCTCGCCCTTGTCGGCATAAGCCGTAATGGCGCGGTTGCGTATCAGCTTTATTTCCTTGCGGAAATTGATGTCCATCGAACCGTCGCTGTTGGTCTTATAGCTGCGGCGTATCAGTTTATATTCGGCATCGGGCTGGTTCTGTGCCAGGGTCATGGCACCCATCAGCACCGCCAGAGTTAACAGAAATATTCTCTTCATAATGATATGTCTTAAAAAAAGCCTACAAATATTATTTGGTTAAAATCACCGGGGTGGTGGCAAGCATTTTTTGGTTGGCCACACATTGGCGGAAACTGGGCCAGTCGGTAGCTTCGTACACACGCTTGTTCAGTACGGTGCTCTCGGCAAAGGTCAGCGTGTTGCCTTCCATCCAATACTGGCAGCCAAAGCTGGCGGCCACGTCGGAAACGCCATTCACCATGGGGAAATGCAGTTGTTTGTATTCTGCAGGAAGGGTCACGGTCTCTTTGATTTCCACCAAGCGTGAGCAGGCATCGGCAAAAGGTTGTGAACGATTCTCCTTGCTCACATCGAAACTCAGGTGACTCATTGCGCGGCTATAGAAGTTGCGCGCGCTCAAGGGTATGAATGCCAGGGTGTTCTTGTCGACGGTTGCGTAGCCAGGGATGCTGAAGGTGTAGGAGATTGTCACAGGCTGCTCCAAGTATTTGTCATTGTCGGTGTGGTTGATTCTGGTGATGGTGGCGGCGGGGGCAATTTTCAGCAGCTCCATCTCCATGTTGCGTGTCCATTCGGACGTGCGGGCGTTGAACACACCTCTCACGGCGCGGTCGCTCTGGCCCTCAGCCGTAATGGTGATGGTGCCGGTGAGCGTGCCGTTGTTGTCGATAGTGGTGTTGGCGTTGATTCTCACATAGTGGTTGGCAGGGGAGGAGAGGGGGGTGTACATCAGGTCGGCACCTTCGGGAAGGCCCATCAGGTAGCCCTGTTGCTGCTCGGCACTACTCCATAGCTCGCGCACATTGGGCACCCAGGTGGGGTCCAAAAGCTCATATCTACCGTCGCGGTGTTGCACGGCGCAGACGCTGTGGTTGAATTGGTCGGCGGGGATGCGGTCGATGCGCTCATGGGCCATGGTCATGGCAGCGTAGGCCTTGAAACCAGCAGCTCGCAGCATGCACACCAGCATGCCAGCTTTGTCCTTGCATACGCCACAGCGGTCGGTGAAGTTCATCTTGGCGTTGTGCAGGGTGTAACCCTCGCCCTCGCCCATGCTGATGCCGGCATAGCGGATGTTGTCAGCCACCCAGTGGGTCAGGATGCTGATGCTGTCCTGCTCGCTCTTGGCGTTGGCCACCAGTTCGTTCACCTTGGCCTGAACTTCGGGAGTGGGCACGAAGCTGCCGTAGTCCTCGTTCACACCGTAGAACCAAGTTGACTTGGCTTGCCAGTTGGGACTGGTGCTGAGCAGCAACTTACATTGTATATCGTTGTTGGCCAAAGCTCTGGGCTCGCGTTCAAGCGGAGTGATGTTGTTCTTGGTGAAAGTGTATATGGTGCGGTCGCCAACCACGGTGGTGTCAATCTTCACAGGGTTGTTGCCATTGCAGTTGTATAGCTCAAAGCGCAGGTTCTTCTCCGTCAGCACGCTCACGCGATAGACCTTCTGGTTCACCGGCTGATCGCTCCAGAATGGCACGATATCGTAGAAATGGCCACGCATGGGAGGGATGTATTTGTCATCTTCACCATCACCCAGCAGGGCATAGGTGTAGCCTTTCTTGTAGGTCACATATTCCACTTCGTCGCCAGGCTCCAGATGGCCTATCTCCACCATCTTCTGGCTGGCACCCCAGTAAATCAGGCGGGCGGGAGCTACATAGTCGTACACACGCAGCAGCACGTCCTCGCTCTGGCCGTCCACGTGGTGAACCAGCACCTGCAGAAACTCCACGTATGCCGACAGCGGGTCATAGTCCACCTTTAGGGTCGACAGCTGGCTGCAGCCAGTACGGTCGTTCACGCGGATGCGTTGGTGGTTAGTAACATGGCTCAGTCCCGACTCCTCCATCACCACGCTGGTGCTGTCGAAGAGGACTGTCTTGTGCTGTGCCATGGCTGGCCATGCCATGGCCGCAACGAAAGCAATTGTAAGTAATCTTTTGTACTTCATATTATTATTATGTTTGTTGTCCTTTCCTATGATGTGGCTATTCCTTTTTGTTGCATTGGCTTACTGACTGAAGCACGGCATTTGTCATCCTATCCCACCCATACTTCTTTTTCTCCTCTCTCACCCCCTCAATAAAGGCGGTCTCCTTCTCCTCTTTGTAGAACTTCACTAAAGCATCGGCAATACTTTGTGCGTTGGGTTCCACCACATAGCCTATCTTGCCGTCCGGTACAATCTCGGGCAGGCCGCCCACGTTGGTTACCAGCATCGGCTTCTCAAAATGGAAGGCCACCTGCGTCACGCCGCTCTGTGTGGCGGTCTTATAGGGCTGTGCCACAATGTCGCAGGCACTAAAATAGAGGTTCACCTCGTTGTCGGGTATATAGTCGTTGTGCAGCATCACGATGTCGCTAATGTCCAACGAGTGTATGCGGTCCAGATAGGGCTTCGGGTCGCCGTAAAACTCACCTGCCACGAGCAGCCGGATGCCCATGTCCTGCAAGCGCAGGTCACCGAAGGCATCTATCAGCAGGTCCAATCCCTTGTAGTCGCGTATGAAGCCAAAGAACAGCACAATCTTGCCGTCGGCGGCTATGCCCAGTTGTTTGCGTGCCTCAGCCTTGTCCAGACGGGTGCCATAGTGGTCGTAGATGGGATGGGGGGCCCAGCTCTTGGGTTTGTGCTGGTGGTCAAACTGCTCGATGTCCTTCACCACAGCCTCTGAGAGGGTGGTGAAGCCATCCATGGCTTTGACAAAATAGCCCGGAAACAACTTGTCCAGCACATTAGGTTCATGGGGTATCATGTTGTGGATGAGTCCTATGCAGCGGCTCTTGCCATTTTTCTTTATCTGGCGCGCCAAGGTGCCGAAGCAGGGTGCCATAAACGACATCCAATAGGCAAAGACCACCACGTCGGCATTCTTCTTGCCAATCTCCTTGCCCACCTTCAGCCAGTTACACGGATTGCAGGAGTTGATTTTACGGGTGATTTTCAGCTCTTTGGGCGCAGGGTCGTCGGTAAACTGGGTCTTGCCTGGGAAGAGGAAGTTAGGATATTGGACCGTGAAGGTGTACATCTCTACCTGATGTCCTTCGCGCTGAAATTGTCCAGCCAGCCGTTCATTGAAGGCTGCCAGCCCTCCGCGGTAGGGATATGCCGTTCCTACGATAATGATGTTCATAGTTGTTGTCTTTGTTCGTTTTACGCTTCAGGCCTATTGTTGGCACACTTTTTGTTAATAACTAATGGCCTTCCGCATTATCCAAATTGCAAAAATACAAAAAATATTAAACATACAATAAAAATGGCAAGAAAATGTTTTTAGTCTTGTAGGTTAGTCAAAAAGGCCATTGCAGGTGCAGCTTATACACTCCTCCTCAGGCCCTCGTCACCAACCCTTCGACCTTCAATAAACAAATAAAAGAACTAAACTAATAAAAACAAACAACATGAAAAAAGTAATCATCGCACTATCCTTCGTCTTTAGTATCGTTGCCCTCGTGTTGGGCATCATCCCTGCCCGTGCGCAGGAAGTCCCCACTCAACCTGTCAATTATGTTCAAGGCAATCTGGTTGCCACCGATTTCAGTCAGGTGGCTGCCCAAACCATTGATGGTGTCGTCCATATCCGCACCGTGCAAACGCGTCTCACCCCGCTCTATCAGTCTTTCTTCGGCTTCATCATCAACCAAGGCATGCAACGCAAGGAGTACAGCGCCTATGGCTCTGGAGTCATCATCTCCGAGGATGGCTACATCGTCACCAACAACCATGTGGTGCAAGATGCAGAGCGTATCAGCGTCACCCTCAACGACAAGCGCGTGCTTGAAGCACAACTGATTGGAACTGACCCCGCCACCGACCTCGCCCTTATCAAGGTCAATGCCAAAGGACTCAAGGCTTTGGAGTTTGGCGACTCCGACAGCGCTCGTGTCGGTCAACCTGTCTTGGCCATCGGCAACCCCTTCAACCTTACATCAACCGTTACTGCAGGTATTATCTCTGCAAAAGCTCGTAATATGGGTATTATCGACAATGCACGCGGCATGGAAAGTCCCATCGAGTCTTTCATTCAAACCGATGCTGCCGTCAACCCAGGCAACTCGGGTGGAGCCCTTGTTGATGCCAATGCCAAGCTCATCGGTATTGTTACCGCCATTGCCTCTGCCGATGGCTACTACACAGGTTACAGCTTTGCCATCCCAGCCAATCTGGCCAAGAAAGTCTCTAGCGACCTCAAGCGTTATGGTGCCGCACAGCGTGCTTATTTAGGAGTTCAGGTAATCGAAATGAACGACCAGTTGGCCAAGCAGATAGGTATCAACCAAGTAAAGGGTGTCCTCATCGGCCGTGTGGTGCCTAATGCCGCTGCCGACCACGCAGGTCTTAAGGAAGGCGACCTTCTCCTCTCAGTATCTGGTGTTGAGGTCAACAGCTTCGCCGAGATGATGCAAGAACTGGGCCGATTTGCCCCAGGCGACCATGTCAATGTCAACTATTATCGCGATGGCAAAACCCATTCTACCACGGTAACCCTTCAGAACTCCCAAGGCACTACCGAGATTATCAAACGATAACTAAACCAAGTCGTCATAATGACCGATCTGGCATAAACCCTAATGACCGATTTGGGTTAAAACAAGCCACCCTCCGTGTTGTGTTGCATTTCGGTGCACACCAACGGAGGGCGGTTTATTTTGGTTAGACGTTTTAATATCAATTAATGGGTTTTATTTATCAAGAATTAGATAATTAGAGAAATTGTTATTCCTTCATTTTGAATTTGATAAGAATTTGAGACCTTATTACAGGCCTTTTATAGACCCCACCAATTGTCTTTTAACTTTCAACTATCCACTTTCATCTATAAGATTACTGCGCAGCCGGTTCTTGCTGAGAGAGACAATGGAAACTACCGAGACCCCAGACGATATCGGTGGAGTCGATGCCGATGATTTCACGGTCGGGGAAACAGGCTTCGAGGATGTAGGCAGCTTCGTTGTCGGCGAGGCAGCGGTAGGTGGGGAAGATGACTTTGTTGTTGGCGATGTAAAAGTTGGCATAGCTGGCAGGGAGCCGCTGGTTGTCGTAGAAGACCATATCTGGCATGGGAAGCTCCACGATAGTGGGCTGCTTACCATTGGCAAGGCGGCAACTATTGAGAGTCTTGAGGTTCTTCTGCAGCACATCGTAGTTTTCGTCCCAACAGTCGTCTTCTACTGCGGTGACTATAGTGTCAGGAGAGATGAAGCGACTGAGGTCATCAACGTGGCCGTCGGTGTCGTCGCCCATGATTCCGTCGCCCAACCAAATGATATTATCAACACCGTAATAGTCTCTAAGATACTCTTCTATCTGACTTTGATTCAAGTGGGGGTTTCGGTTTGGGTTGAGGAGGCAGGAGGTAGTGGTGAGGAGGTCACCACAGCCGTTCACATCGATGCTGCCGCCCTCCATGACGATGCCCGGTTGGAAGAGTTCGAGGTTGGGGTCGGTCTGTGAGAGGAACTGGTGGATGTGGAGTGGGATTTGGGTGTCGAGTTCGTAGGGGTATTTGCCGCCCCAGGCGTTGTGGTTCCAGTTGACTATTGCACGGCGGGAAGGGTCTTTGCGGTTGAGGAGGAAGGCAGGGCCGTGGTCGCGACACCAAGCGTCATTAGTGGGGAACTGGTGAAAGAAGATGTTGGACATGTTGGCACCTATCTTGATGAGGTCCTCATGCACTTGGTCTTCCATGACTTGGTCGTTGACATTGATGTGCACTTCCTCGTCCTCGGAGAGCACCTTGATGAAGAGGTTGTAGGAGGGGAAGATTGTATTGATTTTGCCGGGCCAAGAGTCCTCATTGTGGGGATAGCTGAGCCATGTGGCTTTGTGGTGAGCCCATTCGGCGGGCATGTAGTATTGTTGTTGTTTAGGGGTCATGCTTTAGGTTAAGAGTGTGTTTTATTTGAAGTTAGGGATGGTTAAAGCAATGGATGGAACTTGCTAAGGCTCATCGATATAGCGATTGAGAATGGGAGCATAGGAGTCGATGCGGCGGTCGCGATAGTAGGGCCAGTGGCGGCGATAGTGGTCGCTCTGGTCGAGGTCGAGCTCTTGCACGTGGAGTGCTTCTTCTTTATGGGGGGCTTGATAGAGGATGCGGCCGAATGCATTGGTAATGAAACTGCCACCCCAAAACTGCATGCCGCCTTCCAATCCGGTGCGGTTGACGCTGATGACGGGAACCCCATTGGCAACGGCATGGCTACGCTGGATGGTTTGCCAGGCTTCATATTGCTCGCGGTTGTCCTCTTCGCTTTGGCGTACGTCCCAGCCTATGGCGGTGGGGAAGAAAAGCAATTGGGCACCCATGAGGCTGGTGATGCGGGCGGCTTCGGGGTACCACTGGTCCCAGCAGATGAGAACGCCGAGGGTAGCATAACGTGTCTTGAAGACTTTGTATCCGAGGTCGCCGGGGGTGAAATAGAATTTCTCGTAGTAGCCCGGGTCGTCGGGGATATGCATTTTGCGGTATTTGCCAAGATAGGTGCCATCGGCATCGATGACGGCGGTGGTATTGTGGTAGAGGCCTTCGGCTCTTTTCTCAAAGAGGGAGCAGACGAGTACTACGCCCAACTCCTTGGCCAGGGCCATAAAGTGCTGGCAGGTTGGACCTTGAGGAATAGGCTCTGCGAGGAGGAAATTCTCGTAGCGTTCCTCGTCGCAAAAGTAAAGGGAGGCAAAAAGTTCTTGGAGGCAGATGATTTGGGCACCGTCGGCGGCGAGCTGACGCACCTTGTCGGAGTAGCGTTGGATGTTCTGCTGTTTGTCGGCCACATTGGCCAGTTGGGCAATTCCCACCTTGACTTTCATGTAGATAGCAATTTAGATGGTTGATAATAATTTTGCAAAGATACAAATATTTTTGGGATGGGGGATTTTTTTTTGAATGGGGGAGGATATGAGAGGGGGGGAGGGTAGGGGTTAGGCGTAGCAGTAGAGGAGGACATCCTGCTGCGACTGGAGCAGGGCATCAAGATGGGCCATGTTTTTGTCGGCCACCATCACACATCCATGACTGCGATGGCTGGGGAGGGGAAAGATAGGTTTTTCGGGCACAGACTTGTGGCCGTGGAGGACGATGGCACGATCGCGGATGTTACTGTTGGTGAGGTCGAGGCCGTCAAGACGATAGCTGATGCCGTTTTTTCCTATGTAGCGTTCGGCAATGCGGGCATGGCCAAGGCTGCTGAGCCAGGTTTCGGGTTCGTTGCTGAAGCAAGCTGTGTCGCGACGGCTACCCTTGCATTTTTTACCTTTGCCCCGGCCGTGGGCAACTGGGCACTCAAAGATTTTTTGTTGCTGGTTGAAGTCCCAAACCCATAGACGGTTGCAGCCGGAAGGAAGTGAATAGTCGACAAGTATGCAGATTTGCTGGTTCATGCCGTGGTCGAGAATGTATTGCCAGGCGGCGTCAATTTGAGACTGGATAGGATCGGTGGCTTTGCGTCCGCGGAAAAAGATGTGGGACAGGATGAGGAGGGTGAGTGCAATCATGGCGCTTGTCGGTTTTCTATTAATCGGATATTTTTCGTTTTTTTTGTAACGTAATAACTACTTTTTTATTGTTTCTATATATACTAAAAACAAGATAAATGTTAATTTTTTTCCATTATTTAGTTTTTGTTCGTATATTTGCAAAAAGAATAAAAATCATTTAATAATATATGGCCTATGAAAATTAAGCGTTTATCAATTCTGTTGATACATCTTTCGCTACCGTTTTTGCTTTTTACGGGCTGTTTGAAAGATGGTGACGACACGCTCGTCCTGCCTACTCCCGACGGGAAAATCCCTTATTCCGTCGTACCCGAGCGCCTACAGGATTCTTTGCGCGACAATGGTTTTGTGATTCACGAAGGAATCAATCCTCCCACTATTGTGGGCAAATTCAGAATGTCGCCTATGGATTTGCAGTATGCCTCGGATAACTATCAAAACACTTTCTATGACCTGGTCATGACCCTGACGGGACAGTATCGTCGTGGCCGCATCAGCTACAGCGAGTCACAGGTGGATACTGTACTTGGCAAGGCAACGATGGCCAGTGTGATTGGCGAAGGTGACGATTTTACAATGTATTGCTTTCAAGATATCTCCAAAATCAACCGTGCCGGCGACACGCTCTACACTTGCACTTCCGCCACGGTGGTTTCGGGTTCTATAAGCAAAGAAGGCATCAAAGATTGCCAGTACTCTAACATCATCTTAGACAAATGGGCTGTGAACGACTACTACGCTTCTCAGATTCCTCCTGTCGAGACTTTCCGCATTTGGAACGACGGCGACAGCCTGGCTACCCGAATCGGCTTCATTGAGTCCACTAAATAATAACAGCAAGAACTATGAAACACAAGCTATTTTCGATTATAGTGATGGTGCTGGCCGGCAGCTTTGCCATGGCTCAGGCACCACAGGACAGCGTAGTTGTGAAGGACAGCACCACTCAAGCCGCCACCGTTGAAGAAGACCCCGAGGTGATTTTCCCCCGCAACCTCATCGGTGTGCGCGGAGGTGTCAACTTCTCCGACATGATTTATTCCTATGATGGTATCGACCGCTACAGCCACCACACCCAACTGCAAGGACTGGCAGGCCTCTTTGGCCATTTCCATCTGGGCAAAACCAATTTTGCCATTCGTCCGGAGGTCTCCTATGTGGGACGTGCCGATTCGTTGGATTGGCTGGACGTGCGATACAGCCTCAAGGCCCGCTATCTGGACCTCCGTCTGCCCCTCACCTACAACATCCGTTTTAAAAACAGCTGTTTCTCGCCTTACCTGATGGTGGCCCCCCAGGCCAACATGGCTTTTGGTGGCAAGGTTTACTATAAAGACGAGGTGGACTATCCCGAAGGCGTTTCTGCCCCCATTACCAAGGCCGACATCAACGGTTTGGACCTGAGCGTGCTGGCCGGTATTGGTTTCGACTATCTCATCCGCACCAATGGCATCCCTCTGTTGTTATCCATCGAGGCCGGCTATAACTGGGGCCTGCTGAACACCTTTGCTCAGCGCGAGATTTTAGGCAACCCCAATGTGACCGAGAGCAACCGCTCCATCATCGGCAATCCCTTCTTTGGTGCCGAACTGTGGCGTGAGACTCGCCACAACCGTGGCATAGAGGTGGCCCTGCGTCTGGCTCTGCCTATCGACGACAGCTGGAAGAGCAAACCCAAGCCTCTGGTGCAGAAAATCGATACCGTGTTTGTGGTCAAGAACGACAGCATCACGGTTACCGACACCGTCTATATTGGCAACGACACTATCTTCCTCAACAAGCCTGTGCGTCCCATCGACCCCGATGTGGAGTATGTAAGAAAGGATTGCTACTCGTTCTCCGAGATGTATGCTTTCTTGACTTTGGGCATCGACATCAGCGACAAGAGAATGTGTCTGTTCAATATCAATTTCGACTTCGACAGCTACAAGCTGCGTCCCGAATCCAAGTCCCCGCTTGACGAGGTGGCCGTGATGATGAAGGCCTTCCCAGAGATGCGCATCAAGATTATCGGTCATACCGACGACCGTGGCTCCGATGAGTACAACCTCACCCTGTCGCAGAACCGTGCCAAGTCTGTGGCCAAATACCTCAACAGCAAGGGTGTTGCCATGGACCGCATGGAGACCGAGGGCTTTGGCGAGAAGTACCCCATCGACACCAACGATACCGAAGAAGGTTGTTTCAACAACCGTCGTGTTGAGATTGAGATACTCAATGTAGGACTGCAGCTCACCAATCCTCCCACCACGTTGGACAATGAATAAGAAATAACTAATAAATTATTAATATGTGTAAATCATTTTTAACAAAGACTACTGCCCTCATGCTGTTAGTGTTGTTAGGATGTGGCAGCCTGCATGCCCAACAGGCCATCACTTTTTGTGGTGGCGATGTGGCTACGCAGGCTGGAAGCCTGAGTTTCAGCGGTGGCGAGGTGGCTGTGCAGACCTCCATAGCCCCCGCCATCACGGTGGTCAACATCACCGAGTCCTTCACCGAGGGTGTCCAGCAGCCCTTCACCGAACGCGATCGCTCCCGCTATGAAGGCATTGAAACCCTCACGGTTGAGATTTCGCTTTATCCTAACCCCACTACCAAGCATGTGGTACTGGAATGCAGCGAGCCCCAGCGGCTCACCTACACCCTGTTCAATACCAACGGACAGACCTTGAAGAAAGGCACCTACAATGGTGGACAGGAACAAATTGACATGCAGCCTTATGCTGCCGGTAACTACATGCTGCAGGTTGCCAACGAAGACAATACGAAAATGAATGTTTATAAAATTATTAAAGCCAATTAGTCATGAAGAGATTATTTACCACCCTTGTCGCACTCATAGCTTTTAGTTTCACCGTCTTCGCTCAGGTGCCACAGGGATTTAATTATCAGGCTGTGGTGCGCAACACCGCTGGCCAACTTATGCAGAACCGCTCCATCAGCGTGCGTATCAGTATCCTCCGTGGGTCCGAGACTGGCACCGCTGTCTACCAGCAGGTGGGTAGCGTCAACACCAATGCCAACGGTCTGTTCACCCTCATCGTGGGCGAGAACTCCGCCGAATTTGCCAGCATCGACTGGGGCAATGGTCCCTACTATATCCTCAGCGAGATTGACCCCCAAGGCGGTGACAACTACATCCTTTCCACCACCCAAAAGATTTTGGCTGTGCCGTATGCACACTATGCTGACTATGCCCGCCGCATTGACGACAATTTTGTCTACAACGAGCAGGATCCACGCTTCCGTGCTTGGGGCTACAACTACGACAGCCTGCAGGGTGCACCCACCCGTTTGAGCGATTTTATCAACGACTTGGAGTTCCCCTACGACTCGCTGCAGCCCAGCATTAGCGGCGACACCCTTTTCTTTGGCGACAATAACAATACCTATGTTATACTGCCCCACTTGGGTGACGGCACAGGCACCATCACCATTCATGGCGACACCCTCTATATGGGCGACCAATATGTGATCCTGCCCAGCAACGATCCTCTTCTGCGCCTCAGCGGCGACACCCTTTACATGGGCGACCAGTATGTGGTTCTTCCCGATCCCAACATCAACATCAGCGGCGACACCCTCTACATGGGTGACCAATATGTTGTTCTCCCCGGCATCGAAATGCATGGCGACACCCTCTATATGGGCGACGAATATGTGGTGCTACCCCACTACATCCCCACGCTCAACGAGGTGCTTTCTGTCAACAACAACGCCTTTAACCAAATCCACAACGTCTACACTCCCACCGCTCCTTACGATGCTGTGAACAAACTCTATGTCGACTCTCTCATTGCCTTGGTCAACGCCCGCATCGACAGCCTCGACCAGGCTCTCAACGACCGCATGGACAGCATGGGCAACATCTACCAGAACATCATGGACAGCATGAGCCAGCACATCTACAACCTCGAGCACCCCATCATCGATGGTGCCCTTCCTGGCATTTTCAGCGTGAGCGCTACCACCCGCATCAACTTCTCCAAAGGCAACCTCCAGTATCGTCCCCGTATCAAGACTTGGCGTTTTGCTGAGCACCAGTACGACCTGGCTGGCAGCGACAACAACAACGTCTACATGCAGGCCTACTGCACCTCTTGGATCGACCTCTTTGGTTATGGTACCAGCAGCTGGGATGGCGGCGCAGGCCGTTACATGCCTTATGAGACCACTACCAACAATACCGAGTATACCGAAGCCACCGACGGTAACGACCTCACCGAGTTCTACGCCAACGGCGACTGGGGGTACTACAATCCTATCATTAATGGTGGCAACCAGATGGCCACTTGGCGCACCCTTACCTACAGCGAGTGGACTTACCTGCTGACCCAGCGTCCCAACGCTGCTCAGCTGAGAGGTATGGCTACCGTGGTGAGCACCCCCGGCTATATCATCCTCCCCGACGATTGGCAGTTGCCCGCCGGCCAGAACTTCGTCAACACCGATACCAGCTACACCACCAACGTCTATAACGCTGCCAACTGGGCCATTATGGAAGCTGCTGGTGCTGTCTTCCTGCCTGCCGCTGGTATGCGTATCGGTAGTGCCACCACCAACATCGGCACCATCGGCAACTACTGGACAGCCAGCCATGTCAACGGCACCACAGGCTATTCCTTCCACATTGGTGCTAGTGCCTGCGGTATGCAGAACACCATGACCTACTCCACCGGTTGCTCGGTGCGTGTGGTGCATGAGTATTAAAAGCAGTATATCTGATTCCGTATCTATAAAAACAGCCTCCCACTCGGGGGGCTGTTTTTTCTTGGTATAGGAGTTCTCGGCAATGCGTTGTCTGCATGCCCCTACTGGTTCAACTGGGGTCGAGGGTAGGTAATCCTGTCATGTGTATAAAAATGTCATCTTTTGTGTAGGAGCATCTTTTGTGCTATTTTTGGTGAATTTATAGTTTTTTTGTATTTTTGTATAGGATTCCTATTTATTAAACTAATGTCTATTTTTATGATAAAGAGATTGTTATTTATTTTTGTCTTGCTTTTTTTGTCTTTTGGGATGATGGCACAGAGTCCTGTCTACAATTATGAGGTCATCGATTCCGAAGGTCAAACGGTCAATCTTGGCAAATTTCATGGCAAGGTGCTTCTGATTGTCAATACGGCTACACAATGTGGCTTCACCCCTCAGTATGAGGCATTGGAGTCGATGTATAAGCATTATCATGCCCAGGGATTTGAGATTCTGGATTTCCCCTGCAACCAGTTTGGCGAACAGGCTCCTGGAACCGATGAGGAGATAGCCGCTTTCTGCACAGCCCATTATGGCACCAGTTTCCTCCGTATGCGCAAGTGCGACGTAAATGGTAGCGAGGCCATCCCGCTGTTCACTTTCCTCAAAAAACAGAAATGTTTCCAAGGTTTCGACCCAGGACACAAGCTGACTCCGATGTTTGAGAACTATTTTTCCAGTATCGACTCAAACTGGCGCAGCAATTGTGACATAAAATGGAATTTCACCAAGTTTCTCGTGGACCGTTCGGGCAATGTGGTGGCTCGGTTTGAGCCTACGCACGACATGGCTTCCGTTGAGCAGGAGGTGGTGGCGTTGCTCAACGCTAAGCCGGCTGACGACCTCAAACGTCCCAAGGTAGGCCTTGTGTTTGGTGGTGGCGGAGCCAAAGGGGCTGCCCACATTGGTGTGCTGAAATATCTCGACGAGATAGGTATTCCGGTTGACTACGTTACCGGTACCAGCATGGGCTCCATCATTGGTGGACTCTACTCCTTGGGATACAGTCCCAGCGAGATGCAGGAGATGATTTCCAACCTCAATTGGGGAACCTACATTTTAGACAATACCGACCGTCAAAATCTCTCTGCCAACGGCCGTGCCCTTCGCGACCATCTGCTCGTGCAGGTTCCTTTTAACACACAATCCACCATCCAACGCCACAAAATACTCAACCAAGATAGTGAGAAAATGGACGAGGGAACCGCCCTGTTCAACTCGCTACCCAGCTCCATCGTGGGCGGTTTCAGCCTGGTAAACCTTTTCAATAGTCTCTCGGTGGGCTACAACGACAGCATGGATTTCAACAACCTACCCATCCCCTTTGCCTGTGTGGTCACCAATGTGGCCGACGGCAGCAAGGCGGTATTGCGCAGTGGCCGTTTTCCCGAGGCCATCCGTGCCAGCATGGCCATACCCGGTTTCTTCTCAGCCGTTCGCATCAATAATAATCTCTATGTCGACGGCGGGCTGGTGGACAACTTCCCCGTAGATGTCTGTAAGGATATGGGTGCTCAAATCATCATAGGCACAGAAGTGGCTGCCAAACCTATCGAGGATATGGCCAGTGTGCAGACTCTTCCGCAGCTGCTCACCCAGCTGAAGACCATCGCCACTCAGAACCATGCTCCCGAGAACCGTAAGGAATGCGATATCTATATCAATCCATCTATGGATGGATTTAATATGATGAGTTTCAATAAAGAAGCTATCGACTCGTTGGTAGCCATCGGCTATCGCGAAGCCAAGAAACACGAAGCCGAGTTCCTAGCCTTGAAGGCACAGATGGAGTTGTACGGACCTTGTCATAAACAGTTGCACAACAAGCGTGCCACCACCATTCGTGGCAACCAGTTCCGGCTGGGACATCTGACATTCTCTGGTGCCGAGCACGAAGAGAGCTGGCTCCGTCGCAAGGGGAATATCTCCACCGGCACTATCCTCTCTGGCGAAGAACTGGAGAGTGTCATAGGCATCTACTATGGCACCCATTGTTACAAGAATATCAACTATAGCGTCCATCCCTCCAGTTGGGGCGAGAAGGACACTATCCCCACCTACGATATCCACTTTCATTTCACCCCCTCCAACCCTCATTCGGTGGGATTGGGACTCCGTTTCGACTCCTTCGAGAAGGCTGCCCTGCTCCTGCATCTGGGCCTTAACGAGAATCGCCTGGAGGGATTCAAAAGCGATATTACGGCCCGCTTAGGAATCAATACCAAATATACCGTGGGAGTGCGCTACGGCATCCGTTCTTTCGGCAATCTCAATCTCGAGTACCAGTATATCTCCAATCAGATGGAGATGCTTGCCGGATTCGATTCCAGCTTTTTCAAAACCAGGTATCACGCCATCGACTTCTATTTCTCTCAGTTCCATCTGCGCCATTCCGATGTGCGTATCGGCATCAAGCGCGAGTACTTCCGCATACCTTCCGTCTATTATATGAGCAGCACCCGCTTGGGGCTCTCCGATTCCACGGTCTATGTGTCGGTAAAAGCCTACGCCCGTTATCGTTACGACAATCTCGACAATGGCATCGTCCCTAAGCGGGGCATCTCGTTTGAGTTGGGCGGCGATTATTCTTTCATCCGACAGGAAAAGATGGGCTCCTTCTGGGGCGACGGAGATGAATCTTGGTATGTTCATGAGGAACCCCTGTTGGCTGTGAACATGAAGCTGCGTTACTACTACACACCCAACAATGGTCGTTTCACCATCATCCCTCAGCTCTACGCGCGGACAAACCTCAACAAAGATTTCGACGAATGTGGTTTCTTTGAGCACAATTTGGCCGGAGGCATGGTTGACGGTCGTTTCTTTGAGACCCAGATGCCTTTTGTGGGTGTCAACAACACCTACGACCTCGACTTTCGCACAGGAGTGGCAAGACTCGACCTGCGCTACAATATCTGGGGCAAGAGTTACATATCGCTCATAGGCAATGTCTTGGCCAAGGACAATTGGGGTATCGACATGCGCACCTTCGCCACCGTGTTCAAACCCGACCTCTATTATGGTGTTGCCCTGGCTTATACCTACCGCAGTATCATCGGCCCCATCATGTTCGACGTCCATTGGTCCACTCTTTCCAATTCTGTTGGAGCCTATTGCAGTTTCGGATTCGACTTTTAGCAGAAAGAGTTAGCCGTATTCGACAACACTGGCTTTAGCCCAAATCGGTCATTAGGGTTTAACTCTAAGTGAACTCACAATAACCCCAGACGATGATAGTTCCGTCTGGGGTTATTAGTTCGGAAGCGTCTTGAAGAAACACGATTCCCTCAATACTAAAAAACTCAACTACTGGATGGTCACAGCGGTGCCCGAGATGGAAACCATGAGCATCGAATTGCCTAGAATCTCATAGTCGATATCGACGCCTACGACCGCATTGGCGCCCATCCGCTCCGCGCGGCGTTCCAGCTCTTTCAGGGCGTTGTCGCGCGACTTGGTTACCTCGTTCTCGTAGGAATTGGAACGGCCGCCCACGATGTCGCGAATTCCGGCGAACATGTCTTTCACAAAATTGATACCGCTGACTACTTCGCCACAAACCACACCGTGGTAGGTAACGATGCGATGTCCTTCAATGGTAGGGGTTGTTGTAATAATCATAATGTTAAATTATTAGTTTAAAAACATATTATTAATTAACTGATATTATTGCATGTTAACAAACGGAAACAATTATTAACTTGCATTTCAAAAATACATTTTTTTTCTCAATTAGTATGATAATATTCCTGTTCACTTGGCTTTTTATGAGCTAAGAGTTGAGCAAGTGTGAAAAAAAGTGTATCTTTGCATGCGAAAATGAAACTGAAAACCACCCTTGAAATGCCGTCCGCACGACAAAACCTCTGGCCCATGTTGTTGGGTTGGCTTATGTTGCTGCTCACCTATCTTGGAGCGCTTTTGATAGTGCTTTCTGATAGTGTGGCGCTGAGGGTAGGAGGGGGGCTCTTTTTCGCCTTCAAGGGGTTGACGTGGTTAGTCACCTTTTTCGCGGTGCTGGTGAGGCCTCGCTTGGGATGGCGACTGTTTGTGGGCAGGTACCGCTATGACTCCTCTCAGCACCATTTTTGGCGTGCCATGTTGCAGGCTTTCACGCGTTTTTGGTGGGAGCTGCCTCAGCTGTGGACGGGCTACATGGTGTCACAATGGCGCGTCATCTTCGGACAAATTGACAGGGTGGAATCCTTAGGAGGCATAACCTTTGCCATTGCAGAGAAAAGCCCGGGCGGGATGTCGATGGGCATGTCGTTGGGCCCCTACGTCAATATCTGGTTGCCAGAGGAGGTGATAGGCGATTTCGACCGTCATGTGCGTCTCCATTCCGGTCAGCTTCTCATGCATGAGTTCGGCCACACCGTCGACAGCATGCGTTGGGGTTGGCTCTACTTGCCCGTCATTGGGTTGCCCAGCCTTCTCAGCCAATGGGTCGAGCTCGTCACTCGGGGCTCCCGCCATCAACATAGGCACCTCTATGCCGAGCGTTGGGCCAATCGGAATGCGCAGCACTATTTCGGCATCAAAATGCGCGACCTGCAGGCTTAGTCGTCCACTCTCCAGCCCAGTCCGGAGGGTGAGTTGGTGCAAAAAACTAGGGTGGGTGAGCAAAAAAGTTTTTTTTGTGTAAGTCATTATTATTTTGTATTTTTGTACACTCATATAATATGGATAATAATATAAATAATAAATATTAACTTTATGATTAGCAACAATTTTACACAGAGACACAATGGTGTTTGCAATGCTGCCGAAGAGGCAAAAATGCTGAAAGAGATTGGCGTCAGCTCCATCGATGAGTTGATTGACAAGGCCGTTCCCGCCGCCATCCGTCTGAAAGAACCGATGCCCATCGCCGATGGCATCAACGAGTACGAGTTCCTTAGCCGCTGCCGTGAGCTTGCCCACAAAAACAAGCTGTATAAAACCTATATCGGCATGGGTTACTACAATACCATCACCCCGAGTGTCATCCAGCGCAATGTGTTTGAGAACGCCGGTTGGTACACCGCTTATACTCCCTATCAAACCGAGATCAGTCAGGGCCGTCTCGAGGCGCTGATGACCTATCAAACCATGGTCTCCGAGATGACCGGCATGCCCCTGAGCAACGCCAGCTTGCTCGACGAGGCTACCAGCGGTGGCGAGTGCATGCTGATGTTCTTTGCCCAGCGCAGCCGCCAGGCTCAGAAGGACGGCATCTGCAAGATTTTCGTCGACAACGGCATCCTGCCCCAGACCCTCGACGTGATGCGCACCAATGCTGCTCCCCGCAATATCGAGATTGTTACCGGCAATGTCGACGACTTCGACTTCGATGCCAAGCAATACTTTGCCGTCATGATTCAGAACCCCAACCAGTTTGGTGAGGTTCGCGACTATACCGACTTCGTTGCCAAGTGCCACGAGAACAAGATTTTCGTGGGCATGGCCACCGACCTGATGGCCCTTGCCATGGTCAAGACCCCTGGCGAGATGGGTGTCGACTGCTGTTTCGGCAGCAACCAGCGCTTCGGCCTCCCTATGGGTTTCGGCGGTCCTCATGCCGGCTTCTACGCCTTCACCGAGGACTTCAAGCGTGCTTTTCCCGGCCGTATCATCGGTTGGAGCGTCGACGCCAAGGGCAACCCCGCCCTGCGTATGGCTCTGGGCATGCGCGAGCAGCACATCAAACGCGACAAAGCTACCTCCAACATCTGCACCGCCTCCGCCCTGCAGGCCATCATGAGCGGTTTCTATGCCGCTTGGCACGGTCCCGAAGGCATCAGCCAGATTGCTCACCACATCCACAAGATGGCTGCCAAGCTGGCTCGTGAGGCTGAGAAATATGGCTACAAACAGCACAACCGCGCCTTCTTCGACACCCTCGCTCTGCAATGTCCCGTCAAAACCGACGTGGTGAAGAAAGTGGCTCTGGCCCACGAAATCAACTTCCGCTACATTTGCGAGGAGTGCATCGGCATCAGCCTCGACGAGACTACCTCCAAGGCCGACCTCCAGGCCATCCTCAACATCCTGGCCGAAGCTGCCGGCAAGAAAGCCGAAGAGCTGGTGTGCGACTGCAACTGCGCCGCCGAGGATGCCACCCTGCCCGAAAACCTCCAGCGCAAGACCGCCTATCTCACTCAGAAAGTCTTCAACGCCTACCATAGCGAGACCGAGATGATGCGCTACATGAAGAAACTCGAGGTGAAGGATTTGAGCCTCAACCGCGCCATGATTCCGCTCGGAAGCTGCACCATGAAGCTGAATGCTGCTGCCGAAATGCTGCCCCTCAGCTGGGCCGAGTTCTGTGCCGTCCATCCCTTCGCTCCCGAAGACCAAACCATGGGCTACACCGAGATGATCAACGAGATGGAGGACATGCTCTCCATCGTTACCGGTTTTGCCGGTGCTTCCCTGCAGCCCAACTCGGGTTCTGCTGGTGAGTACAGCGGCTTGACCGTCATCCGCAACTATCATCTTGACCGTGGCGACACCCAGCGCAACATCTGCCTCATCCCCGCCAGCGCTCACGGCACCAACCCCGCCTCCGCTGCCAAGGCCGGCATGACCGTCGTGGTGGTGAAATGCAACGAGCGTGGCGACGTTGATGTCGACGACCTCCGTGCCAAGGCCGAGCAGTACAAGGACAACCTGGCCTGCCTGATGATTACCTATCCTTCCACCCACGGTGCCTTCGAAGAGGGTATTCTCGACATCATCAACATCATCCATCAGAACGGCGGCCTCGTCTACATGGACGGCGCCAACATGAACGGACAGGTGGGCCTCACCAGCCCCGGCCACATGGGTGCCGATGTCTGCCACCTCAACCTCCACAAGACCTTTGCAGGTCCTCACGGTGGCGGTGGTTCCGGCGTAGGTCCTATCTGCGTCAGCGCCAAGCTGCTCGACTTCCTACCCTCTCACGGCCAGGCCCATGTGGGCGGTGCCAAGGGCAACGCCATGGCTGCCGCTCCTTACGGCAACGCCCTGCTGTTCCCCATCAGCTATGGCTATCTCACCATGCTGGGTGGCAACGGCCTCACCGAGGCAACCCGCCACGCCATCCTCAACGCCAACTACATGCGTGCCCGCTTGCAGAAATACTACAAGATTCTCTACACCAACAAGAACGGCATGTGCGGTCACGAGTTCATCGTCGACTTCAACGAGTTCAGCCTCAAGGTGAAAGTGGGCGACATCGCCCGTCGTCTCGACGACTACGGCTTCCATGCTCCCACCGTGGCATTCCCCGTCCACAACACCCTCATGGTGGAACCCACCGAGAGTGAGCCCCTGAGCGAGCTGGACCGTTTCTGCGACGCCCTCATCGCCATCCGTCAGGAAATCGACGACGTGATGACCGGCAAGTACGCCGAGGACAACAACCCCATTGCCAACGCTCCCCACACCATGCAGGTGGTTTGCGCCGAAGAGTGGAACTATCCCTACAGCCGCAAAGTGGCCGCCTTCCCCATGGAGCATGAGGACAAGTACTGGCCTACCATCAGCAAGATCGACGACGCTTACGGCGACCGCAACCTCCAGGCTGTCTGGCCCGAATAAGCATCATCTCTGCTTATACTATCCTGCAAGCCCGCCCAACCAGCGGGCTTGCATCATATGAAAAAAAATTGTTATGGCAAAGAAAGAACCAGTAGTGGAACCTCTTGAAAAGCGGCTTTGGAAAGCCGCCGACAAACTGCGCAAAAACATAGACGCGGCCGAATACAAACATGTGGTATTGGGTCTGATATTCCTGCGTTATATCTCGGTGGAGTTTGAACGGTTATACGACCAATTGGTGAAACAGAAGGCCGAGGGTGCCGACCCCGAGGACCGTGAGGAATATGCTGCCGAGAATGTGTTCTACGTGCCGGAGGGTGCCCGCTGGAGTCACTTGGTGGCGCAGGCAAAGAACCCGCAGATTGGCAAACTGATAGATGATGCGATGGATGCCATCGAGCGCGAGAACCGTTCCCTCAAAGGTGTCCTGCCCAAGGTCTTTGCACGTCCTAATCTTGACCCAACGTCACTCGGGGAGTTGATAGACCTTATCGGCAACTCCACGTTGCAGAACACCAGCACACGAAGTGCCGATCTGCTGGGGCATGTGTTTGAGTATTTCCTTGGTGAGTTTGCTTTGGCCGAAGGCAAGAAAGGGGGGCAGTTCTACACCCCGAGGAGTGTCGTCGAGTTGCTGGTGACGATGCTGGAACCCTACAAAGGGCGTGTGCTCGACCCCTGCTGTGGCTCGGGAGGCATGTTTGTTCAGAGCGAGAAGTTTGTGCGCGAGCATCAGGGGCGCATAGAGAATATTTCCATCTATGGACAGGAAAGCAACCAGACCACCTGGCGGCTGTGCAAGATGAACCTTGCCATCCGTGGTATCGACGCTTCGCAGGTGAAATGGAACACCGAAGGCTCCTTCCTCAACGATGCCCTCAAAGATGTAAAGGCCGACTTTGTCATTGCCAATCCACCTTTCAACGACAGCGATTGGAGCGGCGACCAGCTGCGCGGCGATGCCCGCTGGCAGTATGGTGTGCCTCCTGCTGGCAATGCCAACTTTGCTTGGATACAACACTTCATCTATCACCTTGCTCCCAGTGGACAGGCGGGCTTTGTACTTGCCAAAGGGTCGCTGACGTCAAAAACAGGTGGCGAAGGTGAGATACGAAAGGCACTTATCGACAAAGGCCTTATTGCCTGCATCGTCAATCTACCTGCCAAATTGTTCCTCAACACCCAGATTCCTGCCTGCCTGTGGTTTGTCAGTCGCAATAGAAAAAGTAGGGCAGGGGAGATACTCTTTATCGACGCCCGCAATATGGGCCGCCTTATCAACCGCCGCACCCGTGAGTTGACCGAAGAGGACATCCGTACCATTGCCGACACCTACCACCATTGGCGCGACGAGAGTGCCGACTATGCCGACGTACCGGGCTTCTGTGCTTCGGTGCCCGTCAGCCGTGTGGCCGAGTTGGATTATGTGCTCACCCCCGGCCGCTATGTCGGCCTACCCGAAGAGGAAGACGACTTCAACTTCGCCGAGCGTTTCACCGTCCTCCGCGCCGAGTTCGAAGAACAGTTGAAAGAGGAGGAACGCCTGAACAAGGTGATACTGGAGAACCTAAATAAGATAGAACTTAAGTAAGAAAAAATATGGAAGATAAAGATGTACGTTGGATACAACGATTCAGCAATTATCGGAAGGCATTGATTCAGCTGGGAAAGGCAGTCAACATTGTGTCAGTGGTGTCAAATAGTACCTCCGACCAGAATGATTTGTTGGCGGAAGGACTGATTCAGCGATATGAATATACTCATGAGTTGGCCTGGAAGGTAATGAAAGACTATGAGGAATATCAAGGCATAACAGATATTATGGGTTCACGGGATGCTATTCGTGTTGCCTTGCGGGCAGGAATCCTTGATGACGACAGATGGATGGATACAATTTCTGACCGTAACCTTACCTCACATAATTATGATGACGAAACAGCGAAACACATTGTCAATAATATTATCAATGTATATTATCCCCTCTTTGTGAAGTTTGAAACAACAATGACGGGCAAAATGGTTTAATGCAATGAAGTACGGACTAACGGATGAACAATGGAATAAAATCAAGAGCGTTATGGCAGCCAATCCTCGGGTAAGCCGAGTTTTGCTATATGGCTCTCGGGCCAAAGGCAACTACAAGCCTTTTTCCGATGTGGACATCACATTAGTTGGGGATGAGTTGACCCATGAAGATCTTAATCGGATTATCCTTGCTATTGACGACCTTCTGTTGCCATACCAGTTTGATATTTCAATCTTTCATCAACTTAAAAACGACACCCTGATTGACCATATCAATCGCAGAGGAATCGTAATATATGATAAGACAATGTGATGCCCGCCGACTTAGAGAGCACCCTGCCCAGCATCGAGGATATTGAAAGGAAATTAGGATAAACAGATTATGAATACAGAAACTGCAAATCTGATAGTGGCTTGTGCGTCGTTGGTGGTGATGGTGGTGACGCTTGTCGTCGCCTGTGCGACGTTACGCTTTATGGTCAAGAACAGCAAGGGCTACCTGCGTAGGAAGTTGCGTGACAAAGAAAGAAGGTATGATGAATTAGACAAGCTATGTAGAATAAGTCCGTTTTCCCCTATGTCTGGACTTGTGAAAAATGAACACTTTGAGGAACGTGATATAATAGAACAAGAAATAGAAGACTTAAAAGAAAAGTTGTAAAATGAGCGAATGGAAAAAATATAAGTTGGGAGAAGTGAGCATGGAGTGCTCACACAGATATAGCCCACTGCGGAGCGGTGGGTGTAATGATATCAACAACACCGGTCAGCAGCCTGAAGGGCTGCGACATTTGAGGATGGTTGTTGCAGTCCTTCAGGCTGCATTTGCTGGTGGTGTGCCGTTGACTCAGGGCGTTGCCACTGGGCTTTATTTGTTTCAGCCTGTTGGGCTGCCTTTGTCAATGGAAAACAGATTGTAATATGAGTGAATGGAAGGAATATAAGCTTGTAGATGTGGCTGAAATATTCACAGGATATCCATTCCCTGGCGGAAGATATGAAGCAAATGGCAAATTACGTGTCGTTCGTGGGGAGAATGTTACGATAGGTAAATTACGTTGGGATACTGTAAAACATTGGAATTACGATGTCTTTGGATTAGAAAAATATCTGCTTCGACCAGATGATATAGTGATTGGAATGGATGGCTCTCGTGTAGGAAGTAACAGAGCACTAATTAGAGAGTTGGATTTACCTTTAATTATAGCACAACGAGTAGCATGCTTGAGAGTAAAAAGAGGATTTAACCCAAAATACATTTGGTATACAATATTTACAGATACCTTTAGAAAGTACGTAGAAGCAATTAATACTGGAACTTCTATTCCTCATATTAGTCAGAAACAAATAGCAGATTTTGAAATAATGTGTCCAGGAGAGTTGGAGCAGAAGCGGATTGCGGGAGTGTTGAGTTCGTTGGATGACAAGATAGATTTGTTGAATCGGGAGAATGCAACCCTCGAAGCCCTCGCCGAAACCCTCTTCCGCCACTACTTCATAGAAAACCCCAACCCCGCCTGGAAAGAAGGCAAATTGGGAGAGCTTATTGAAGTTAAATATGGAAAAGACCATAAGAAGTTAGGAGATGGAAGCATCCCTGTAATTGGATCAGGTGGAATTATGAGATATGCAAATAAAGCTTTGTTTGATGGAGAATCTGTACTGATACCGCGTAAAGGTTCGCTTGATAATGTCATGTATATTGATGAGCCTTTTTGGACTGTTGATACAATGTTTTATACAAAAATGAAAATTCCACATGTTGCCAAATTCGTATATCAGTATATGAAAACGCTTGATTTAGTGAATATGAATGTGGGTTCCGCGGTGCCAAGCATGACAGCAGATGTTCTAAACAATATACTTTTAGAAATTCCATCACAAACTACTTTAGACGATTATGAAAGAATTGTTACACCATTCTACAAGAAAACAAAATCCAACCAACAACAAATGCAAACACTGACTACACAGCGAGACGCCCTTCTTCCACGCCTAATGTCTGGCGAAGTGAAAGTAGGTGGACAATAATTTGGATACAAATGCGTTATTAATATGTGTTAATCAATATAAGAACTGCACTACAGAATAAACAATGGAAAAGGACGGTGGCAAGGGGAGCCTGAAAGGCTCTAATAGATATAGCGTATGGCAACGCCATACGTTCATGTCGCCACCCGTCACAAAGCAGCCTGAAAGGCTGCAACAAAATCATGGTGTGCATCATGTCGTTGCAGCCATACAGGCTGCATTTGATGGGGTCGTATCGGCATACCCAGGGCGTTGCCGCTGGTCTACATCTGTTGCAGCCCTACAGGCTGTTGTGCTGCCGTTCACCAAAGGCGTTGCCTCGGTTCAGTCAGTTATGCTGTTTTCAAATTGTCGACAAACATTGTTTTTACAATAAACATATAGTTATGGCTCAATCATTATCCCAAATATATATTCATCTTGTATTCCACATAAAGAATGAAGGAATTGCAATGTTGGAGGACGATTGTCCAAAGGTATATGCTTATATTGACGGAATATTGAGAAAAAAAGGCAGTTTTGTTATCCAGATAGGTGGCATGCCCGACCATATTCATGTTTTATGTACTTTACCGAGGACAATCTCAACTGCTGACCTTGTTGAGGACATTAAAAAGTGTAGCAGTAAATGGTTGAAAACAATCAATTCAAGGTATACAAAATTTGCATGGCAAAGTGGATATGGAGTGTTCTCGGTGAGTGACTCACAGGTCGAAAAAACTAAACAATACATCTTAAATCAGATAGAACATCACAAAAAAAGAACGTTTCAGGAGGAGTACATTGAATTCTTGAAACATTACCATATAGAATATAACGAAGATTATCTGTTTTCGGATTAACACTATCAAACCATCACTATAGGGGCATAGAACCCAAGAAGAAGGACCGAAGAAGGGAGACTGACAGAATTTGATAAATTATGGCAGAAAAAAAGACAAAGACATATTATGGCTACAGGCCGCCTTTCACGCTGTCTGCAAAGGCAGTGGGACTGGTGGCGGATATTGCCGCACAGATGGAGCGGTTTGCCATCCGTATGGAACAGAGTGATGCCCTGTGGCTACGCAAGAATGGCTCTCCACGTGCAGTAGTTGAAACCAATGATGAACGCAGTTTTATCAACATCTTTATCCCTGTACATGAAGGTTGTGGTAAACTTGTAATATTGAATAATTCAAAAGATGTCCCTATAGAGAATAGTGTAAATAACTGGCCGGAAGTTGATTATGATAATAATGCAACTGACAATGTCCCTAAAGATGTCCCTAAAGAAAACGTTTCTGTCCCTAAAGAAAAAAGTCGTGTTATATTAAATAATACACAAGCTATTATAGTTGATATTTTAAGAAAAAACAGAGAAGCCACCTTTGATGAAATATCACAACTCATGGGAGTATGCAGAAAAACAATAATGCGTAATATTAAATTCCTTAAAGATAATGGTTTCCTGGAACGAATAGGAGGCCGAAAGGAAGGTTATTGGAAACTGAATACAATTGAATTATGACCAAGCTGACAGAATCGGACATTGAGCAGATGACCATAGAGCTGCTGGAGGGCAAGGGGTACGAGTACCTGTATGGCCCTGACATCGCGCCGGAAGGGGAGAACCCTATGCGGTCATCGCTGGAGGAGGTAGTGCTTCGGGGTAAACTGGAGGATGCTGTGCGAAGACTTAACCCCCAGTTGCCAGTGGCAGTGTTGGAGGATGCTGTAAGGACGGTAATGCGTATCGGCTCAACCGACCTGCTGGCCGACAACGAGCTGTTCCACGAACTACTGACGCAGGGCGTGAAGGTGTCGGTGTACGAGAAGGGTGAGGAGCGTGGCAAGCCGGTGAGGTTGGTGGATTTAGACGACCCATGGAACAACGACTTCACCGTGGTCAACCAGTTCACCGTGATAGAAGACGGCCATAACCTGCGACCCGATGTGGTGCTGTTTGTCAACGGACTGCCGCTGGTGGTGATGGAACTAAAGAATGCCGCCGACGAGGAGGCTACCATAGCTAAAGCATTTGATCAGATATGCACCTATAAAGAGCAGATACCCTCGCTGTTCCGGTACAACGAAGTGATTGCTATCAGCGATGGTTTGGAGGCAAAAGCAGGTACACTATCATCTGGTATGAGCCGTTTCACCGCATGGAAGAGTGAAGACGGTGAGACCATAGCATCACATCTGGTAGGCGAGCTGGAGGTGTTGGTGCGCGGTATGCTCAACCCCGAGACCCTGCTCGACTTGGTACGCTCGTTCACCGTATTCGAGAAAGACAAGCACGAGGACAAGGAAACAGGCCAAATCACCATTACGACGGTGAAGAAACTGGCAGCCTACCACCAATACTATGCCGTCAACAAGGCAGTGGAATCCACACTAAGAGCCACAGGAATCAACAGCAAGATACCCGTCGTCGCCGAGTCTCCTATTAACTTCGGCTTTAAGAGCGTCAAAGAGCAGGTCGAGGGCGACCACCGCGCCGGAGTGGTGTGGCACACACAAGGCAGCGGCAAGTCGCTGTCGATGGTGTTTTATACGGGTAAGATTGTGCAGCGGTTGAACAATCCCACAGTCGTTGTCATCACCGACAGGAATGACTTGGACGACCAACTGTTTGAGACCTTTGTCGCGTCGAAACAACTATTAAGACAGACACCCATACAGGCTGAGAGCCGCGAGCATTTGAAAAGCCTGTTGCAAGTGCAGTCGGGCGGTGTAGTCTTTACCACCATCCAAAAGTTCCAGCCCGAAGAGGGCAATGTCTATGACCTGCTGACCGACCGCACCAATGTAGTCGTGATTGCCGACGAGGCACACCGCACACAATACGGCTTTAAGGCCAAGGCTGTGGAGGTGAGGAACGAGGCGGATGAGGTGATAGGCTCCGAAATCAAATATGGCTTTGCCAAATACTTGCGCGATGCGCTGCCCAATGCCACCTATATCGGTTTCACTGGCACACCCATAGAGCTGACCGACAAGAACACGCCCGCAGTATTCGGCAACTATATCGATGTGTACGACATTGCCCAAGCAGTGGAAGACGGTGCCACGGTGCGCATCTTCTATGAGAGCCGACTGGCTAAGATAGAATTGAGTGCTGAGGGACGCAAACTGGTGGAGGAGTTGGACAAAGAGCTGCAGGTGGAAAATATGAACGATGTTCAGAAAGCCAAAGCCAAATGGACACAGCTGGAAGCCCTCATTGGAAGTCCCAGCAGGTTGAAGAACATTGCACGCGACATAGTCGAGCACTTTGAGGCACGCCAACAGGTGTTTGAGGGCAAGGCGATGATTGTAGCCATGAGTCGCAGAATTGCTGTGGAACTCTATAATGAAATCATCAAACTGAGACCTGAATGGCATAGTGACGACCTGAAAAAGGGTGTGATAAAGGTGGTGATGACCACCTCGGCCTCCGACGGACCAGCTATCGCCAAGCACCATACTACTAAGGCTGACCGTCACAAGTTGGCCGACCGCATGAAAGACCCAGATGATGAACTACGGTTGGTGATAGTGCGCGACATGTGGCTGACGGGCTTTGACGTACCGTGTCTGCACACCCTCTATATCGACAAACCCATGCAAGGGCATAACCTGATGCAGGCCATTGCCCGTGTGAACCGTGTCTATAAAGACAAACCCGGCGGACTGGTGGTGGACTATCTCGGCATTGCCGCCGACCTGAAGAAGGCCCTGTCTTTCTATTCAGATGCAGGAGGTAAAGGTGACCCCACACAGCAGCAGTCGCAAGCAGTTGAATTGATGAAGGAAAAACTGGAGGTGGTGGAGCAGATGCTGCACGGGTTGGATTGGCTGCAGTACTTCACCGCCGGCACCTCTGGAAAACTGTCGTGGATTCTCAAAACCGAAGATTTCATTCTAGGATTAGAGGACGGCAAGAAGCGTTTTGTCAATGAGGTGACTGCGTTAGGGAAAGCCTTTGCTCTGGCTATTCCGCACGAGGCAGCAATGAACGTGAAAGACGAGGTGGCTTTCTTCCAAGCTGTGAAAGCCCGCCTGTGCAAGTTCGACACCAAACCAGATGGTCATACCAACGAAGAAATTGAGACCACCATAAGGCAAGTAATAGACCACGCGTTGGTGTCTGAAAAGGTGATAGACCTTTTTGATGCTGCCGGCATCAAGAAGCCCGACATCTCTATACTCTCAGAAGAGTTCTTAATGGAGTTGAAAGGCATGGAGCACAAGAACATCGCCTTGGAGGTGCTGCGCAAACTGTTGGCAGACGAAATCAAGGCACGTTCGAAATACAACCTTGTTGAAGGGCGTACATTGATGGAGATGCTCAACGGCTCCATCACACGATACCACAACAAGATAGTCTCCGCTGCTGAGGTGATAGACGAACTCATTAAGCTTAGCAAGCAGATTGTGGCAAGCGACACGGCTGCACAGGATATGGGGTTAGAACCTTATGAATACGCTTTTTACTCTGCTGTTGCTAGTAACCAAAGTGCCATCGAACTGATGGGCAAGGACAAATTACGCGAGCTTGCCGTAGTGCTGACAGAGACTATCCGCAAGAACAGCACCATCGATTGGACCATCAAGGAGAATGTGCGTGCTAAGATGAAAGTGGCGGTCAAACGTCTGCTTCGTCGTTTCGGCTATCCTCCCGATATGCAGCAGCTGGCAACAGAAACTGTATTGAAACAGGCAGAGCTAATAGCAACTGAACTGACTATAGCCGAATAGAATTTCACACGGTTCTTATATTTGGTATGCTCTGAATATAAATGGATTATCTTTATATGCCAAATTTGTAAAATAGTGCAAATATATATAATAATGTATCTTGCAAAATGTTTGCTACAAAGTGTGAAATCCGTGAGTTGAAAGTATAGAGTTTAAAGTTTAGAGTTGATAGTCTGTTTGGAGTTGATAGTTTAAAGCTTAATATTTAAAGAAATGAAGAGTTTAAAGTTTAAAGTAAAAACTGTGTGACATGAAAACAAGCTTTAACTTGCATTTTCGTGTTTTTCGTTTCTTTCGATGTTCTATAATTGAGAGTTTATAGGTTATTGTTTATAGGTTATTGAAAGTTGAGAGTTTAGAGTTGAGAGTTTAAAGTTTATTGGTTACAGGTTATTGGTTATTGAAAGTTGAGAGTTGAAAGTTGAGAGTAAACTCTGCGTTTTCTGCGATTTCTGCGAGAAATCGAGCGTCAAAGCAAAGGGCTGCCCTGTAAACAGCAACCCTTTAAGAGACTCAAATTTCTAAAATCGTGTTATGAAACAAAGCTTACAGAGTGAATTCTGCGGTGATTACAGCGTCCTCATTTGCCGTGATGTCCCAATCTTCCTCGAACCATTCGCCTTGGTTCCAACCTACGAAGGATGCACCTGGGTCTGGTTCTGCGTGAAGGTGGACGATTGTTCCGCGCTCATATTCGACTTGTTGTTCGTCTATGATAGGATTGCCGTTGGCAGTAACCGAACCATTGGGACTCACGTTGAATGAGAGCGTCACCGTGTCTAAGGGTTTACGCTGGGAGCAGCGGGCGTGTTAGGAGTCAAGAACTCCTCGGACAGAGTGCCACCATAGGAAATGATAGCCTTGTCGCGAGCATCCTCAGTCTGGAAGCCAGACAGGATGGAGTTGTTGACCATGAAACGCTGGGTGCTGACCTTGGTGCCAGAAGTGGCACGGCGGCTGTGAATCCACACAATAGCACCGTTGACGGCTGCATCTGCGCCCAAATTACCGCTGACGGTGCTGAAGCCGTGAGCGTTCACCACGTCATAGAGCATGGTCTCGTCGTCGGCACCGTCGAGGGTGATTTCAAGTGCCTCGATAGTCACGCGGGGAACACCAGTAGCGGCATCCATGGTCTGCGTGGCGATGAAGCAAGTGATTTGGTCGCCATAGCGATAGTTGGGGTTGTTCTGCACAACGGCATCGCTGAAAGCCTTGATGTCGGTGCTTGCGCTGATGGTGAGACCACCCAGTGCAATGTCGGTGGAAACGAGGTGGGAAGCATCCTCAGTCATGATGACTGAAGGCAGGGAACCGCGAGTCACTTGATAGGCAGCCACCACGCAGCCGTCCTGACGGGCCTGGTCCTTGGTCAGATAGACGGGAGCAGCCCCGATGTTGGCGCTCATGAACTCGTTGTAGTCGCTCACGCGGCTGTCCTTGTTCTCGAACGAAGGATGCAGGTTGCCGTCGAAAGAGCGGTAAAGAGCCACGAGGTTGGCCCATTGCACGCGGCGGATCATCTGGGCAAAGGTACGCTTGGGGTTCTCCTTAGCCTGCATTTTCTGTTTTGCCACCGTCTGGCCGTTGAGTTGCGAGAAAGTCCAGTCGCCAGCCGAGCCGCGCAGACGGGTGTTGATACCGGTTAATATTGCCATAACGCTTTTGTTTCAGCCTCCTCGGCCCGGTCCTTAGTCGGGTGTTTTGTGGAGGAGGGGTCGGCAGGGAGAGGAGTGGGGCGACGGGGCTTCCTTCCACCCCTGTGCGCGCTTCTCTCCCTTTTCGACGATGCAAAGATACAACCATTTTTCGATTGCATTTCCCTTCCGTTCCCAATGCTTCCGATACATTCCGCATGCTTCCCGTCAGTTCCCATAAATTCCTTTGCACCCCCTCCGACAGGGCTCACCCAGGGCCTCAAAAAAAGCCTTCACCTGTGTCCGCGAGAAGATTTTGCTCCTCTGATGTAGAAAGGTTATTGGTGTTAATGGTTATTGGTGTTAATGGTTATGGGTTATTGGTTATTGAGAGTTGAATGGTTATTGGTTATTGGTTATTGGTTATTGAGAGTTGAAAGGTTATTGGTTATTGGTTATAGGTTATTGGTTATTGAAAGTTGAGAGTTGAAAGTTGAGAGTTTAGAGTAGTTGAAAGTTGAGAGTTGATAGTAAAATCTGCGTTTTCTGCGATTTCTGCGAGAGTTTTCCCAAGCTTTAGCTTGCCCATTCGTGTTTTTTCGTGTTTTTCGATGTTCTATAGTTGAGAGGTTATTGGTGTTAATGTTTATTGGTTATAGGTTATTGGTTATTGAAAGTATAAAGTTTAGAGTAGTTGAGAGTTTAGCGTTAAAAGTTGATAGTAAAATCTGCGTTTTCTGCGAGACATCAAATCTTGAAATTTACTCCGCATTTATGGTAATTTACTTTCGTATGCAGAAAAGAGTGGTGCTGCCCTATCTCAGGCAGCTCCAGCCACCGCCGTCGGCAACAAAAGCCTCCGGGCGCTCACAAGCCTCGTAGGGAATATGTCACTCAAAGAACAGAAGGAACAACTGGCCTTCGTTAAGACCAATATCCACAAAACCAATTGGGAATCAAAGAGATAATGTTGCCAGCAGTAGGTCATAAACCCCAAGCGTGTGACAGTTACAGTTGTGACAGATAAAAATAAGGGGTATCAAAAACGCCTCTTATAATATATAACTAATTAATAATTAATAATATATATAAGAAAATTAAAAAAAACATACCCCTCTAAAAATCAACTGTCACAACTGTAACTGTCACAAAATGGCAGATGAAAGGATTGTTATATTCTCCTAAAGAGCAGTATAACAATAAAATACGATACGGTTAGGGACACGAAGTCCTGGCTGTCAACGCCCGATGTGTGACAACAGTCATCCCAAAAACCACCCCAAATGGCCTCCAAAACCCTCCGATGACCCCACTTTATGATGCTTTTTCCCCTACGAGGTACCCATCTGAGCGAATTTGTATTTCAACATCCCGGCCTGAATTGAGGGCCCTTGGGGGTCAAATTGACAATCTTTCGGCCAAAACGGGCAGCAACAAGGACCAATTGGCCAATCTTGTAGAGGCCTTCTGTCACCAATTTCGCGAGCGCGATGAGGAGGAGCTGAAGAAACTCGACGAGTGGAAACGAAGGGTAAGGGTGAGGGCCTGTTGTTCGTCGGTAAGGTCTCTGTTAGTTCGCTCGCCGACGAACAAACGACAGCCTCCGAACGAGGGATGAACGGAGAAACGGTGGTTTTTCGACGAAGTGTGTGTTCCTGAAATCTTGAAATTTACTCCGCATTTATGGTAATTTACTTTCTTCTGCTTTAGCAGCAGGATGTTTTGCGCCTAAAGGCGAATTCGGGGTTGAAAGGTTATTGGTTATTGATACTAATGGTTATTGGTTATAGGTTATTGGTTATTGAGAGTTGAAAGATTAAAGTTTATTGGTTAAAGTTTATTGGTTATTGAGAGTTGAAAGTTGAAAGTAGTTGAGAGTTTAAAGTTGATAGTAAAATCTACGATTTCTGCGAGAGTTTTCCCAAGCTTTAGCTTGCACATTCGTGTTTTTTCGTTTTTTTCGATGTTCTATAATTGAATGTTTATTGTTTATTGGTTATTGAAAGTTGAAAGATTAAAGTTTATTGGTTATTGGTTATAGGTTATTGAAAGTTGAGAGTTGAAAGTTTAGAGTAGTTGAAAGTTGATAGTAAAATCTGCGTTTTCTGCGTTTTCTGCGAGAAATAAAAGTCCGCGCCAGCCATTAATGGTTAATTAATGGTAATTCGTGTTAATAAAAAACAAGCTTTAGCTTGCCAAATTCGTGTAATACATGTGATACGTGGCACATTTAGTTGATAGTAAACTCTGCGTTTTCTGCGAGAATTATTGCTTTACGGATTGAAAATCCTTATAGTATTTTGCGTCAGATTGCAAATCTGCCGCAACTGACAAATCTGCCGCAACGGAGCCGTTTTCGTTTTACCTTATTTTTTAGTCGTTACTAAATAAAAAGAGGGTGTCCTTGACTGTTGAGACACCCTCGTTATGAATGGTTTCACCTCTTCGGGGCAATGAATAGATGCCCTTGTAGATGATAGCTGTGATTCTTTACAGTTGGTTGTTCTGCAGGGAGAGCTTGTAGAGTTTGACGCTGTTGTCGATCTTGTCTTCTTTGGCTTCTTTGCCGTATTTGTCGACGTCGACGACGTTGCGGGGGCTGTGGGTGATGCTCAGAGGGCCGTTGATGCAGCCGCCTTCGCAGGCCATGCCTTCGAAGAAGTTCTCCACGGCACGGTCGGCTTTGAGCTTGGCAAGGGCCATGTTGCACTCGTCGAGGCCGCTCATGGTGCAGGTCTTGATGCCTTCTACGCCGAGGCTCTTGGCCACATCCTGAACACCCTGGGTGATACCGCCCGATTTGGCAAAGATACGTCCGTAGAAGGAGGCGTTGTTGAGTGGTGTGTCCTCCAGTTCGGCAGGGTTGATGTCGCGGGCATCGATGAAGGCTTGCAGCTCCTCGAACGACATGACGGTGTCGATGGCTCCGTGGGTCTTCTCGAGGAAGTACTCCATCTTCTTGCTGGCGCAGGGTCCGATGAAGACAATCTTGCAGTTGGGGTCGGAACGCTTGATGAGCTGTGCGGTCTCAATCATGGGCGAGGGCGAGGAGGAGATATATTTGACCAGTTCGGGGTAGCGCTTCTCGATAAATGCCACGAAGGAGGGACAGCAGCTGGTGGTCATGATGCGTTTTTCTTTCCACTCGTTGGCCTCTTTGTAGAGGGTGATGTCGGCACCCAAGGCGGCTTCGACGACCTGATGGAAGCCGAGTTTCTGGATGGCGGTGACCACCTGGGGCAGGGTGCTGTCGCGGCATTGGCCGACGATGGCGGGAGCCACCACGGCATAGACACGATATTTGGTGTTGTTCTCCGATTCTTTCAGAATCTTGATGATGTCCAAGATGAGCGATTTGTCCTGGATGGCACCGAAGGGGCATTTGTAGATGCAGGCACCACAGGAGACGCACTTGTCGTTGTTGATCATGGCCGAGCCTTGCTCGTTGATGCTGATGGCCTTGGGCTTGCAGCTCTGGATGCAGGGACGGTGCTGTGCGATGATGGCACCGTAGGGGCAGGCCTTGGTGCATTTGCCACACTCGATGCACTTGGTCTTGTCGATGGTGGCTTTGTGGTTGACGATGGTGATGGCATCCTTGGGGCAGACCTCGGCGCAGGCATGCATCAGACAGCCACGGCAGGCAGGGGTGACCAGCATGCCGCTCACAGGGCATTCGTCGCAGGCGATGTCGATGACCTGCACGGGGTTGGGGTTGCTCTTGTCGCCTCCCATGGCCATCTTGATACGCTCCTGGATGATGGCGCGTTCTTTGTATATGCAACAACGCAGCTGAGGTTTGGGACCCGGACAGATGGTCTTGGGGATGTCTAAATAGACATCATCTAAGGTATCGTTGTAGGCATGCTTGATGACCTCCTTCAGTACGTTGTATTTGATTAACTGTACGTTTGTGTCAAAAACACGTGGCATAAAAAGTTCTTTTTATTAGTGAATAATTGAAATTAGTCTTCTACTTCCTTGCCGGCGGCTATGCGGGCGCGCTTGCGTTCGATTTCGTCGAGGATGATTTTGCGGATGCGCAGGCTGCTGGGGGTGATTTCCAGGTACTCGTCGTCGCGGATGTACTCCATGGCTTCCTCGAGCGAGAATTTGATGGGGGGCGTAGTGGTGCTCTTGTCGTCAGCACTCTTGCTGCGCATGTTGGTGAGGTTCTTGCTGGTGACGACATTGATGACGATGTCGTTGCCCGGACGGAGGCTCTCGCCGATGACTTCGCCGCTATAGACTTGGTCGCCGGGTTCGATGAAGAAGGGGCCTCGGTCTTGCAGTTTGCTGATGCTGTAGGCGGTGGCTTCGCCGGTTTCCTTGGCGATGAGGGCACCCATCTTGTGGTCGTCGATGTCGCCCTTCCAAGGCTCGAAATCGCTGAAGCGGTGGGCTATGATGGCCTCGCCGTTGGTGGCGGTGAGCAGGGTGTTGCGCAAGCCGATGATGCCACGGGAGGGAATCTTGAAGTCCAGCTGCACGCGGTCGCCCTTGGTCTCGATGGTGTCGATCTCGCCTTTGCGACGGGTGACGACGTCGATGACCTTGCTGGAGAATTCTTCCGGCACGAGGATGGTTAGCTGCTCGATGGGTTCGCATTTCTGCCCGTCGATTTCTTTGATGATGACTTTGGGCTGTCCCACCTGCAGCTCATAACCCTCGCGGCGCATGGTCTCGATGAGGATGGAGAGGTGCAGGATGCCGCGGCCGTAGACCAACAGCGAGTCGGGCGAGTTGGTTTCTTCTACGCGCATGGCCAGGTTTTTCTCCAGCTCTTTGTAGAGACGGTCGCGGAGGTGACGGCTGGTGACGAACTTGCCTTCTTTGCCGAAGAAGGGGGAGTTGTTGATGGTGAAGAGCATGCTCATGGTGGGCTCGTCGACCTTGATGGGAGGCAGGGGCTCGGGATTGTCGATGTCGCAGATGGTGTCGCCAATCTCAAACATGACGCTCTTGTCGAGGTCGAGCAGCACGGCGCAGATCTCGCCGGCTTCTACCACATTCTTGGTGCGCTCTTTGCCCAGGCCTTCAAAGGTATAGAGTTCTTTGATTTTGCTTTGGATTCTGCTCTGGTCGCGTTTGACCAGCATGATGGATTGGCCGGCCTGCAGGGTGCCACGGTTGAGGCGGCCAACCGCGATGCGTCCCAGATAGGAGCTGTAATCCAGGCTGGAGAGCATCATCTGGGTGTTGCCCTCGGAGACCCGAGGGGCAGGGATATACTTAATGATGAGGTCCATCAGATAGCTGATGTCCTCGGTGGGGGTGTCCCAATCGCCGTTCATCCAGCCTTGCTTGGCGGAGCCATAGGCGGTGGGGAAGTCGAGCTGCTCGTTGGAGGCTCCCAGGTTGAACATCAGGTCGAAGACGGCTTCCTGTGTCAGCTCGGGGTCGCAGTTGGGTTTGTCGACTTTGTTGATGACGACGATGGGCTTGAGACCCAATTCGATGGCTTTCTGCAACACAAAACGGGTTTGGGGCATGGGGCCCTCGAAGGCATCCACCACCAGCAGCACGCCGTCGGCCATGTTGAGCACACGCTCCACCTCGCCGCCGAAGTCGCTGTGGCCAGGGGTGTCGATGATGTTAATCTTATAACCTTTGTATCGGACGGAGACGTTCTTGGACAGGATGGTGATGCCGCGTTCGCGTTCCAAGTCGTTGTTGTCAAGAATCAGGTCGCCGGTCTCTTGGTTGTCACGAAAAAGTTTTGCCTGGTGCAACATTCTGTCAACTAAGGTTGTCTTGCCATGGTCGACATGTGCTATAATGGCAATATTTCTAATATTTTGCATCTTTTTATAAATATATTTTAAGCCTGCAAAAATACGAAAAAAAAACGATATAGCGGTTTTTTTGCATAAACGATTGCCCAAACTGGATTTCCGACGTCACTCTTGCCCACTTTTTCCTGTCGTGATGGCCTCTTTTTCGCCTATCGTACCCGCGCCAGATGGAGGGTGGCCAAACAGACGGCGTATTCCTGTTGCTCCTCTTTGGGTTTCCAAGCCACGATGAAACTCACTTCGGCCGAAACAACCTGATAGCCTTTTGCTTCCAATTTTTGCATCTGGGCTTTCTTGCTGTTGGAGAGGGCGGCGATGCCAACCCCTTCGGGGGTGGAGAGGTGGCCGTTGGCGTAGTGCAGCGGGTCGCCGCTGCGCAGTTTCAGCACCTGCCGCTTGCGCTCTTTGAAATAATCTAAGAAAACATCGCGGTGAGTGAGGGCGATGGTGATGGGCACCCGCTGATTCTCCTCTACATGGTGCGGCACGGGTGGTGCCATCTGGTCAAAGAATGGGGCATGGCTATGGATGAACAGCCGCTTCTTGGCCCGCGTGATGCCGACATAGAGGGCGTGCAACGATTCGGCTTCATGGCCTTCCTTCAAGGCTTGGGGCGCCACCAGATGCACCGTGTCGAACTCCCTTCCCTTGGCTTTGTGGATGGTGGAGATGAAAATAGTCTTGCGGTCGGCCGAGACAAAGTCCTCGATGTTGGATTCGAAAAGATATTCCTTTAAGTCGCTGTAATAGAGGGTTCGGTGTGTTTTTTCGAAGTCGGCAAAGAAACATTTCACCGCCTCGATACAGCTGCTGGTATGGTAAGCCTGAAGGGTACGTTCTTTGGCTTCGTCCCATTGTTTCTGCGTGAGGGCACTGCCCACATTGCCAGACAGTTGTTTGAGAAAATAGCGTATCTCGGCCAACTGGTGGAAGCTGAACCCGCCTATTGATTGGATGAGACGTGTGTGTAGTCCCTGCTGTTCCAACAGATAGGCGGCCTGAAGGGCCTCTTCGTTGGTGGGGGTGAGCAGACAAGTGGTACCTTCGGTCAGCCCTGCCTGTTGCACTACTTCGATTACCTCGGGCAGGAAGCCTTTGCTGTCGTATTGGTGCACTTGCACAATTCCCTTATCCTGGCTGAAGGCTGTGCAGGAACTCTTTTTCATGCGGGCGGGGAGGAGGGTGGCAAAACGGTTGGAAAAGTCAACTATCGCGCTGGTGCTCCTGTAGTTGGTGGTCATCTCGTAGAGGGTGGCACCTTGGTCGTCTATCATCGATTGCAGATACCGCGAGTCGGAACCCCTGAACCCATAGATATTCTGGTCGTCGTCGCCCACGGCAATCACCCGCATCTCCTCATTCCTGTTCATCAGCGCCTTCACCAGCTGGAAGTCGTCGGCCCCCATGTCCTGCGCCTCATCTATCACCAAAACACTCTTGGCAATCTTCTGCTCTTCCACATCGCCGCTCTCAATTTTCATTGCCGCCTGCCGCACCACATCTTGGGCATCGGTCAGGTTGCCCATCTTGCCTAAGATGTCGAAGCTAAAGGAATGGAAGGTCTTGATTTCTACAAAATGGGCAGCATTGCCAATCAACTCCATGAGGCGTTTCTTGAATTCGGTGGCAGCTGAGCGCGAGAAGGTGAGCATGAGCAACTGCTCGTGCTTCACGTCTTCCATCAACAGCAGCGAAGCCAGCTTGTGCACCAGCACCCGGGTTTTGCCACTACCAGGTCCCGCCGCCACGACAATGTATTTGGATTGCTTGTCGTTGATGATGGCCAGCTGTTTTGGGTCTAAGCCTCCAAAAATCTGCTTGTATTTGTTGGGGGTGATGTTGTTGTTGATTTCGGTTTTGCGTTCGCCCTTGAAGTATTTGCCAATGAACTTTTTGAAGTCCATCTGAAAATAGTCGCTGACATATTGGATGGCCGAATCGTAGTCTTTTACCATCAGGTTGGTATACTCACCCACGATGTGTATCTGCTGGATGCGCTGTTTGTAGAATTCGTCCAACAGGCGGTAATGCTCTTTGCTATATTTTACCCGTCGTTCAACCTTTCGGGTCAGCTGCATGGTGTTGTATATCACCAAGAAACCACCGTCAATCTTCAATAATGAGTTTTTGGACAGATAGAGCAACGCCTCCTCAAAATCGTTGAGGGTGACCTCTTTCTGTCCGCCCAAAGCCAGCTGCTGATGGTTTTGCTTATAGCTCTCCATCAGGCCAACGATGGAGAAGCTCACGGCCGATTTCTGCGTAGGGTCAATCACTTTGCCCACACTCGAAATGCCTGCTGCTGCCATGCTCAGCTCTTTCACCACATAGCGGCAGATGTCGGTGCGTTGCTCAAAACTCGCCATCAGGATTTCCTGCTCTTTCTGCCTTTGTATGACTACGTTGCCGGCGGCGGTGTGTTCTTCTTTGCGGATATAGCCTTTCAGCGTGAGGAAATAGAACAGGGTTTTGATTCTTTTGACACTACTGTTCACCCCTTCCTTCATTGCCAACTCGTTCAGCTCTTTGTAGTTGAAATGGTTGATGTCGCCCCTCATCTGTGTCAGGAGGAAATGCTCAAGCTTCAGCGTCTGTTCCAATTCCCTGGCGGTTGTGCTTTTGGCTATCCACGCCATCATGTCGCGCGAGTCGGCCAGTATTCCCTCCTGTCGCATGAGGTTGACGTTGCGGATGACGGTTTCTTTGGCCATACCCAGCATGTCGGCCAGGTAGTCGATGCGGCTTTCGGCCTCGCTGTTGCGATTGCCAGCGGTGGCCTTGCTGCTGATGAGAGAGCCGATGATGCGGGCCGCCTCTTCGCGGGTGTATTGGTCGAAAAGGGGCGAGAGGTTCAGCCGATGCCTTGCCTCGTCCATGTTGCGCACAGCAATGCTGGTGGCAAAGATGTGCGGCACATTGTTGCCACGCTGGATGAAGCCCGACTCTTCCAAAGCCGCGATGGCTGCCTTGACGCGGGTTTCGATGTCGATGACTTCTTCGTTCCAGCCGGCTTGTCGTGCTATCTCGAGTGGCGAGCAGCTGACTTGCTCCTGGGTGGAGGTGAAATCTTTGATGGCTTTCCAAACCTGCTGTATCTCGCTGATGCTTAGCTTGGTTTGGTTGAGGAGGATGAAATGTTTGTCTAAGTCGTTGTCGCTGAACAGCACATAGCAGGAGGCCTCCATCTTGGGGTCACGACCCGCTCGGCCTGCCTCCTGCACGTAGTTCTCCAGCGAGTCGCTGATGTCGTAGTGTACCACCAGTCCCACATCCTTCTTGTCCACCCCCATGCCAAAGGCCGAGGTGGCAACAACCACTTGGGCAGCACCGCTCATGAAGGCATTCTGGTTCTGCACTTTTTCAGCCGCCTCCATCTTGCCATTGAAAGGCAAAGCCTGTATGCCGTCGGCCCTCAGGTGCTGGCTGATTTCTTTGGTTTGTCGTGTCCTTGACACGTACACTATCGTCGGACAGTTGTGTCCCAAGATGAGGTTGCGCAACTGGTTGTATTTGTCGCCGGGGGTCTCGGCATGGATGACCGAGTAGCGGAGGTTTTTCCGCTCGGCCGAGGCGGCAAAGATTTTTAGGGTAAGGCCTAATTTTCTGTTGAAATAGTCGGCTATATCGCTGATTACCTTCTGTTTGGCTGTGGCGGTAAAGCAAGATACGGCTATCGGGTTTTTCTGTCCACGCAATTCCTGCAACTCTTTGATGAAGTCGCCGATGTAGAGGTAATCGACCCTGAAATCGTGTCCCCAAGCTGAGAAACAATGGGCTTCGTCTATCACAAAACGCACGATGTTGCGTCCCGACAGCAGTTTCTTGATGGTGGCCGATCGCAACATTTCCGGGGCTATGTAGAGTAGGTTGGCACCTCCGGAGAGGACCTGATTAACCGCTTCGGCACGCTCCAGGGGGTCCAGCAATCCGTTGATGGTGACGGCATCGCCGATGCCCCGCTCGGTTAGATTATCCACCTGGTCTTTCATCAGCGATTGCAGGGGCGAGATGACAACGGTCAGCCCGTGGCAGTTTCTGCCCGCCATGAGGGCTGGCAGTTGGAAGGTGAGCGACTTGCCGCCTCCTGTGGGGAAGATGGTCAGCAGCGACTCCCCCCTGAGGGCCGATTCGACGGCTTGTTGCTGCATGGCTACACCGTCGAAAGTTCTGAACTGGTCAAATCCAAAGAACTCCTTGAGTCCTTGGTGGGCATCCAGCCGCTGACGGCAATAGTCGCAGTTGCCGCAGGGGGTGTTGCGCAGGAAATTCATTACGTTGGACACTTTGGGATAATTCCGCACCACCCATGCTGGCGTGATAGACATGAAGTCGTCGGTGCCAATCACGGCCAACGTATAGGCCAACTCGATGGGGTAGTGCTTCACCACAGCCGCAAGATTGGCGTGGCTGCAAATCCGTCCCCGAAATTCCTGTTCGATTATATGTTCAAGGTCTGCGTTGAATGTGCTAAAGCCAAGATAATCAAAGAATCCTGCAAATTCGGCCTTGTCGTGCAAAAGCTGATAGTAGATGGTTTGTAGGGTAGGGGAGAGCGCCTGCCATGCCGCCACCTCGTCGCAAAAGAGGTCGCGGGCTTTCTGCGCATCGTTGGCAGGATTGTTCAGCTCATCGCTCTGCAGTTTGTCGTCCTTTACCAGCTTGTGGTAAGGTTTTTTGGGGAAGAGCAGGGGCGACAGGAAAAGGGTGTCGATCACCTTCCTTCCTTGCTCCAACCGCATTACGCTCAGATACTTTAGGTCGTGCCGCAGGATATTGTGCCCACAAAGCACGTTGCACCCCTTTACGAATGCCTGAAATTCGGAAGCCACATGAGTGTGGAGTATCGCTCCATCTTCCCGCACGGCTCCATAATCCGTCACCTTTTGGTCCGGTACGCTGACTTCAGTATCAATGAATACGATCATCTTTTTGCCATCGGCTCTTGTCCTTTGCTTTCTATGGGATTTCTTTTAACCCAAATTGGTCATTAGGCTGAGAATTTGTAAATTGCATATTTTGAATTTGAAAAGTATTTGAGACTTTTTAATTGCATGCAATTAATACAAGTAGGCTCTATTCTATTGTGAAAGTGAAGGACCTGTATTTGGTTGAGCGCGAAGGATTTTCGGTGACATGCAGTTTCTCGTTGCCAAAATACATGAGCCGGTAGTTGTCCATGTTCTCGGTCTTGTAGGTGGCAAAAAGGCGATAGAAATCGTCTAAGAATTCCTGCGACCGGATGTCGATTTGCAATTCGTAGCACATGTCGTAACGTGAGTCGAGCTTCAATATCAGTCGGTAGTCGGCCGTGTTGATAATCATGTTGCCCTCCACGTCGTTGCCTGCCGGCATGTAGGTGATGTCAAATTCTTGGCTCTCAGCCCGCTCGTTGCCCACAAAGGCACCCAACGACTGGATGATGTGGTGTGCGTCGCGGCCCAGCTGCTCGGGGATATAGTCGGCCTGCACTTGTGCGCTTGCCATCATGCCCATGGCCAACAAAAGCAGGGTCAAAACAGTCTTTTTCATGGTCTCATTTTTTTTATGAATAGGTAAACATGCATCGCTACACCAGTCCTTCCACCACTCTCCCTATCGCGGCCCTCATGGGGGTGTGATAGTCGTTAAGGAATGTTCCAGCGGGACGGTTGGCCACAATCAGGCATACTGTCATTGCTCGGTGACCCAGGGCGTTGGCAAAGCCAAAGATGGCCGAGGTCTCCATCTCGAGATTGGTCACGCGGGTGCCCTTCCAGCTGAAGGTTGCCAGTTTCTCGTTGAGGTCTACAATGCTGGGTGCCAAACGGATATTGCGTCCCTGAGGGCCGTAGAAACCAGGTGCCGTCACGGTGATGCCGTGGTGTATCCCTTCGCCTATCTTGTTCAGTAACATCTCGCTGCCGCGCACACAGTAGGGCTTGGCTAATTTGGGGTCGAGCTGCATGTGCTGGGCGAAAGCCTCTTCCATGGCATGCTCAAACCCTTCGTCGCCATGCTGGTAGTAGTTCATCAATCCGTCCATCCCGATGGCGTAGCGTGATGCCACGAGGCTACCGCAATCTACGTCGGCCTGCAGCGAACCACAGGTTCCAATGCGCACCCAATTCAGCGTGCGGTGTTCTTTGCGTGGTGTGCGGCTTTGTAGGTTGAAATTGGCTGCCGCGTCCAGTTCGGTGGCCACGATGTCGATGTTGTCGCATCCCATGCCGGTGCTCAGGGCGGTGAAGCGCACGCCGTGGTAGCGGCCTGTGAGGGCGTGCAGCTCGCGGTTCTGCGATTCGTATTCCACGCTCTCAAAGATGTCTTTGAACATGTTGACTCGGTCGGGGTCGCCCACCAACAGAACGTTGTCGGCCAGTGTCTCGCCGGTCAGATTAATATGGTAAAGGCTCCCATTGGGAGCCAATACCAGTTCGCTTTCTTTTATAGCCATATAGTGATGCTTTTTGCTTCTGTTACTATCTGCTCGAAGTGGAACGGTTGTTGCTGCCGCGGGTCGAGCTGCCGCTTCTGGTACTGGTGTTGTTGTCGGTGCTGCGCGAGCTGCTGGCCTTGTTGTTGCCGGTGCTGCGTGAGACAGTACCTGCGTTGCGGCTGTTGCTGCTTTGGGTGGCACGGCTGTTGCTGCGGCTGGTGGTGCCTGCGTTGCGGCTGTTGCTGCTTTGGGTGGCACGGCTGTTGCTGCGGCTGGTGGAGCCTGTGTTGCGGCTTTCGTTCACCGTATTGCCTGTGCTACGGGTAGTGCTGGTAGAGGTGGCAGCGCTGCGGGTGCTCGTCTCGGTGGAAGGATTGGCGGAACGGCTGGAGCTGGTATTCGTGCCGCGGGTGTTGGATTCGGTTGTTGTGCCGTTGCTGCGGCTGGTGCTAGTATTTGTGCCGCGGGTGATGGATTCGGTTGTTGTGCCATTGCTGCGGCTGGTGCTGGTATTCGTGCCACGGGTGTTGGATTCGGTTGTTGTGCCGTTGCTGCGGCTGGTGCTGGCGGTGCCGCGGGACGGTGTGCTACTGTCGGTGGCGCGGCTGGGAGTGCCGGTGGATGCGCCACGGCTGTTGTCTGTTCCGCGTGTGGCAGTACCCGAGGTGTTGCTGCTACGGCCCGAAGTGGTGTTGGTGCTGGCGCTTCGTCCCGTCGAGTTGGCTGCCGGTGCCTGTGTGGTGGTGCGGGTGCCCGTGGTGCGGTTAATGGTAGTGATGGTGTTCTCGCCGCGGGTGCTGGTGATGCGACTGCCCTCACGGTTGGTGGGGTTGTTCCTGACGGGAGTCTCGGAGCGGGCGGTGGTGATGTTGCCTACCAGAGGCAGACCGGTGTAGTTGTAGCCACCGTGGCCGTCTTCGGTATAGCCGGGACGTTCCTTGCCAGGCATGTAGGGCTTAGGTGGGATAGGAGCGGGGTGGCTGGGATGACGGTGGTAGTAGGGGTGGTAGTGGAAGTGAGGATAGTTGCGATAGTGCCAGCCCGGGCGGTGGATGTCATAGTGGTAGGTGTAGTAGTATACCACAGGACGCGGCGGGCGCACATAGTGGTGATAAGGCGGCATGGCCCATCTGAAGGTTGGACGGCTGTGGGTGGTCCTGAAGCGCAGATAGGAGGCCGCACTATAGATATTGCTATTGGTGAGCAGGTAGATGCACTCCAGGTCGATGGGCATGTAAATCTCGTCACCGGTGTAGGCATCGTAGCCATACAGCCAGATTTCGTAGAACGAGGTGCTGATTTGCTCGGCCCACACCTCGTTGACAAGGCAGTAGGTGGGCAGTTCGTCCTCATAGCCGCAGTAGATCATCAGCTCGTCCTGATTGTTCAGGTAAGCCACTGTCCTCGCGGCTTGGTTGTAAGTAAAATAGAGGATGTTGTCGGCGGTAGCGCTCAGGGCTGCTACCATCAGTGCCAGTGCTAAAACTATCTTTTTCATGGCTGTTAGTTTTTGCTTGTTTATCGTTTATTTTTTAGTATTCCCTATGTTAAAATAATTTTGCAAAGGTACATTTTTTTTTCCAATCAACGAATATTTTTCTATCCCCTTGGTCCAGGCCCACCTAAAGGAGCGTGCCGCCGTTGCCTTCTAAGCTTGTGGGGAACTGTCGCCTTTCTCTATCTCCTGCTCCCAGTAGGTGGCTCCCTCTATGCCCATCTTCTTGGGGTCGAAAACAGGATTCTTCTTGCCCTCTTTCTTCTGCTGTTCGTAGTCTTTCAGTATCTTGAAAGTCTTTCCCGACAGCAGCAGGATGGCTATGATGTTTATCCACGCCATCAGCCCAACGCCCATGTCGCCCAGGCTCCAGATGGTGCTGGCCTCCTTAAGACTTCCAAACAAAACTGACCCCACAAAGACCACCCTGAGTATATAAATCATCACCTTCTCATCCTTCAGCCCGTCGGCGCTGCCACCTAGCTTGGCCTTGGTGAAGAGGTACACCAGGTTGGTCTCGGCATAATAGTAGTAGGCCATCACCGTGGTGAAGGCAAAGAAGAACAGCGTGATGCTGATGACGATGCCACCCCAGCCCTGTCCCAGCAGGGTGCTCAACGCCGCGATGGTGTATTCTACGCCCGGCTGACCCAACTGGGCCACCTCCGACTTCACCAGAAAGCCGCCTGTGGCAGGGTCTATCACGTTGTAGCATTCAGTGGCCAGCAGCATGATGGCTGTGGCTGTGCACACCAGCAGCGTGTCCACATACACCGAAAAGCCCTGCACCAGTCCTTGTTTCACAGGGTGATCCACCTTGGCGGCGGCGGCTACGATGGGAGCGGTGCCTTGTCCGGCCTCGTTGCTGTAGATGCCCCGCTTCACGCCCCAGGCAATGGCGGCACCCACGATGCCACCCAGCGCCTCGTGCACACCGAAAGCACTTGCCACCATGTCTCTGAAAGCCCCTGGCACCGCGGGTGCATTCACCACCAGCACCACCAGCGCCAACAAGATGTAGGCTATGGCCATAAAGGGGGTGACCAGCTCCGCCACCCGCGAAATCCGCTTCACGCCGCCTATCACCACCAAGGCTATCAGCCCTGCCACCGCCACGCCTATCATCCAGGGGGCGATGTCGAAGGTGTTGGCAAACGACATGGCAATGCTGTTGCTGTGTATCGGCGGCAGGCACATGGCGCACACCAGCACCGTGATGGCTGCAAACAACGCCGCCAGCCACTTGCACTTCAGTCCTTTCTCAATATAGTATGCGGGGCCGCCACGGAACTGCGACCCTCTTTTCTGCTTGTAAATCTGTGCCAGCGTGGCCTCAGCGTAGGCGGTTCCAGCCCCCAGGAAGGCAATAATCCACATCCACACAATGGCTCCAGGCCCGCCAAAGCCTATGGCCATGGCCACGCCCACAATGTTGCCCGTCCCCACGCGTCCCGACAGAGCCAGGGCAAAGGCCTGGAAGGAGGAGATGCCGTCCTTCTTGTTCTTGTCGTTGTGAAACAGCAGCCGCACCATCTCGCCCAGGTGCCTCACCTGCACAAATCGCGTGCCGATAGAAAAATAGATGGCTGCAGCCAAACAAAGCCCCACCAAGGGCCAACTCCAAACGCAGTTGTTCAGGAAAGTAATAATATTGTCCATCGTTCCCCAGTTAATAGTTATTTATCAAACCCACCTGACCCCACTCAATTAGAGATTGCAAATGTACAAAAAATATTCAATCTTTCGTTCTTTTTTCCATTTTTTAACATAAATTGGTAAGCAGAATTCATTTTTTTTCTCCGCCATTCCTCGCCTTCATCAAAAAAAATTTTATTGTTTCCCTTTTTTTTTGTATCTTTGCAGCCCGAATTAATTAAACAAACCCTCACTGTTATGAAAGATTTTATTCCCACCAATGGTCAGTTTTCCATGATGACCCTTCCCTACGAGGCCCTCGGCGATGTCATTAGCGTGCAAACCCTTTCCTTCCACCACGGCAAGCACCTTCAGGCTTATGTCGACAACCTCAACAAGCTCCTCCCTGGCAGCGGACTCGAAAACCTTCCCCTCTCCGAGGTTGTCCGCAAGGCGCAAGGCGGCCTCTTCAACAATGCCGGCCAGGTGCTCAACCACACCCTCTATTTCGAGCAGTTCTCTCCCGCTCCCAAGCCCATGAGTGCCCAATTTGCCGCCCTTCTCGAAAAGAATTTCGGCAGCGTCGATGCCTTCAAGCAGGAGTTTGAGCAGAAAGGCGCCACCCTCTTTGGCAGCGGATGGGTATGGCTTAATGCCGACCCACAGGGCCGTCTCGTCATCACCCAGCACCCCAATGCCGAGAACCCCGTCACCCAAGGCCTCAACCCCCTGCTCACCTTCGATGTGTGGGAACATGCCTACTACCTCGACTACCAGAACCGTCGTCCTGCCTACCTCGCCGCGCTCTGGCAAATCGTCGACTGGCCCACTGTCGAATCCCGCCTCTGACACCTTCCCGGCCAGCGTGTCCCTACCGCTGCCGGTTAATCCCAAATCGTTCATGAGGACGATTTTGGGGTTGATAACCATTTACAACTTTAGGTTGAATTGAAGCTTTCAAAAAAAAACTTCAATACTCCACACTCTCTCCTTCTCCATCCTTCTGCATCATAGCGGGTAAATGGAATATAAGTTTTTATACCAATCTAACTATTCAGCTGTTAATGGTTTGCTAAATTTAAATGTATTTACTATTTATGCAGTTACAAAGAAAAAGTAACAATATGAAGGGATTGTCTGTCAAATATTTGATTGTTGCGCTGTTATGCATTCTATGCTGGGCGAACGCAGCGGGGCAGAATAATGTGACTATGGAGCCAGGCACCCTTTACATCGACGGTTGCCAGCATCCCGCTGGCACCATCTACGACAATGGGGGATATGAAAACAACTACACGAACAATTTTATTGGATATGTGGTCATTACGGCTCATCCTGGGGTGACCATCAACCTGATTGGGAGATACAACACCGAGCAATGCTGCGACAAGATTACCATCTACGACGGTTGCGATGCCACAGGAAATATTCTGTTCGGGCCCACAGGCGGCAACAGTGGGTTGAACGTGAGTTGCACGACGGGTTGCATGACGCTCAAATTCACAACCGATGGCTCGGTAGTGCGCAGCGGCTTTTCTTTATCCTACAGTTGCAGCATCGGCGGAATCTGCCACAACAGGCCCTACAACCTCAGGGTCAACAGCATTACAGACAACTCGGTGGGGTTGAGCTGGTCGGCCAGTAATCCCTCCGACCAATTTGTGATTTCTGTCAACGGTACTTCAACCACGGTGACGGGCACCAGCCACACGGTGACGGGGCTTTCGCAAGCCACCACCTACGACATGACTTTGTGCAACGAGGCCGACACCGCCAACCCCTGTTGCAATGTGCGGCGGAGCATACGCACCAGCTGCAACCCCATCGCACGTGCCGACTTGCCCTACAGATATGGCTTTGAGGATGCCACCCATTCCAGCAGCGGCTACGCCATCAACGGCTGCTGGACAGTTTACGCCGACGGCTCGTCGATAATATACCCCGAAGCGGGCGATGTCCACTCCGGTTTCTATTCCTTCTACACCAACACCAACCGTCCAGACAACACAATCATCCTGGCCTTGCCAGAATATCTCGACCAGCTGAACGAAACGATGGTCGACTTCTGGTCACACACGAATGTCGACGCGATGAGCTGCGTGATGGATGTGGGCGTGATGGAAGACCCGTTCGACACTTCTACCTTCACACCGGTGCAGTCGATTACCTTTAACAACACTTCCTACCAGTACAATTATGTCTCGTTGGCCTCCTACAACGGCCCGGGACGTTTTGTGGCCATGAGGATGAGCGGGAGGGTGCAGGAGGTGTTTCTTGACGATGTGACGCTAAGGCTGTCTCCCCATTGTCCTGACGTGACGGGGCTGACTGTCGAGCGGGTCAACGCCACCAGCATGGCAGTGTCATGGAGCCAGTCGGGGGGCAGCTTGGCAACCCCGACGAGTTGTGAAGTCAATGTCATCCCGACAGGTGGCGGCACCCCCATCACCACAACCACTCTCGAGAGCCCCATCATCCTGTCCGGCTTGACCCCCGAGACCGAATATCAGGTGAGCGTGCGTTACCTTTGTGCAGGCGGCCATCAAGGCAACTGGGACACCATTTTGGCCACCACCAGCTCACTTTGCGGCCCGTGGTCGTCGCCGTCAGGATCCGGCTACGATCAGGTGTCGGGGGTGCCCGTGTACAATAGTTTTGGCAACACCATCTGCCAAACCATCTACAGCGCAAGTCAGCTGTCAGCCATGGGCGTCATGCCTGGTGCCATCCATGCCATGACCTACACTTGGACCTCCAACCGCTATCCCAAAGATTTCAGCATCTACATCGGCACCACCAGCCAGAGCTATTACCCAAATCAGAACCCCATCACCAGTGGGTTGACCCTTGTGTATAACGGCATCCACAACGCTAACACTTCCGGCACCCAGACCTACCCTTTCTCCACCCCCTTTGTGTGGGACGGGGTGAGTAACCTCGTGGTCACCACCCTGATGAACAAGACGGGCATCTCAGGCAGCAACACCAGCGGCTTTTGGGGCCATAGCACTCAGGCAAGCGAAAATGTCAGCCTTTATGCCTGTAGAAATAACACACCCTATGCCATTGGGAACCTGGGTGCCATCAACTTGTATTCCTCTTCCGCTCAGCCCAACGTCACATTCTCCAACTGCTTCGTCCATCATGGCTGCCACCAGCCGCTACCCGTGGTGACGGATGTGGGCATCACCCATGTCACGCTGCGATGGTCCATCGACAGCTCCAGCAACGGTTGGGACATCGCCTACAAGCGTTCCGACAACACCACCTGGATTACCGTGGCCACCAACTATCCTGTCAACGAGTATACGTTCAACAACTTAGACAGGGGCGTGGAATATAACTTCAGGGTGACGGCGGTATGCGACAGCGGCACCAATTACATCATAGCCACGGCTATGACCTTATGCCGCAACAACACCTTCAATTTCGACGACCTCTATGCCGATAATGTCAAATGCTATTTTGGCACATTCAACCTTCCCCGTCAGAGCCAGGGGGTGATAGACAACGGCAGCAGCAACAGCTCCTCGCGCCACACGGTCCACCACGACCGCATGGAGACCGACCTCCGCACCGGCAACCTCCTGCACACGGTGCCCGAGGGCTACTGCTCCTCCGTGAGGCTGGGCAACTGGGAGACCGGGAGCGAAGCCGAGAGCATCACCTACACCCACCAGATTGACACCAACGACTATAACCTGCTGCTGCTGAAATATGCCGCTGTGCTGCAAAACCCCAACCACACCTCCAGCAGTCAGCCTCGCTTCACCTTCACCATCACCGACACCAACGGCATCGAGCTGAGCCCCTGCTATTGTGCCGATTTCGTTTCCAACTTCAGCCTTGGTTGGAACATCGCCCCCAACAACGTCCTGTGGAAAGACTGGACCACCATCGGCATCGATTTGGAACCCCTGCATGGGTTGGTTATCAACATCACGCTGACAAGCTACGACTGCAACCAGGGTGCCCATTATGGCTATGCCTATTTTGTGCTCGATTTGGACAACAAGGGCATGAGCTCCACCAGCTGCAGCTCCGACGAGAACACCTTCCGCGCCCCGTCGGGATTTGCCTACCGCTGGTACTCCGCCACCGACACCACCACCCTCTCCACAGCCGACACCCTGCATGTCTACCAGGCTGGCACCTATTATTGCAACCTCGCCTATGTGGGTGCCCCCAACGACTCGGCCCACTCCAACTGCTTCTTCACCATGGCGGCCATAGCCGGCGAGCGCCATCCTTGGGCCCGCTTCACCATGACCTATATCGACACCACGGGGTGCGACTATGTCTGGGTGAGGATGCAGAACCAAAGCATCATCACGGGCGACACGGCCCACACCGACTCGATAGGCAGCAGCTGCGAGAGTTACCTGTGGCGTTTCGACGACGGCACCTCCACCACCGAGGTGAACCCGCGCCACGCCTTCACCCCAGGCACCCACACCGTGGCCCTCTACGCCATGCTGGCCAATGGTGACTGCATCGACACCGCCACCGCCACTTTCTTCGTCCACACCCCCTGCCTGGTGCTCGACACCGTCAGCCGCACGATATGCCTGGGCGACACCCTGCCCATGTTCGACACCCTCCTCACCACCCAGGGCACCTACGAGCTCGACAGCCTCTTGGGTGGCGACAGCTTGCTGATAAGGACGTTATATCTAACGGTTTTGGAAAACTCGTCCCTTTCCGTCACCGAGTACCATTGCAACAGCTACCTCTGGCCACAGAACGCCACCACCTACTACCAGTCGGGCACCTACTTCGACACCCTGCCCAACGCCGTGGGGTGCGACAGTATCATCACGCTGCACCTCACCATCTCCAATACCTTCATCACCACCCGCTACGACACCCTTTGCCAAGGACAGACGCTGACTTTTGCCGGACAGCTGTTGGCCACAACCGGACAGTATGCCGACACGGTGCCCGGAAACACCTTGGCCGTTTGCGACACCATCCATCAATTGCTGCTAACGGTCCATCCCACTTATCATTTCACCATCGCCGACACCATCTGCGCCGGCAGCATCTACCCCTACAACGGCCACAGCTATACCACCACCGGCATCTATGTCGACACGCTGCCCACCCATCACCTGTGCGATAGCATTGCCCATATCAACCTCTTTGTGCGCGACACCGTGATGATAGACACCTTGGTCGATGCCTGCGACGGCTTCCTTTGGTATGGCCAGTACTACAGCCAGGAAGGACAGCACGTCCATTTCCGTCCCCACCTGCTGCCCTACGAATGCGACACCGCCATCCGCCTTACCCTCTCCCTGCGCCATGCCACTTTTGGCGACACGGCGGCCATCTGCTGCGACAGCTTCAGCTGGTACGGGCAGCGCTACAGCACCGCCCTGCCAACGCCCACCCACACCCTCACCAACAGCGTGGGGTGCGACAGCACCGTCAGCCTGCACCTGACCGTCAACCACTCCGACACGATAGCACGCTACGACACCATCTACCGCGGCGACACCATTCAGTTTGAGGGACAAACCTACAGCCAGCCTGGCGATTACTACTTCAGCACCACCAACCTCATGGGGTGCGACTCCACGCGGATCTTGCACTTGGTGTGGCGCTACATGGTCACCGACACGCTTGTCGACACCATCTGCCAAGGCGACAGCTATCTCTTTGACCACACCCTGCTCACCGAGGCCGGCATCTACGTCGACACCCTTTTCTCTACCCACTACCCCATACCCGACACCTTGCGCTTCTTGGTTTTGCGGGTGATGCCGCTGCCCGTGCTGACCCTCAGCAGCACCCCTTTCTGTGGCGAGGACCCACACCACCTCCTGCAAGTCGAGGCCACGGTGCCCTACCACCGCTGGTGGTCGCTGCCCGAGGACTGGGCATTACAGGGGCATCACTCCGATTCGGTGGTGAGAGTAAACCCCACCGACACCACCGTTTATTATGTCACCGCCGACTACAGCCCCGTGCCTTTATGTCCCGTGACCGAAAGCATTCAAGTCGAACCCATCCATACCTTGTCGGCCCACATAGACATCTTTCCCACCAATCTTACGACCGACCCTCTCATCCTCACCGCCTACAACCGCTCCGTCGGGCAGGTGGAGGAAGTGGAGTGGTATGTGCGGTATGACAACCAGGAGGCTGTCTACTACAGCAGCGACAATAACATCACCCTCGAGGTGCCAGCCTATGTCGACAGCCTCTGGCTGATACTCAGGGCGAGCAACGCACTGTGCCAAGACACCGACACCCTCCAGGTGCCCATCTTGGCTTCCAGCCTATATATCCCCAACGTCTTCACGCCCGACCTTGAAACCAACAACATCTTCCGCGCCGTTGCCACGGGGATTACCGACTTTGAGATATGGATTTACGACCGCAGGGGCGACCTGGTGTTCCACTCCACCGACATCAACCACGGCTGGGACGGCACCCACCAAGGCCGCAAATGCGTGCAGGCAGCCTACGCCTACAAATGTCGCTACATTGAGCAAGCCAACCCCAGCGGCTACCAAAGCAAGACAGGCACCGTCCTCTTGTTGCGGTAGCCTCGAGGCACCCATGGCAAGCCGAAAAATAATTTCCTTTGCACCCCCAGCGAAAAAAAATCTTGCAGTATTGAAAATAAGTTGTATCTTTGCAAATCGTTTCCACCGAGAGAAAAACACGGCAACGTATTAATAATTAGCAAAAAAGACAGCAGCAATGCTGCCGAAAAGGAGAGGTGCCGGAGTGGTCGATCGGGGCGGTCTCGAAAACCGTTGACCTCCTTTGGGGGTCCCAGGGTTCGAATCCCTGCCTCTCCGCTGAAATAGTCTCACAGGTTATTGTAAAATAAACTTGTGAGACTTTTTTATGTCAAAAAAATGCACCAAAATACAGGAGGCAGGTCTTCGACAAACTCGGCGTGTCTAACATTTCAGAAGCCATTGCCTATGCCTTTAGCTATAACCTGCTGAAAGGTTAATGTTACGGTTTAGTTAAGGTGGGTTCTATAAATTGCTTTCAATCGATTTTGTTCTTATTTCGAGCAGATTTCCGTGCGGAAGGAGGGAGCAATGCGGTGCATTGTAACCGACTGACAATCGGAAAGATGCCGAGATAAGGGCAAAAGCGCTGAAAAATTAAAGTACACTCATATTAATTATTGTTTTTAAATGTGGAATTTATAGAACCCACCTTAATAGTTTAATTTATCTTTGAAAGGTTAGATTTATAGCATTATCCGCGAGTTAGGGGGCAGATAGATCTACCAGGTTTTAGCTTACATCTTCGTTTTTACGTTTCTTTCGATGTTCATTTAACCCTAATGACCGATTTGGGTTTAATCCATGAGCACCACCATTATGCTTGCCTGTTGGATAATCTGTGTAATCCGTGTTCCGCTGCGCTATCGTAACCATTCACTGGATGGTTGCTTTACATGTTGATTATTTTCTGTACAGGTAGGGTGGATACTTTGACGAGGTAAACGCCACGATGAGGGAGGCAGAGGAGTTCTGTGAACTTGGCCGCGGGGACGCGGGCAATCTGGCGACCCATGAGGTCGTAGACGACGATGGGGTAGCCTGTGGCACCTTCAACGAGGATTTGGCTGTTGGCAAAGAGGGAGATAGTGAAGTGGATGCTGACGTTGTCGATACTTTCGGGCGGGTTGGCTTCAAAGGTGGCGGTGTAGGTGGCATCGGCGTTGACGGTGACGGTGCGGATGGTGTCGTGGTTGCCGTCGTTCCAATAGAGGAAATGGTAGCCGGTAAAGGCCGAGGCGGTGAGGGT
>JAEEGI010001416.1_pt1 | contig 59861 bp, 41 predicted proteins | sample 8958751 | NCBI WGS metagenome assembly JAEEGI01 (sample SAMN16246545, study PRJNA631951) | gut metagenome | biome: gut microbiome; feature: rumen; material: KS-attached | host: Bos | place: Iran: Karaj | collected 2018-10
AGCAGGGCGAGGAGCCCGTTACGGCGCCGGATGCCATTCCCGCCGGCGCGCGGAGCATCAGCGCCACCGTCCCCGGCAACGTGGACATCGACCTTTGTGCCGCCGGGCTGGAGAAAGACCCGCGCATCGGGCTCAACAACTACCTCACGCGCCAGTGGGAAGATTATCAATGGTGTTATGCCAAGACGTTCGGCGCTCCGGCCGTGGAGCCCGGCAAGCGCTATCTGCTGCGCTTCGACGGCATCGACACGATCGCCGACCTCTGGCTTAACGGGGAGCACATCGGCCGGGCCGAGAACATGATGATCGAGCACGTCTATGACGTCACGGACCTGCTACAGGCGGGCGACAACCGGCTGGAGGTCATCATCCAGTCTTCCGTCCTGTACGGCCGCAAACCCTTCTTCGGAGCCATCAGTTTCGGCCATTCCGCTTCGCCGGAAAGTGTCAACATCCGCAAGGCGCCGCACACTTTCGGCTGGGACATCCTGCCGCGGGTGGTCAGCGCAGGCCTGTGGCGGAGCGTTTCACTCTGCACCGTGGAGCCGGTCCATTTCCGCGACGTCTACTGGATGACGGCGAACGTCGATGTCCAGGCCGGGACGGCCGAAATCTTCGCCGACACCCAGTTCGAGATGCCGGTGGAGCGCTTCGACCACACCAGCGCCGTCTGGACCCTCAGCCGCAATGGCAAGATCGTCTACAAGGGCGCCCAGCCCTGCGTCTATCACGCGCTCAGGCAGAAGATCTACCTCAGCGACGTGGACTTCTGGTGGCCCCGCGGCTACGGCGAGCCGGCCCTGTACGACGCCCGCTGCGAGCTGGTCGCCGATGACGGGACCGTCCTGGCCGTCGACGAGCAGCAGATCGGCATCCGCAAGGTGCAGCTCGACTTCAACGAAATCAACCTGCCCGACGCCCCGGGCCGATTCTGCTTCATCATCAACGGGGAGCCCATCTTCATCCACGGCACCAACTGGGTGCCGCTGGACGCCCTCCACAGCCGCGACCCGCAGTGGGTGGATGAAACCGTCGCCCTCTGCGCCGACATCAATTGCAACATGATCCGCTGCTGGGGCGGCAACGTCTATGAGGACCACCGCTTCTACGAGCTCTGCGACCGCTACGGCATCATGGTCTGGCAGGACTTCACCTTCGCCTGCAACGCCTACCCGCAGGATGCACAGTTCGGACAGCGGATCTGGGACGAGACCAAGGCCGTGGTGCTCAAGCTCCGCCGCCATCCGTCCATCGCCCTCTGGTCCGGCAACAACGAGATCGACTATTCCCTGCGGCGCGCCATCGCCTGTTTCGATCCCGATCCCAACCGCGACAACGTCAGCCGCAACGTGATCGCCCAGGTCCTCTGGGAATTCGACCCTTCGCGGCCCTTCATCCCCAGTTCCCCGTACTATACAGAGGAGGTTTGGAAGCGGGGGTTCATCGATTACGAACACCTGCCGGAGAACCATCTCTGGGGCCCCCGCGGCTACTATAAGACCCCCTTCTACACCGAAGCCGGCTGCGTCTTCGTCAGCGAGATCGGCTACCACGGCGCCCCGGACATCGGGAGCCTGAAGCAGATGATGAGCCCGGACTGCGTCTATCCCTGGCTGAGCGCAAAACAGCTGCAGGCCAAGGCTGAAGCCGTCCCGTCTGTGCCCGGAGCGCAGGTGCGTGACGGGTCCTCCTTCGCCATGGAGCGCGGTCCGGTACTGAATGCGATGGATCCGGATAAGAACTGGAACGAGGAATGGCTCACGAAGAGCGTTCGCCGCTTCCCGGAGCTGGGCAAGACCTACGACCGCAACAACCTGATGATCAACCAGCAGCGCTTGCTTTTCGGCGAGTGTCCTTCCGACCTGGAAGAATTCATTTTCGGGTCCCAAGTCGTTCAGGCCGAGGCCATGAAGTACTTCGTGGAATTCTGGCGCGGCCAGAAGTTCGCGCCCAAGACCGGCATCATCTGGTGGAACATCAAGGACGGCTGGCCGGACATTTCGGACGCCGTCGTGGACTATTATTTCAACAAGAAACTGGCCTACTACTTCATCCGGAACGTCCAGCGGGACGTCTGCGTCCTGATGATGGATCCCAAGGACGGGCAGCTGCCGCTGATCGCGGTCAACGACACGGCCGAGCCGGTCGAGGGCAGCGTCCGGGTCAAGGACGTGGAGAGCGGCAAGACCGTGTACAAGGGCTCCTTCGAGGTGGCGAAAAACGGGCGGACGGTCATCACCGGCATCCCGGAGAAGGCCGGAGCCCAGGGCGTGTACCTGATCGAATACAAGGTCGGGAAGCAGGAGTTCAAGAACCACTATCTCTACGGCGTCGTGCCCTTCCGGGCTTCCGACTACAAGCGGTGGATGGAGAAGACAGGTATTTATGATTTAAGCGTACAATAATGAAAACCAATCTGTTAGGCATCGATATCGGCGGCACGAAATGCGCCGTCATCTACGGAATTGACACCGATGGCAAGTTGGAGATTGCCGACAAGGTCCGCTTCGAGACTACGAAGGTGGACGAGACCGTTGCCCGCATTCTCACGGAAGTGAAGGCCATGGCCGGGCGCCACGGCTTGAACGCCGGCAATACGAAGGCCGTGGGCATCTCCTGCGGAGGCCCGCTCAACAGCCAGACCGGCGTGGTGCAGTCCCCGCCCAATCTACCCGGTTGGGACAACATTCCTATCGTTCAATTGGTGGAAGAGGCCACGGGCATCCGGACCGCCCTGCAGAACGACGCGAACGCGTGCGCCCTCGCGGAATGGAAATACGGCGCCGGCCGCGGCACCCGCAACATGGTTTTCCTGACCTTCGGGACGGGAATGGGCGCGGGCCTGGTGCTGGATGGCAAGCTCTACGCCGGGACCAATGACAATGGCGGCGAGGTCGGCCACATCCGCTTGAGCGATTTCGGCCCCGTGGGCTATGGCAAGGCCGGTTCCTTCGAGGGATTCGCCAGCGGCGGCGGCATCGCCCAACTGGCGCAGTCGGCCGTCAAGGAGCAATTGATGATGGGTCGTAAGGTGGCGTGGTGCCCGGATGGGAATCTGGCGGCCATTACGGCGAAAACGGTCGCGGAGGCCGCTGCGGCAGGGGATCCGCTGGCCGTAGGAGTCTATAAGACTTCGGCCGAGTATCTGGGGCGGGCGTTGTCGGTGTTGATCGACATCTTGAATCCGGAGGTGATCGCGATCGGCAGCATTTTCGTGCGGGCCGAGGCGCTGATCCGTCCGTTCATGCAGGCCGTGATCGACCGCGAGGCGTTGCCGGCGGCGGCGGCCGTGTGTCAGGTGAAGCCGGCGGAGCTCGGCGAGCAGATCGGCGATTTCGCCTCGCTTTCCATCGCCGCCTCCTGCTGAGGCGCGATCGGAACTGAGGTGCATAATAGCCATTATTTGCACCTACAGACCTTGTTTCTGGCCCTTCGAGGTGCAAAACGGCCTCGACTTGCACCTGAAGCCCTATTTTTTCTAGGTCGAAGGTACAACGTGGGCCTTTCTTGCACCTCCCTAACGGTTATCTCCCAGCCTGGCAGCTCCTGCTGAAGCCGTGCCCCCACAGCCTCCCGCAGTCCCCGGCCGGGCGATAACTGCCAGACAGGGAAACGGGATTTCAATGGGTAAATGGCGCAAGTCCACCACCTCAAATCGGACATGCGCCAACGGGGCTGCCTTCGCGGCTATTTACTGTGTGAGGCGGATGTCGGCGGAGGAGGCGCCGACCATTACGGTCGGGAGGCCGGCGGGGATGACGAACGCTTTCTGCGATTCGCTCCAATAGCGCAGGTCTTCCCGGCGCAACGGGACCGTTACGCGGCGGCTCTCACCGCGCTTCAGGTGGACGCGCTGGAATCCGCGCAGTTCCTTCAGCGGCGCGACACCCTCATACTCAGGCAATTGCACATATACCTGCGCCACTTCGTCACCGTCCACACGGCCGACGTTCTTCAGCGTGAAGGAAACATCCACCGTCTCTCCCCTATCCTCGACCTGCAGGTCGGAATAGCGGAAAGACGTATAACTCAGGCCATAGCCGAAGGGATAGATCACCGGACCGTCGTAATACTTGTAGGTCCGTTTTGTGATGTCGTAATCGTCGAAAGCGGGCAGGTCCTCCAGGGTCGGATAATAGGTCAGCGGCAAGCGGCCCGCCGGGTTGTATTTCCCGAAGAGGACCTCCGCCACGGCGGTGCCCCCCTCCTGACCCGGATACCAGGCATTCACGATGGCAGGCAGGTTCGCCTCCTCCCAGAGCAGGGAGAGTGGACTTCCGGCCACCAGCACCAGGACCAGGTTGGGATTGATCCTGTACAATTCGTGCAGGAATTCCTGCTGGTCAGGGGGCAGCGTGATGCTCTCCCGATCCTTGCCCTCCCGCTCGATGAGCCGGTTGATTCCCATCACTGCCACGACGGCATCGCATTCGCGGGCCAGCTGTCCGGCTTTCCCGTACAGCGACAGGCGGTCCTGGCGGTCGACGGCGGGCGTGCGCCAACTGAGCCGGGCCAAGGAATAGTCCCGCACGTCATAGAACTCCACTTTCAGCTGATAGTCGCGTCCCGCTTCCATAAAGACCCGCACGGTGTCCGTCTGCACGGCATGCTCCCGCCACGCATCGACGAGCAGGTTCCCGTCCAGCCACAGGCGGCTGCCGGCATCCGTCTGCAGGCTGAGGACATATTCTCCGGTAACCGGCGGACGGAGCGGACCGGTCCAGCGCGCGCTGACCGGCGCGTCGGGAATGAACGGGTCCGGCGCCTGGTTGGAAGGCTCGAAATTGAGCCACGTCTCCTTGCGCACCAAAGGGGTCCCCTCCAGCGTCGTACCGGCATAGTATTCGGCTTGAAGCCCCTCCGGATAATAGTCGCCCGCGATGATCTCCATCCCGTCCTGGGCCGTCTTCCAAGGCGCATATTTCACGGTAATCCGGTCCCCTGCCTCGGCGCGGATGCCTTCCAGGATGGAAACGGGCGCGGTAGCCGGAACGCCACTGTAATCCCCGAGTTCGCAGGTCCCCGCATTGATGCCGACCACGGCCAGGCTGCGGATCTTCCCCTTCCGGAGAGGCAGCGTTTTCCCTTCGTTCTTGAGCAGGACGATGGCCTCCCGGGCCGTCTGCAACGCCAGGGCCCGATGGGCCTCGGAGCCGATTACGGAAGGCGGAATCGTGTCGTACGGGCAAGCGCCGGGCGGGTCGAAGAAGCCCAGCCGCATCCGGGCCGTCAGCACGCGCCGCGCCGCCTGGTCGATGTCTTCCTCCGAGACCAGTCCCTTCTCGTAGGCTTCCCGCAAAGGCTCGATGAAGACATCGTCGCCACATTCCAGGTCCAGGCCCGCCTGCAGAGACAGGGCCGCCGCCGTCACGGGATATTTCACGTAATGATGGCCCGTGACCAGGAAACCGGGACCGCCGCAGTCCGAAACGACATAGCCGTCGAAGCCCCAGTCTCCGCGGAGAACGCGGGTCAGGAGCCAGGGATTGGCCGTGCTGGGGATGTCGTTGATGGCGGTGTAGGAAGACATGATGGAGGCAGCCTTCCCCCGCCGGACGCAGGCCTCGAAGGCTGGCAGATAGTATTCGCGCAGCTGTTTCTCGGAGATGCGGACATTGCATTCGAAGCGATTGTGCTCCTCGTTGTTGGCGGCGAAATGCTTGGGCGTAGAAACGGCCTTCAGATACTTCGGGTCATCGCCTTGCAGGCCGCGCACGAAGGCCGTCCCGATCTCGCCGGAGAGGAAGGGATCCTCGCCGTAGGTCTCGGGCGTCCGGCCCCAGCGCGGGTCACGCGCCATGTTGACCGTCGGGGACCAGAAGGCCAGCAAATCACTGTACAGATTGGTCTGGAGGGCACCCCGGCCCAGTTCGTTCCAGCGGGCGCGGGACTCGTCGGAGATGGCCGTGGACACCCGCCGGATCAGCTCCGGATCCCAGGTAGACGCCAGGCCCACCGCCTGCGGGAACACGGTGAAACGCCCCGGCCGGACGACGCCGTGGAGCGCTTCGTTGCCGTGGTAATACTTCGGGAATCCCAGCCGTTCGTTGGCCGGCGACGTCGCTCGCAGCAGGTCGATCTTCTCATCGACCGTCATCCGCTGCAGGAGATCCTCCACCCGCTCCCCGACAGCCGCATCCGCATCCCGGAACAACGGTGTCTGCCCGGCAGCCGGCAGCCCCCCCATAAAAAACAGGGCTGCAAGTAAGCATAAAACGCTTCTTTTCATAATCCAAGTAAACAATGTTTGCCTCCGGGCCAAGAACGAGCGTTACTTCTTGATATCGCCGCAGTTGCGCGCGACGAAGATCTTGGTCTTGAGCTTCGGCGCTGTCGCCTTCACAGCGGTAATGGAAGCCCCCTGGACGTCATCCAGCACGATGGCCGGCCGATAATCCTTTTCAGCCGCCGTCAGCGTGACGTTATGGAAATTGATCCCCTTCGCGTGCCGCACATAGAAGCCCCAGGCCGGCAGCTCCTTATACTGCGAGAACTCCGGATAAGCGGTCGGCATCTCCGGGACCTTCTCCAGCTCGTAGGTACCCACCTTCGCGAACGAAGGGTCGCCCCCGCCGGGGAAATGGATCTCCACGTTCTCGATCGTCACGTTGCAGACCGGCTGCTCCGCCAGGCCCACGATGCCGCAAGGCAGCACGTTGCGCGGCTGGTCCTCGAGGGTCGGTCCCTCGTAATCCACGCCATAATCCGGCTTGTCGACCGGGATCTCCGCATAGACGTTGCGGATCGTGATGTTTTCCATCCGGCTGGGCTTGTCGCCCCGGCGCTGGCCCACGTTCAGGTAGATCGCGTTGGCCGTGTTGTAGGACTTCAGTCCGTCCACGAGGATGTTCTCCGCGAAACCGCCGTCCACGCTCTGGATCGTAATCGCCGAGCGGAAGGTGTCATACACGACGTTGTCCAGGATCTGGATGTTGCGGAAGCCGCCGACGCCGAAGGTGCCGAACTTGATGCCGCTGGCGCTGGACGTGATCGTATTGTGGCGCACGATGACATCGTCGTTGCAGACATCCTTGTGGTGGGATTTCAGACAGATGCCGTCGTCCGAAGCATTGACGAAGCAGTTCTGGATCACCGCATGTGTGCAGTCCACGATATCGAAGCCGTCGTTGTTCCAGAACGCGCGGCTCTCCAGGGTCACCCCGTCGATCAGCAGGTTCTCGATGCGGTCGGTCGTGCAGGTCCAGCAGGACGAATTGCGCAGGTTGATGCCCTTCAGGGTGACATTCTTGCTCTGGCAGAGGTACACGAGATGCGGACGGTTGGCCGGACGGCCCAGCTTGAAGGGATCCGGAATGAAGCCCAGGGCGATCTGGCCCAGGAAATTGTTGGCCAGTTCGCGGCCCTGTCCGTCCAGGACGCCCAGGCCGGTGATGCCGATGTTCTCGGCCCCGTTGGAAATGACCATGCCGAAAGCGTCGCCCTTCCTATAGTAATCGTAAGGATTGGTCGAGCCCACGAGGACGGCGCCCTCGCCCAGTTCAATCATGACGTTGTCCTTCAGTTCGATCGTACCGGTCAGGTAGCGGCCGACCTTGAAGATCAGCTTTCCGCCGCCTTCCGCGCTGATATAATCGATCGCCTTCTGGATGGCCGTGGTGTTGAGCGTCATCCCGTTGGACTTGATGCCGAACATGGACGCGTAATAATCTTTCGCCAGGGCGGGAACCACCGCGCAGGCGCACAACAAAGTCAAAAGAATCTTTTTCATGGCGATCAATTGTAACGGGTGGATGCGGCCGTGTCGGACAGTTTCTTGATCTCGCTGCCCATGACGGCGTTCGTGCAGTTCTTGAAGGAATACAGGGTCGGGAGCGGCGTGTCGGCCGGCAGATAGCCCTTGGCCTTCTGGGCGTCCAGGCTCTCTTTCAAGGCCTTGCCGCGGCCCTCGATCACACCCAGGCCGGTTACGGAGATATTCTCCGCCCCGTCGGCCCAGATCAGCGCGGGAGCGCCCTTGTAATCGTAGATGTTGGTCGAGCCGACGAGGACGGCCGCCTCCGCGAGGTGGATCGTGACGTTGCTCTTGAGCTCGATGGCGCCGGTCAGGTAACGGCCGACGTAGAAATGGAGCGTGCCGCCGCCGTGGGCGCTGATATAGTCGATGGCGCGCTGGATGGAACCGGTGTTGTCCGTGACTCCGTCACTCTTCACGCCCCAGACGGTCGCCGTCTGCTCCGTCTGCGCGAAGCAGAGCAGCGTCGCAAAAGCGAATAGGATGGAAAGCAGATATTTTTTCATGGTGTGAAATTCGTTTTTATTCGGCGTATGATGACTTGTACAGGACGACCTGCTCCTTTCCGGCAGCGGCAGCCGCCTCGTCATAGACGACGCCTTCGAGCTTCAGGCCCTGGACATCATCGCACACAACGGCAGGCCGGTAATCGGGCTTCTGTGCGTGGAAAGTGAAGTTGCGCAGCGTGATATCCGTCGCGTGGCGCAGGTAGAATCCCCAGGCCGGCAGTTCCTTCCACTGGGAGAATTCGGGATAATAGGAAATCATCTCGTCGATGCCGTCGAGATCCTCCGGGGTTGTGCCGCGATAGGCATAGCGGGGATTGCCGCCGCCCGGATAGACGATCTCGATGTTCTCCATCACCACGTTTTCGATCTTGTAGCCGGGGATGCCGGCGATGATGCAAGGCGAAATGTTGCGCGGCAGGTCCTCGATGGGGCCTTCGTAATTATAGCCGGCGTCCGGCTTGTCGAGCGGGACTTCGGCATAGACGTTCTTGATCGTAATGTTGCGCATATAGGGCTCCTTGCGGACCACGGTCTGGCGGTCCTTGTCGCTAAGGCCACCGGAGGTTATCTTGTTCCAGCGCTCGCCGATCCTCAGGAAGATTACATTGCCGGTATGGAGGCTGCGGAGACCGTCCACCGTGATGTTCTCGATCTCAGCGCCGTCCACGGCCGCAAAGGTGACGGCCGAACGGTACGTGTCGAAGATCGTGATATTGCGGATGGTGAAATCCTTGAATCCTCCCTTCGAAACGGTGCCGAACTTGACACCATTCGCGCTTGAACGGCCCACGCAATTCTCCAGCAAGACATTCTTGCACTGATGCTGGGCCGAATGGGACTTGAAGCAGAAGACGTCATCCGCCGCATCGATGTAGCAGTTGCGGATCACCACGTCCTCACAGTCCACGATGTCGATGCCGTCGTTGTTCCAGTAGGACTTGCTATCCACGGTGATGCCCTCGACATAGACGTTGTGGCACTGGTCGTAGGTCTGGTTCCAGCTGCCCGGATCCTTGAGGAAGATGTCCTTGATGGTAACCCCGTCACACTCGCGGAAATAAATGTTTTCCGGACGGTTGGTCTCATTGGGACGGTCGAGCTTGAGCGGATCCTCGAAGAGGCCGCGATGGATGTATTCGACCATGTGGTTGGCGGTCGTGAATCCGCGGCCGTCAATCGTGCCGCCGCCGGTGATGCCGACATTCTTCTGCTTGATGGAGAAGATCATGCTGGTCCAGCCCACATACGGATCCTTGGTATAGTCCCAGGGATTGGTGGAACCTAGCAATGTGGCTCCCTGCTCCAAATGCAGCGTGACATTGTCCTTGACATAGATGGTGCCGGTCACCCAGTTGCCGGGTGTGAAGACCACGCGTCCGCCACCGTTCGCGCTGGCGAAATCGATGGCCGCCTGGATGCTGGCCGAATTGAGCGTGACGCCGTCGGCCTTGGCTCCGAAGTCCGCCACATAATAGTCCTTGGCCGAAAGGCCCCAGACCGCGACGGCGGACAGAAGGAGGGTGAGAATGAGATGTTTTTTCATTTATCGATACATTTTTACAGGTCCGATCAGTCCCGCCGGAACGAGCGGGGTATTGCGCCGCAGGACGAAACGGTTCGCGACCGCGTTGTCCTTCAGCGTCTGGAGATAATTGCTCATCAGGGTGGTCACTTTCACTTCGATCGTGTTCTCCCCTTCGACGAGCAGGGAGGAGATGTTATAGATGCGGCGGCCGAACCACTTCACGCCGCAGGGCGTGCCGTTGACGCTCAGCTCGCAGATGTCCGCGACCTTGCCGAGGTTGATGTATTTCGGTTTGTGCGCGCCGTAGAGTTTCACCGTGGTGCGGTAGGTCACGTCGCCCATGAAGTTCTTCCATTCGTCCGTATCCTTGAGGTCCTGCAGGACGGGCATGTCCGCTTCCTTGGTCCAGTCTTCCTGGGGCTGGTGGAGGGTCAGCTTCCAGTCGCCGAGCTCGCGGGTGCCGGTGCCTTTCTCGGGCAGGGGCGCCCATTCGTCTCCGATGCGCGCCTTGTTGAATTCGAACAAATAGGTCTCGGCCGGGCCGAAGCAGAAGTGCAGGCGCCCGCCGTCCAGTTTCATCTTGTAGCGGCGGCCCGTCGCGGCGTCGTACGCCCAGCAATTGCGGCCGCGCGTCACCGACGCCGGGAAGACGATGTCCGTCTCGCGGGACTCCGTCAGATGCGCGTTGACGAAGAGGAAGAGGTCCGACTTGTCATCGGCGACGTAATGGTTCTGCAGGAGGAAGCGGTCCGGATTGGAAATGGTGATGGCGTGCGGCAGGGCGTACTTTTCCATCACATCCTGGTACCACTCCAGGTAACGTCCGTCCTCGGGCTTCTCAAGCAGGATGAAGTTCTTGTAGGCCTTCAGGCGCTCGACGGCGGCTTGGATCTCGGCGTCCCGCACCTCGTAATCCTTGAGGCCCAGGGAACGGTCCGGATACTTGCCGATGCAGAAGACGCGGCCACCCGTCGAGAGGAACTGTTCCAGCTTGGAGAGCGTCTCCGGGAAGGTCCCGGACACCTCGACGAGGAAAAGGGTGCCGTATTCCTTCGGGCCGTAGCAGAGCTTGCCCTTCTTCACGGTCGCATCCTTCAGGATGATCTCGGTCACGTAATCCGCGCCGCCGCCGGTCTTGTGGATGGCCTCCCAGATCAGCGAGGTATAGGGGACATTGAGCTTGACCGGGAAGGGATCCGTCTGCACGCCCATCGTCGTCCACATGTCGTAGTTGGCCGGCAGCAGAGCGATGTCCGTGACCATGTCGGCGTTCTGCAGCTGGCTGGCCATGCGGGCCCGGTAGTCATTCAGCAACTTGAAATAAGGCCACCAGGTATTCTTCTCATTGTAGTAGGAGCCATACTGGACCCAGCCCGGGAAGGGCGCCTCGGCCGGCGAATAGTTGAAGCCGTGCCAGACGCTGTGGGTCGTGCCCGAGATGGCGCTCATGTCGGAGCCTACCTTCAGGAACTCCAGCGAGGTGGAGAAGACCTTGTAGGTGTTGGTCATCTCCTCGGCGCTGACGATGCGCTTGCCGGTCAGGTGCGCGGCCGACGAGACGTATTTGTTGATCATCGTGTAACCGCGGCCGCGGCGGTAATCCTCGTCGCCCATCTCCTCGCCGATGCGGTGGCGCAGCCAGTTGGTGGTCCAGGACTCCCCTTCCGGGTAATCGTAGCCCAGCGAGGACTCCAGCGGGAAGAAACCGCGCCCGTAGGCCTGGGCCCGCGATCCGACGCCCTTCTCCTTGCACCAGGCGAGGAACGTGGCGGTGTAGCGCTCGTGCAGGAGCTCGGCCTTGGTCAGCTCGAAGTCGAAACGGACGCGGTCCACCTGCTCCTGGAACTTGGGTCCTTTCTTGGCGCCGTATTCGAAGTTCTTGACGTCGCCCAGACGCCCCACCTCGAACATCGTGAAGGGCAGCCAGGGCAGCACGTCGTAGCCGCGGCGGCGCTTGAATTCCTCGGCGAAGTCGCCGGTCCAGTTGTTGCCTTCCAGCTCCATGCTGTCCACGAAGAAGGCGCGCAGGTGACCGCTGAGCGGGCCTGTCTTGGCTTCGATCGTGTCGGCCATGTGGTCCAGGTACTTGCGGACGGCCTGGGCGTCCATGTGGTTCAGGATCGAACCGGCGGCGCCGGGCGCGCCGTTGATGACGCAGGCGAAAGAGTCGAAACGGATGAGGGCGTAGATCACATGCTTCCCTTCCGGAACGTCGATCGTGATCACGTCGTCCACGAACTTGTCGGTCAGGTCCTCGACCTGGCTGAGGTCGTCGATCGGATCCGGAGCCAGCTTGAAGGAAATGAGTTCGCAGGTGCGGCGGGGATTGACCACCGAGACGCCCGGATCCACCAGTTTGTACAGGTTGAACTTGGACATCTCGAAGAGGCCCGGCTCCACGGGGGCGGCGTAGGTCAGCATCACGCTGGCCCGCTCGTCCCGCGGCAGGGTCTCGGCGCCGAAGGGCCAGCCCGAGCCCACGATGAGGTCGCAGGTCATCCCGATCCGCTTGGCCTCGTCGAAGACCACTTGGAGCATCTGGATCCATTCGTCGCTGAGCCAGGTCAGCGACTTCTTGCCCAGGGCGATCTCTTCCTTGCCGGGGAAGGATATGGGGTTGATCTCGACGCCGCCGATGCCGGCTTCCTTGAGCAGGTGCAACTCGCGCACGAGCTCTTCGGCCTCAACCTTGTCCCCGTTCCACCACCAGCGGACAAAGGGGCGGTAGCGGTTGTCGGGGTCCTGGAACTGCTTGTACAGGGCGTCAGGGCCGGTCAGCTTGGCCGCCAGCTGCGCGGCCGAGGAGGCGCTCAGGTTTTCCGCGCCGGCGGGCAGGGAGGACAGGACCGCCGTCCCGGCGACCAGCATGAAACTGTCTTTGACAAATTGTCTTCTATTCATTGTCTAGAGGTTATAATAATCTTTGTAGTAGGCTTTTACGTCTTCCCAGCGGTAATAGGGATAGAGCTCCGTCGCGGCCGGGATACCGACTTCGTTCTCGTTGAGCAGGAACTTGACCAGCACGTCTCCCTTCCGCTTGCGATAGAAGATGAGCTGGATGTTGCCCGCCATCGGGGAGATGCGGTAATTGGCCCACGAGGCGGCTACCTGGCCGGGATCCGTCACCTTGGCGCGGCAGCCGTCCAGTTGGAGCGTGGTGCTGAGCGGGACCAGGTGCGAGTCATGCGAGAAACGCAGGTCCGCGGCACAATCCCCCGTCGCAATGGCCTCGTCCGCCTTGGCGATAATGTCCTCCAGGGTCTGGATGGACGAGCGCTCGAGCAGCTTTTCGCCGGCGGCGGGATTGGGCCCCTTGGACATGTAATAGCTGTAGTTGTGGGGCTGCCAGAGATCATACCACTCGCTCGTGGTGAACAGGTCGTTCAGCCGCACGTCCGTGTCCGAATCCAGGGCGATCGAAGCGAGCTGGTAGAGGACGCGCATCAGTTCGGTCGCATCCACGCGATCCTTCACGTAGGCCGAGTCGGCGAACAGCACACCCATCAGCCGTTCCGGATGGACGAGGGAATCGCGCAGGCGGTGCCATTCCTCCCGCCAGGGCCCTTCGTCCCCATAGACGCGGGCTTCGGGCGACTCGTACGCCAGGAAGGCGCGGTCCCGGGCGCTGGCGTCCAGGCTGATGTCCAGTTTGGGATTGAGGCTCAAGAGTTCCTGGCAGAAGGATTCCATGCTGAGCATCACGCGCCCGGACTGGGTGGCGTTGGCGTTGATGTGTTTCCGCCCGCGGAAGACGCGGCGGTAGTTCGTGAACATCCGCCGGGCGATCTCCTTGTGCTGGCGGAAGCCCTTCTGCGTCAGCTCGCCGGAGCGGTCCCGCGCGTCCTCCCAGAGGAGCGTCACCCGCCGCAGGACATCCTTCCCGTACGGGGTCAGCGTCTCCGCCGAATCGGCGGCAGACAGTACCTCGAAGGGATAGTTGTATGTCTTGGGACTCGTATGCCAGCGGGAGCCGTGGCGGCCGAAATGACTGATATAGAAAGGCTTGTATCCGCGGGGCGCCTTAGTCTGCGCCTTCTGCGGACCGGGGTACGGCATCAGCAGGCCGGCGGCACGGGTGCTGTCGGCACGGATCTCGTCCCAGGGCGTCTGCGCCCCGAGACGGAGGAAAGCGAGCGCGCACAGGGCGCAAAGAAGCAGTTTCTTCATCATAGAGCGCTAGATCTCATAAAGGGTCTTGTAATAGCGGCGGACGTCTTCCCAGCGGTAATAGGGCCAGCACTCCGTCTCGAGCGGAATACCGACCTCATTCTCGTTGAGGAGGAACTTGACCAGCACCTCGCCCTTCCGGTTGCGGAAGAAGACGATCTGGATGTTGCCGCACATCGGGGAAATCTTGTAGTCGATGAAGGCTTCGTCGCAATGCTCCGGGTCCTCCGTCGTGCCGGTGCAGCCGTCCAGCCGGAGACAGACGGCCATCGGGACCAGATAGGAGTCGTGCGAGAAACGCAGGGTGGCGCCGTGGCCGCCGGAGGCGATATTCTCGTCCGCCCGGTCCAGGATGTGGGCGATCATGGGCTTGCAGGAAGGCACGACCACGTCCTGCGCCCGGGGATCCGCGGCATACAGGTACATGTCATAGTTGTCCGCCCGCCAGCAATCATAGAGCTCATCGGGCGTGAACACATCCAGGAAAGACAGGGAGTCCAGCTCGTTGTTCTGGGCCATTTCCGCCAGATAGTACAGGTTCCACATGAAGGATTTCTGCTCCTGCTTTCCGGCCACGAACGCCGGATCCGAGAAAAGCGCGCCCATCAGGCGATCCGGCTGCAAGGCCAGCTGTTTCATGCGTTCCTTCTCTGCCCGGACATCGTAGGGCGCCGCCACCCCCTCGGGGCGCTTGACGCGGTTCGAAACGAAGGATCCGTCGCGACGACTGCTGTTCAGGTCGATTTCCATCTCCGGATTAAGGCTCTTGAGCGTGTTGCAGAAATAGAACATGCTCATCATGACCCGGTGCGAGGTCGTCGAGTTGGCAGTGACCTTCGCCTTGCCCCGGAATGCCTCCGGGAAATTGCGGAACATCCGCTGTGCGACGGCCTGGTGCTGACGGGTGCCTAAACGGGTCAGCTCGCCGGTCCGGTTCCTGCCGTCTTCCGCCATGGCACGGGCCTTGACCAGGACTTCTTCTCCCAGCGGAGTCAGCGCCTGGGCTTCATGGGCCGCCTCCAGGACCGCCAGCGGGATCCGGTAGTCCTCGTCGGTCGTATGCCAGCGGGAACCATGGCGTCCGAAATGACTGACATAGAAGGGCTTATATCCTTTGGGCGCCGGGGTCTGAGCCGTCTGAGGACCCGGATAAGCATAGTGAAGGCCGGCCGCCTTGGCCGGATCCGCGGCGATCTCCTCCCGGGCCGTCTGCGCGCCAAGCGGCAGCGCGAGCGTGAGCAGGAGGAGCGGCAGAAAGAATCTTTTCATACGGCAAGAGTCGTTGGGCGGAAAACAAAGATACAATAATAATTATTATTTTTGTGTCCGCAATATGGAAAAAACCAAACTGACTTTTTTGGGAACCGGGACTTCCCAGGGCGTGCCGATGATCGGCTGCGACTGCCCCGTCTGCCGCTCCGCCGACCCCAGGGACAAGCGTCTGCGCGCCTCGGCCCTCGTCGAATACAACGGACTGACCATCCTGGTGGATGCGGGGCCCGATTTCCGTTACCAGATGCTGCGTGCGGGCGTGCGCCATCTGGATGCCATTCTCCTGACCCACAACCACAAGGACCACACCGGCGGGCTGGACGACGTGCGCTCCTTCAACCTGCTGGAGGCCAAGCCCGTCAACATCTATTGCCAGGAACACGTCGAGAACTCGCTGCGCCGCGAATACAGTTACGCCTTCGCTGAAAAGAAATATCCGGGCGCCCCGGAATGGAACGTCCACCGCATCGGGCGCGAGCCTTTCCAAGTGCACTCCAACGCCGGCGAGCCCACCCTCGTCTGGGAGTCGGGCTTCGGCTACCACCACGAGGCGCCTTCGGGCGCGGAGGTCCTCCCGCCCGTGACCGTCGTCCCCATCCAGGGCTGGCACCACAAGACGAAAACGCTCTCCGTGCTGGGCTTCCGCTTCGGGAAGATCGCCTACCTGACCGACATGAACCAGATCGAGGAGTCGGAGTTCGAGAAACTGAAAGGACTGGACTTCGTCACCCTCAACTGCGTCAAGATCGCCCCGCATTTCTCGCATTTCTCCCTGCAGGAAGTCCTGGACATCTTCGAGCGGATCGGCGCCCGGGAATCTTACATCACGCACATCTCCCACCTGCTCCCCTGCCACGCCGATTTCGCGGCCATGCTGCCGCCCCACGTCCATCCCGCCTACGACGGCCTGGTCCTGGAGTCGCTCTAGGCCGCATTTGGGATTTTCCCCGGAAAATCACTATCTTGCGCGGAATTTCATCAAACACTGAAACTAAAACATGAGTCCTGAAATCGCCGCCCATATCGACCAGATCGACGTGACCCTCAACGCCGGCGGCATGAACACGATCAACATCGTCCTCGCCTTCGTCATGTTCGGCGTGGCCCTCGGCATCAAGCCGGGTATCTTCATCGAAGTATTCAAAAAGCCCAAATCGGTCATCCTGGGAATGTGCTGCCAGCTCATCCTGCTACCGGCCTTCACCTTCTGCCTGGCCTGCCTGATGGGCAACTGGATCTCCCCGATGATGGGCCTGGGCATGATCCTGGTGGCTTCCTGCCCGGGAGGCAACATCTCCAACTTCATGTCTTCGCTCTCCAAGGCGAACATCGAGCTGTCGGTGTCCCTGACCGCCATCAGCACGGCCCTGGCCATCCTGATGACGCCGGCCAACTTCTACATCTGGGGCAATCTTTATCTCCATACCGCCAAGATCGCGGGCGAGGTCCCGACCCTGGTCATTCCCCTCTGGGACGTCTTCAAGACGATCTTCATCCTGCTGGGCATCCCGCTCACGCTGGGCATCCTGACCGCCCGTTTCCTGCCCAAGGTCGCCGAGAAGCTGAAGAAGCCCTTCCAGTGGGTTTCCATCCTCTTCTTCATCGCGATGGTCATCCTGTCCTTCGCCGGCAACATCGACGCCTTCCTGAAGTGCATCAAGTACATCTTCGTCGTGGTGTTCATCCACAACCTGCTGGCCCTGTGCATCGGCTTCGGCGTCGGTTCGGCCTTCAAGGTCCCCTTCCGCGACCGCAGGACCCTCACGATCGAGACCGGCATCCAGAACTCCGGTCTCGGCCTCGTGCTGCTGCTCGGCACCTCGCTCTTCGCCGGCTTCCCGCCCCACGGCGGCATGCTGGTGATCACGGCCTGGTGGGGCATCTGGCACATCATTTCCGGGCTGACGGTCTCCACGATCTTCAACCTCCACGAAAGACGCATAACCGGATAAATGAAAAAAAAGACTTACGAGAAGGACTGGCGCTACCTCGCACTGAAATGCTGGTGCGACATGACGGTCCGCAGCCTGTTCAGCAAGATCGATTCCGAAGGGTGGGAGAACGTCCCGACCGACGGGGCGGTCATCATGGCTCCCAACCACTGCAACACCCTGATGGACGCGCTTGTCGTCCTGCAGGACCGCAGGGAGGGGACGCTCTTCGGCGCGCGGGCCGACGTGTTCCGCAAGCCCATCCTCAACAAGTTCCTGCGTTTCCTGCGCATCCTGCCCATTCCCCGCGTGCGGGACGGGCTCCAGGAGGTGCTGCACAACCGGGAGACGATGGACGAGGTCGTCGAGTGCCTGGACCACGGCATGCGCTATGCCATGTTCGCCGAAGGCACGCACCGGCCCATGCATTCCCTGCTTCCGCTGAAGAAGGGCATCACGCGCACCGCCTTGCTGGCCAATGAGCGCTTCGGCGACTCCAAGCCGGTCTACATCGTCCCGATGGGACTCGAATACGAAGACTACTACCGTCTGCAAACGCCCCTGCGGATCCGTTACGGGAAACCCATCAACGTGACGGAATACGTCGCGGCGCATCCGGACGCGCTCGAGGCGGAGATGCACCGCGGGCTGCTGGGCATCCTGAAAGAGCGCATGGCCGAGCTGATCACTTACCTGCCGGACGACGAGAGCTACGAGGGACGCTGGACGCTGACCAAGATGGCCTCCCGGGATGCGGCGATGGCCGCGGACGAGACGCTGGTCGCCGAGGCGGCGGCCTTCGAGCGGGAGCGCAAGGCGGCCCGGCTGTCGTTTTGGTCCTTCGGGCAGGGCAAGCCCGTCCTGTCTTTGATCGCCAAACTGATCCTCGGCCTGCTTTTCCTGCCTTTCTGGATCTTCAGCGCCATCGTCAGCGCTCCGCTCTGGATCACGGCCGAGCACATCGTCAAGGGCCTGAAGGACAAGGCTTTCGCCCGCACGGCGCGTTTCGGCGTCAAGCTGGCCGGCACGCCGATCATGGTGATTGTCTGGGCGCTGGTCTTCTTCCTCTGCCTGCCTCTGACGAAGGCCATCCTCGCCTTCATCATGGCCACGTTGTCCTTCAAGTTCTTCTATACCGGGATCAACGAAGGACGCATCCTGCTTTCGGACATCCGCCTGCTCTTCGGGCATTCCGACTTGAAAGCGACGTACGCGCGCCTTTCCGCAAAGGCCCGCTCTCTCTCCAAGTAAAACAGATTGAAGCAAATATGAGAAAAATGATCCTCGCGGCCGCCCTGATCGCCGGCTGTCTCTTCACTTCCCATGCACAGGAGGTCGCCAAGACCGGCCTGAACTTCGGCCCCCTGCCGGCTGTCGGCTATTCTTCCGACCTGGGCTGGCATTACGGCGCCCTCTCCGATATCTACTGGTACGGCGACGGTTCCACCTATCCGGACTATGTCTGGAAGGGCAACGTCGAGATTTCCCGTTATTCCAAGGGCAACACCGTGCTGCACAGTTTCTTCGACAGCAAGTACCTGATCCCGGGCCTGCGCGTGTCCGCGGCCATTTCCTGGTTCGGCAACAAGACCACCAACTTCTACGGTTTCAACGGCGCTTCCTCACTGTATATTCCTGAGATGGACAAGATCGTGGACGGCCAGGGCCTGTACCTGATGCGCCGTGACATCTTCCGCGTCCAGACCTGCTTCCAGGGCGCCATCGGCGACAGCCACTGGGGCTGGGCCGCCGGCATCACCTATTGGAACTTCAAGACCGGCCACGCCGAGAACAAGGACCTGAGCGGCACCTCCGGCGACGTTTCCCTCTATGACCTCTATGTCCGGAACGGCGTCATCCCGGAGGCGGAGAAGAACGGCGGCCAGCACCTGGAGTTCAAGGCCGGCGTCGTCTTCGATACCCGTGACCACGAGAACAACCCGACCCGGGGTACCAACCTCGAGCTCTACGCGTTCGGCTCGCCGGACTTCATCTCCAAACACGACAACAATTACATCAAGGTGGCGGCCCACTTCAAGCAGTTCTTCCCGCTCTCCGAGCGTCTGGTCTTCGGCGCCCACTTCGCTTACCAGGGCCTGGTCTACGGCAACGCGCCGTACTACATGCTGCAGAGCATCCAGTCCATCAACATGAAGCAGATCAACACCGAGGGCCTGGGTTCCACCTGCACCCTGCGCGGTACGATTACCAACCGTCTGCAGGGCAACAGCTACGCCTGGATGAACACCGAGCTGCGCTGGAGCTTCGCCAAGTTCCGCTGGATCAACCAGAACTGGACCCTTGCCACGAACCCGTTCTTCGACATGGGCATGGTCGTGAGCCCGTACCGGGCGGAGCAGATGAAGAACCTGCTGAAGGATACGGCCCCGGTGGCTACCGTCGACGGCAAGACCTACACCGCCGCTGATTTCTACACCCAGAACGCGGAGAAACTGCACATGAGCGCCGGTATCGGCCTGCACGTCATCATGAACCAGAACTTCAACATCAACTTCGAGTTCGGCAAGGCCTTCTGCGACGGCTACAACTACGGCTGGGCCAACAACGACGGCTCCGGCCTCGGCATCAACATCGGTTTGAATTATATCTTCTAATCCGCCGGCCCGGGGACGGTGCCGTCGTCGATGAGGCGGCGGAGGAGGTCCAGGGCTGAGCGGGAAAGGCCGTTCGCCGGGTCGGCTAGGAAGGCGTTGAGTTCCTCCAGGGTATAATGACCGCCCTTCGCGTCCACAAAGGCGCGGAGGGCTTTTTCGACGGAGTCGGTGGCGGGACGGTTCCGGCCGGCGCGGCAGACGTCGCAGGTGCCGCAGTCGGCAGTCTCTTCCTGGCCGAAATAGGAGACCAGGAAGCGGGAGCGGCAGGTGTCCTCTTCCCCGGCGTAGTCGATGACGGCTTCGGCACGCTCCAGCCAGGTGTCGTGGAGCATTCCGTAAGTCTGCGGGGACAGGGCCAGGTTGCCGGGGCGGATGCGGTCGTGGTGGAGCTGGATCACGCTGGAGCGGTCGGCGGGGATGTAGTTGATCACGTGCTCCAGCGAAAGCTTGTAGAGCAGCTGGCGCAGGGCGGGCACGGAGATGCCCAGCTTGCCCGAGAACCACTTCTCATCGACGCCCAGGGCGAAGGAGAAGATGCCCGGATAGGAGCGCATCAGCAGCTCCAGGACTTCGGCCATCCCCTTCTCCGGCAGGTCGATGTCATAGAGGGCGTTGCGGTCCACGGTGATCTTGACCTTGGTGTCAATGTCCACATCCTCGGAGAAGCTCAGGTGGTCCGTGCGCTCCAGATATTTGAGGGCGTAGTGGACGGGCGGGCGCTGGAGGCCGAAATGGCGGCAGAATTCCTCCAGGTCGAACTTCAGCTGGCGTCCTTCCCCGGTCTCGTAGGGGACCTGGTAGAACTGATGCAGCTTCTGGTAGATGTCTTCGATGTATTCCAGGGACGGGAAGGAGGTCTTCTCGATCTGGCGCAGGCGCCGCACGTCGGCGTCGTTCCAGAGCAGCACGGCGTAGGAACGCTGACCGTCACGGCCGGCGCGCCCCGCTTCCTGGAAATAGGCCTCGATGCTTTCGGGCAGGTCCATGTGGACCACGAAACGCACGTCGCTCTTGTCGATGCCCATGCCGAAGGCGTTGGTACACACCATGACCGGGATCTCGCCGCTCTTCCACTGCGCCTGGCGTTCGGCCCGCGCCGGAGTGGAGAGGCCCGCATGGTAATAGGAAGCGACGACGCCTTCCGACTTCAGGAAGGAGGCGATCTCCTCGCAGCGGGCGCGATGGCGCATATACACGATGCCCGAACCCGGGACGCTGCGGCAGATGTTCAGCAGCTGGCCCAGCTTGTCTTCGGCCCTGCGGACGATGTAACTGAGGTTGGGGCGCTCGAACCCGGTCTTGAGCAGCAGCGGCTCGCGGAAGCCGAGCTTGTCCATGATGTCCCGGGCCACCCGGGGCGTCGCGGTCGCGGTCAGGGCGATCACCGGCACGTCCACCAGCTGGCGCAGTTCGCCGATGCGCAGGTAATCCGGGCGGAAGTCATAGCCCCACTGCGAGATGCAGTGCGCCTCATCCACGACGATGGTGCTGATGGGCAGGACGTCCAGATAGGAACGGAACAGGCGCGTGTTGAGCCGTTCCGGCGAGACATAGAGGAACTTGAAATCGCCGTAAGCGGCATTGTTGAGCGTCAGGTCCACCTCGTGGCGGCTCATCCCCGCGTGGATGGCGAGGGCCTTGATCCCCCGGTCGGCGAGGTTCTGCACCTGGTCCTTCATCAGGGCGATGAGGGGCGTGACGACCAGCGCGAGCCCTTCTTTCATCAGGACGGGGACTTGGAAACAGACGGACTTGCCGCCGCCCGTGGGCAGCAGGGCCAGCACGTCCCGGTCCTCCAGGGCGGCCCGGATGATCTCCTCCTGCAAGGGGCGGAACTCCTTGTAGCCCCAGTATGTCTCCAGCACGTCGCGCGGCGTCATCGTTCTGTCCGTCATATCACAAAAATAGCAAGAATTTTCCATATTCCTCGCATGCTGGTCAAGGCGGGTCTGCTGTGCCGCGAAATCCTGCGCGAAGAAGGCGAAGGATAGGCTCGATTTTTGTTGTCTTTCACAGAATTATTTCGTACTTTTGTACGATTTGCCGAAAGGCCTTGAAAGTAAGTTTATAAAACCTTATAATTCAGTATGTATAACATCGATTTGTCCAAGTACGGCATCAAGAACGTAGCCGAAATTGTGTACAACCCGACCTACGAGGTCCTCTTCAACGAAGAGACCCGTCCCGGTCTCGAAGGCTTCGAGAAAGCCCAGGAGACCGAGCTCGGCGCCCTCAATGTCATGACCGGCATCTATACCGGCCGTTCCCCTAAAGACAAGTACATCGTGATGGACGAGAACTCCAAGGACACCGTCTGGTGGGATTCCGAGGAGTACCACAACGACAACCACGCGATGTCCGAGGCTGTCTGGGCCGAAGTCAAGAAGATGGCCATCGACCAGCTCTGCGGCAAGAAGCTCTATGTCGTCGACGGTTTCTGCGGCACCAACGAAGACACCCGGATGAAGGTCCGCTTCATCATGGAGGTCGCCTGGCAGGCCCACTTCGTGACCAACATGTTCATCCGCCCGAAGAACGAGAAGGAGTTCGACCAGGAACCCGACTTCGTCGTCTTCTGCGCCTCCAAGGCCAAAGTCTCCAACTACAAGGAGCTCGGCCTCCGTTCCGACACCTGCGTCGCCTTCAACGTGACCAGCAAGGAGCAGGTCATCCTCAACACCTGGTACGGCGGCGAGATGAAGAAGGGCATGTTCTCGATGATGAACTACTTCCTGCCCCTGAAGGGCATCGCGGCCATGCACTGCTCCGCCAACACCGACATGAACGGCGAGAACACCGCCATCTTCTTCGGCCTCAGCGGCACCGGCAAGACCACCCTTTCCACCGACCCCAAGCGCAAGCTCATCGGTGACGACGAGCACGGCTGGGACGACCACGGCGTCTTCAACTTCGAAGGCGGCTGCTATGCGAAGGTCATCAAGCTCGACAAGGAGTCCGAGCCCGATATCTACAACGCCATCCACCGCGACGCGCTCCTCGAGAACGTGACCGTGGACGAGAACGGCGTGATCGACTTCAACGACAAGAGCGTGACCGAGAATACCCGCGTCAGCTACCCGATCTACCACATCAAGAACATCGTGCGCCCCCTGAGCGCCGGCCCCGCCGCCAAGCAGGTCATCTTCCTGAGCGCCGACGCGTTCGGCGTCCTGCCTCCGGTCTCCATCCTGACCCCCGAGCAGACGAAGTACTACTTCCTCAGCGGCTTCACCGCCAAGCTGGCGGGCACCGAGCGCGGCATCACCGAGCCCACCCCGACCTTCAGCGCCTGCTTCGGCCAGGCCTTCCTGGAGCTGCATCCGACCAAGTATGCGGAGGAGCTCGTCAAGCGCATGGAGCAGAGCGGCGCCAAGGCGTACCTCGTCAACACCGGCTGGAACGGCACCGGCAAGCGCATCTCGATCCGCGACACCCGCGGCATCATCGACGCCATCCTCGACCACTCGATCGACGCGGCCCCGACCAAGCAGATCCCTTATTTCAACTTCACCGTCCCGACCGTCCTGAAGGGCGTCGACACGGGCATCCTGGATCCCCGCGACACCTACGCGGATCCCGCCCAGTGGGAGGAGAAGGCCAAGGATCTCGCCGGCCGCTTCATCAAGAACTTCAAGAAGTACGAGAGCAACGCCGCCGGCCTCGCCCTGGTCGCCGCTGGTCCCCAGCTCTAGTTCTCACGTCCGAAAAAACAAGCCGGCTGATTCAGTCGGCTTGTTTTTTTATTATATTTGTTGAGTATGGATGCGTTAGGATCGGACATACAGTTTCTGCCGGGAGTCGGACCGAAGCGGGCCCAGCTGCTGAAAAGCGAGCTGGAGGTCGCCACCCTGTCCGACCTCATCCATCTGTACCCCTTCCGCTACATCGACCGCAGCAGCCTCCAACGCATCGCCGAAGTCCGTCCCGACCTCGCCTACGTCCAAATCCTCGGCCGCGTCACCCGCGTCACCCTTCTCGGCCCTGGCGGCTCCGTCTTCTGGCAAAGCGGCCCCGGCGCCCCCGAAGTCCCCACCGACGCCAACGGCAAGCCCCTGCGCTTCAACGCCGTCAAGCGCCTCAGCGTCTGGGTCGCCGACGCCACCGGCGAAATGGAAATGGTCTTCTTCAAAGGCATCAAGTGGAACTTCGACCGCCTCAAGCCCGGCCTCACCTTCCTCTTCTTCGGCAAGCCCGCCGCCTTCAACGGACGCATGAACATCGTCCACCCCGAAGTCGACCCCGCCCCCGCGCCCGGACAAGCCCAAGTCGGCGTCGGCTCGCTCACGGGCGTCTATACCAGCACCGAGAAACTCAAGAACGGCGGCGTGACCGGCAAGGTCATGAACCGCCTGCAAGCCGCCGCCCTGGCCAAATGCCTGCCCGAGATCCGGGAGACCCTGCCCGACTACATCCTGCGCGAAAAGAGCCTCTGTCCCCTGCGCTACGCCCTGCAGAACATCCATTTCCCCGAAAGCCAGGAGGCCCTGGCCAAGGCCACCTTCCGTCTCAAGTTCGAAGAGCTGTTCTTTCTCCAGCTCTCCCTGCTGAAGCAGAAATTCATCCGCAGCCGCGGCGAGAACGGCATCCCCATGCCCAAGGTCGGCCCCGACTTCAACGCCTGCTTCAACGCCCTGCCCTACGAGCTGACCGGCGCCCAAAAGCGGGTCATCAAGGAAATCCGCGCCGACCTGATGAGCGGCCGCCAGATGAACCGCCTGCTCCAGGGCGACGTCGGCTCCGGCAAGACGATGGTCGCCGTCCTCAGCGCCCTGATCGCCATCGGGAACGGCTACCAAGCCTGCCTGATGGCCCCCACCGAAGTCCTCGCCCAACAGCACTACGCCAACATCAGCAAGTACCTGGGCCCCACCACCGTCCGCTGCGCCCTCCTCACCGGCAGCAGCACCGTCCGCGAACGCCGCGAGATCCACGCCGGCCTCCAGGACGGCTCCATCGGCATCATCGTCGGCACCCACGCCCTCCTGGAAGACAACGTCCAATTCCGCGCCCTCGGCCTTGCCGTCATAGATGAACAACACAGGTTTGGGGTCGAACAACGCGCCAAGTTATGGAACAAAGGCCCGATAGCGCTGGGGCAGGGTGCCGCCCTCACCGGGCGTGCCACCCTCGGCAACGTTAGAGGGGGGGACCCATGCGCCAGCATGGGGGGGATGAGGGGCGAAGCCCCGAACCCGGACGAGGGTGGCACTCTGCCCCAGCGCGTCCCTCCTCACGTGCTCGTCATGACCGCCACACCAATCCCCCGGACATTGGCCATGACCGTCTACGGCGACCTCGACGTCTCCGTCATCGACGAAATGCCCCCCGGCCGCAAACCCATCCAAACCCTCCAAATCGGCCAAGGAAAGCGCGCCCACCTCTACCGCTTCATGAAAGCCGAAATCGACAAAGGCCGCCAAGTCTTCGTCGTCTACCCCCTCATCTTCGAAAGCGAGAAGATGGACCTCAAGAACCTCCAGGAAGGCTACGAAGACATCGTCCGCAACTTCCCCTTCCCGCCCTACAAGGTAGCCATCGTCCACGGCCAGCAAACCAACGACGAAAAGACCTTCAACATGGACGCCTTCGCCTCCGGGCGGGCCAATATCCTCGTCTCCACCACCGTCATCGAAGTCGGCGTGGACGTCCCCAACGCCTCCGTGATGGTCATCGAAAGCGCCGAACGCTTCGGTCTCTCCCAACTCCACCAACTCCGCGGAAGGGTCGGACGCGGCGCCGAGCAGTCCTACTGCATCCTCGTCCGGGACATCAAGGTCTCCAAGGAATCCCAGAAACGCATCGACCTCCTCTGCTCCACCGAAGACGGCTTCGAACTGGCCGAGGCGGACCTCAAGATGCGCGGTCCCGGCGATCTCGAAGGCACCCAGCAGAGCGGCCTCCCCGTCGCCCTCAACATCGCCTCCCTCGCCAAGGACGGCGTCCTGCTCGGCGAAGCCCGCCGATATGCCGAAAAGGTGCTGACCGACGACCCGACCCTCGAAAAGCCCCTCAACGCCCTCCTGCGCGAAGAACTCCGCAAAGACAAATACGACATCAAAGACTTCAGCAAAATCTCATAAACGACCCGAGCCATGAAAAGCTTCCGCCATCTCACCCTTTTCCTTCTGACTTTTCTTTTCCTTTCCTGCGCCCCCAGCCCCGACCGGCCGCTGCCCCGGGGCAAGGCCTCCCCTGCCCTCGACCAGGCTTTCGCCGAATACCTCCAGGAGGTCGCCGAGCGCCATGAAGAGATCCATTCCGTCCTGGTCCTCCAGCATGGGAAAGTCCTGGAAGAGAAATTCTTCGCCCCCGACACCGCCCACTTCATGATGTCCGTCAGCAAGACCTTCACCTCGGCGGCCGTCGGATTTGCCATCAGCGAAGGGCTCCTGCACCTGGACGACCGCATCGTCGACCTGTTCCCCGACGAAGTCCCCCAAGACGCTTCCGACACCCTGAAGCGGATGACGGTCCGGCACCTGCTGACCATGAACAGCGGCCATGGGACCGATCCCACCAATGATGTCTGGGGATCCAAAGGCGACGACAAAGATTGGATCCGCACCTTCCTGGAGTGGCCCCTCCCCTACGAGCCCGGCACTTGCTACTGCTACAACAGCCTGGGTACCTATCTGCTGTCGGCGGCCGTGCAGAAGGTCAGCGGGCAGAAGGTCGTCGACTATCTGGAGCCCCGGCTATGGAAGCCCCTGGGGATCGCGAAGCCCTATTGGCAGGAAAGTCCCGCCGGCATCAACTGCGGCGGCTGGGGCCTGTATCTGCGGGCGGAAGACATGGCCCGGATGGGTCTGTGCCTGCTCCAGGGTGGCAAGTTCGCCGGACGGCAGGTCATCCCTGCGGACTGGGTCCGCGAGATGAGCGCCCGCCAGGTCGACTCCGCCCCTGCCGGCCTGACCAGCATCCAGGTTGAGGAACGCGGGATGGAAAAGGAAACCAACGACTGGCTCCAAGGCTACGGCTACCAGATGTGGCGCTGCACCCGGGGCGGTTTCCGCGCCGACGGGGCCGCCGGCCAGTATATCCTCGTATTGCCGGACCAGGACGCCGTCATCGTCACGACCGCCCAGTACGACAATATGCCGGAGGAGCTCTACCTGATCTGGAAACACATCCTCCCGGCCCTGTAGTTCCCTAAAATAAAAACGATTATCGATGGTTGTACGAATATATTCGTTATATTTGTACAGGATTAGTTAATCGATTGACTAATTAGTAATTTGAATTATCAGAACCATAATTATAACAAATACCTAACTTATTCACTGATTCACTAACACTTATGAAGAGATCCATTTTTGTAAAAATGGCGACTTTCCTGTCGGCGATCCTATTGCTCGCCACGGCTTCGGTGTCCTATGGACAGACCCGCCGGATCGCAGGAACGGTCGTAGATGAGGACGGCACGCCCCTGGCGGGCGTCTATGTCCTTGCCTCCGGCACCCGCGTCGGCGCTACGACCGACGCTGAGGGCCGCTATTCCTTCGAAGTGCCCGACTCCGCTCCTTCCCTGGAGTTCACGCTCCTCGGCATGCGGACGGAAGCGGTCACCATCGGCAGTCAAAGCCGTATCGACGTCACGATGAAACCCGGCTCCATCGGGCTGGATGAGTCTGTCGTGGTCGGATACGGCACCATGATCCGTAAGGAGCTCTCGTCCTCCGTCGCATCCGTCAAGAACGAGCAGCTCAACGAACGCGGATCCGCCATCGCCCTCGCCCAGAGCATGGCCGGAAAGATGGCCGGCGTCAACGTCGTGTCCACCTCCGGACGTCCGGGCGGCTACACCCAGATTACCGTCCGCGGTATCGGCTCCCTCAACTCCGACACCCACCCGATCTACGTGGTGGACGGCGTCGTGGATGTCGACCCGGCGGTCATCAATTCCTCAGACGTCGAGAAGATCGACGTGTTGAAAGACGCCGCGGCAACCTCCATCTACGGTGCCCGCGGTTCCAACGGTGTCATCATGATCACCACCCGGCAGGGTCGGAGCGGAGACGCTACCGTCACTTTCGACACCAAGACCGGTGTCAACTTCCTTGCCCGCCGGCTCGACATGATGAACTCCGAGCAGTACATGCAGATGATCAAGATGGCCTACGAATATGATGGCGAGATCATGCCGCACCTGCTCAAACCCAACGAGAAGCTCTTCATCTACGAGATGAACGCGGATGGCAGCTACAAGACCGACGCCCAGGGACTCCTGATCGCCACCCCCCGTTACGACACGGACTGGCAGAGCGAAGCCTACCGGACGGCCCTGATCACCACCAACTCGCTCTCCTTCTCCCAGGGTAACGAAAAGACCCAGGTCTATGCGTCCCTCAGCTACTCGGACCTCCAGGGTATCCTCAAGACCACCTGGCAGAAGCACATGACCGGCAACATCAAGATGCATTCCCAGATCAAGCCCTGGCTTGCTTTCAACGCAGCCGTCATGGCCGGTCACGAGGCCTGGAACGCCAATGACAAGGAGTGGGCGATGGATAACGGCGCCTCCCGTACGGCTTACGAGATGACCCCGATCATCCCCGTCACCTATCCCGACGGTACCCCCGGCCGCTGGAACGACTATTTCACTTCCGCCGAGCCCAAGGACAACCCGATCACGCAGCTGACCGGCATTACCGACATCTGCACAACCAACCACATGCTGGCGAACGGCGGACTGGACTTCACCCTGGCCCCCGGCCTCGTCCTTACCGTCAACGGATCCTACAACGTGCGCGCCCGCCGCTACGACTATTTCGCGAAGCAGGGCATCAACAACGCCTCCGTCCCCTACAACAGGGCTTCCATCGAGCACCAGGATATCACCCGCTGGACCAACGAAGACTACCTCACATACAACCACACTTTCTTCGGTGACCGGCTCAAGTCCAACTTCGTGCTCGGCGCGTCCTGGTACGAATATGAGTACCGGATGGCCAAGGCCAACGCCTCGAACATCCCCACGGAATCCTTCATGTGGAACAACCTGGCGACCGCGACCGAACTGGTAGCACCCGCGTCCGGCTATGACAAGCAGACGATGAACTCCTTCTATTTCAGGACCAACCAGGTGCTGCTCGGCCGCTACATGTTCGGCCTGACACTCCGTACCGACGGTGCCTCCGTCTTCGGAGCGAACAAGAAGTACGGCTTCTTCCCCGCCGCGTCTTTCGCTTGGGATGTCGCGCAGGAGCCTTGGTTCGAGCCTGCCAGGAAGGTCTTCGACACGATGAAGTTCCGCCTGAGCTACGGTGTCGTGGGCAACTCCTCCATCGGTAGCTACAATTCCCTGGCCCAGTACAGTTCCGGGACCAGCATCTTCGCCAACCAGCTGAACCCTTATGTCATCCTGAACAACCTGGGCAACGGCGACCTTACCTGGGAGTCCACCGAGCAGTATGACGCCGGCCTCGACCTCGGTCTGTGGGGCAACCGCGTTCAGATCATCGCCGACTGGTACCTCAAGAACAACCGGCGCCTGCTCTATGACATGCCCGTCCCCTGGACCACCGGTTACGAGTCCTCGATGGGCAACATCGGCACGCTGCAGAACGTCGGCTTCGAGTTAACTCTCAACACGCACAACATCGACCGTCCCGACTTCAAGTGGGACACCGATTTCATCTTCTCGACCAACCGCACCCGCTGCATCGACCTACAGCTGGAAGAAGGCCAGTATATCGACGCCTTCGGCGGCCGTGTCTACGAAGGTTATGAGTGGGGAACCCTCTACGCCTACAACCGCATCGGCACCTGGGGCCTCGACGAGGTGGAAGAAGCCGCCCGTTACGGCCGCGTCCCGGGTGAGATCAAGTACCGCGACGTCAACGGAGACAGCGTCATCGACGACAATGACCGTGTCTATGTCGGCACGACCATCCCCCGCTTCGAGCTCTCCCTGGTCAACACCTTCAACTGGAAGGGTCTTACATTCATGTTCGACCTGGGTTCCCTGCTGGGTTACAAGGTCTTGTCCTACACGGCCCACCTGCTGCAGAGCAGCTCCTGCACGACCAACATGACGCCGGACATCCTCAATGCCTGGACCCCTGACAACCAGAACACGATGTGGCCCGCCCTCACGACCAAGGCCCATGCGTACAACAAGAGCCAGCCGGACGATTTCGACGTCCAGGACGGTGATTTCCTCCGTCTCAGGACCGTCAGCCTCAGTTATGACCTTAAGAAGACCTTGCTCCGCAACGTCGCCTTCTTCAAGGGTCTCCACATCGGTGTCACGGGCGAGAACGTGTACCTCTGGACCCGCTACAAGGGCGGCTACGATCCCGAAACCGGATGGGGCGGAGGCGGCCTCGGCAGCGACTGGTACGCTTATCCCCGTCCTATGACTGTCACCGGAAACCTCAGACTTACCTTCTAAGCGTATGAAACGGAATATTTACTCTATCATATTGAGCGCCATTGTTTTGGCAATGGCCGTGTCTTGCACGGATTTCCTGAAGGAATCGCCGAAGACCTTCGAGTCTCCGGACAACTACTTCACCACGGCCGAAGAGATGCAGAAAGCCGTCAACGGCTGCTATGGCACCTCTTCCCAGGGTCTGCCCTGCATGTTCCAGGGAATGATCGGACTGGGCATGTGCGGACATATCTTCATCGAGGGTATGACCGGATACTCCGACCGTCCGACCGCCACGAACTATAAGGATATGGGCTTCATCCTCCCCATCGACGCCACTACCGACGGCTACAACCAGAACTTCTGGAAGGGCTATTACAAGGCCATCGAGAACTGCAACAATTGCATCAAGGGTCTCGAGGCCAGCGAAGCGGGCGTTTCTGAGAGCACCAAGAACTCATTCCTCGCCGAGGTCTATTTCCTGCGCGCCTATTACTATTATCGGCTCGTCACGCTCTTCGGCCCCGTCCCCTACAAGACCACGCCGACGGCAGGCGTAGAGGGCAGCGACCTGGCTCCCGACTCTGAAGCCACCGTGTTCGAAGGCATCGTCTCCGACTTGGAGAACGCCGAACGACTGGGAGAAAAACTGGCGTGGTCCCGCGGCGACGGACATATCGGCATGGGTGCCATCAAGAGTCTCCTGGCGAAGGTCTACCTGACCATGGCCGGACAGCCTCTCCAGAAGACCGAGTACTATGCGAAAGCCTATGCCAAGGCCAAGGAAGTCGTTGCGAGCAAGGTTTACCGTCTCGGCACCTACGAGGATCTGAGGGATCCGTCCATGGAGAACGGCGGAGAAGTCATCTTCGCCATCCAGCGGGAAGGACAGCACGCCGGCAACCCCGTTTCCGCCTGCCTGCTGCCCATCTCGGAACCGAAGGTCGCCAAGGATGTCAACAACGCCGACGCCCTCGCTCCCACCGCCGAATTCATCGCCGGCTTCGAGTCCACGGACGCCCGCAAGGACGCTTTCTTCGCCGACCATTTCACCTCCTACTCGGGAGAATCCGTCACGACCGACCGGAAGTATATCATGAAATACTACGATCCCGCCGGCCTGGAGAATGGCCAGTACGGACTGGACTACATCGTCATCCGCTACGCCGACATCCTCCTGACCCTGGCGGAAGCCAAGGTGATGGCCGACGGAGGCACCACGACGGATGCCGACGCCATCGCGGCCTTCCAGCAGGTCCACGGACGCGCATTCTCCACTTCATCCGCTCCTGCCAGCCTGGATTTCGACACCGTCTTCAAGGAGAGGGTGTGGGAACTCTGCTATGAGAACCAGACCTGGTTCGACATGCTCCGCACCCGCAAGGCCTACGATCCTGTCAATAAGACAGTCGTGAACTTCATCGGCTACATCGCTCCCGGCCATTTCCACGTCGGATCCGGTGCCTTCACTACCACGGACCTGTACATCCCGTACCCGGTCCGCGAGAAGAGACTCAATCCCAACCTTAAACGATAATTGGAGATGAAACGTCATATCACACTCATTCTCGCGCTTGTCGCGTTCACTTTCACCGCATGCGACTTTACCAATAAGATCGACTTGTCCGGTGGCATCTCGCAGCCGGCGGAAGAAGCGGTGACGGACGGAGTCAGCCACCTCACTCTCAGCCGTGTGCTCCAGAAAGACCCCAACAACACCGGCGGACTGGAAATCCAGGCTGAATTCCCCGAATACTTCCGGGATTTCACCTTTGACATCTACCGCACCGACGGCAAGATCAGCGCCGTGGAGATCAAGGAGAACATGCCTTTCGAAATCTATCCCGAAGGAACCCCTTCCGGCAAGGTGGAAGCCTATTTCGACGATTCCCGGATGCCTTGGACGATACGCCAAAGGTCCAACGACCAGGTCCTGGCCGTCTACACCGTCGGAAAGTTCTACTACTCTTTCAACCTGGGTTGCCAGGAGGTTTCCTACGAACTGCAATTCAAAAAAGCAACGGAATAAATGAACTGCCTTATGAATAACAAGAGATATTTCAAGATCGCCGTTGCCCTCACGGCTGCCGCCGCCCTGATCTTCGCCTGCACCGTCAAGGTCAAGGAGATCATCCTCCCGGCGCACCCTACCACGGACAACGTGGAAGAAATCCACGTCCTTCTGGACATGGCGAACGGAACGGGTCACAACAATACGCCTTGGATTTTCGCCGTCCTGCTCCCCAAGGAATGGAATGCCAAATCGAATGCCACCGCCACCTACTCGACGGACGGTCTGACCAAGACCTCCTGGTGGACCGGTACGACCACCGGCCGCTGGGCCGGAGAGGAAATCGTGGACGGGACCATGTCCCTCGTCACGGCGGATGACAAGGAAACCATCTCCAAGGCCACCTGGCCCGATGCCCTGATGGCCAAATTCGGCACGATGGGCAACTTCTACGACATGGAGTGGGTCGTTTTCAAGTCGGATGACCTGTTCAACCTCGGTGAAGACAACGACAACCACACCATCATCGACGTCACCTTCAAAGTCAAGACCGGATCGGAGCGCATCTCCTTCTGGTTCGCCGCCATGTACGGCACGATGGAAAAAGGCCTGCAGGACGACCCGGACTGGGGTAACCGCTATGCTTCTCCGATCAAGGAGAAGATGACGCTCGAAGGCGAAGGCGACCTGCTGGACTACGCCATCCCGCCCCTCACTTCGATGACGCCCTCCGTCTTCAGCTATGAAGACATCGTCTGCGTCAACTTCTCCAGCAAGGCCGGAGACGTCGAATCCGTGCTCAATGGCTTGACCGACGTCTATCTCTGCGGCAAAGTCGTCCTGGACAACGGAGACGAACTTACCGTCGATGAAGGCGCGCCCCGAATGACCAATGTCAGCGGCTACCAGTACAAGCAGTACATCTATCCCCGTGCCTTCTTCAAGGTTCCGGATCAGAGGACGATCAAAAACATGTACTTCTGGTTCCGCAATGCAGACGGCTCCAAGGTCGAGGATGCAGACGGCGCCCTGTTCTCCAAGCCTGCCAAGGGAACCCCGCTCAACTAACCCTAAACGAATGTCCTTATGAAAAAGATTTACGCATACATCCTGATCCTTGCCGCCTTCACGTTCGCCATGACAGGCTGCAAGCGCATGTATTTCGACACGGAGAACATTCCCGAGCCCGAGACCGTGGTCCACACCAGTTATGTGAACCCCGTCATCGACTACAGCTATCCCGACCCCTCCGTCATCGACGGCGGCAACGGATGGTTCTACATCTACTGCTCCGACGAGTCCAACGTCAATCTCCCCATCTACAAGTCCCGCAACCTCGTGGACTGGACCAATACCGGCAAGACCGTCTTCACGTCCTTCAGCCGGCCTACCTGGGCCAACACCTCGAACTATGGACTCTGGGCGCCCGACATCGCCAAGGTCGGCGACAAGTTTGTCCTGTACTACGCCCTGGCCGACTACAGCAAGGATGACGTCGAATTCGGACGCAACTGGGGTTACGGCATCGGTGCCGCCGTCGCGGACAACCCTGAAGGCCCTTTCAGCGACAACGGCTGCATCATCCGTTCCGGAGAAATCCGCGTTCAGTGCTCCATCGACCCTTGCTTCTACGAAGACGGTGAGTCCAAGTACCTGATCTGGGGTTCCTTCTACGGCATCTGGGCCATCGAACTCAGCGCGGACGGCCTCTCGGTCAAGGAAGGCGCCACGAAGGTGCACCTGGCCGGCAGTCGCGGCGCAGCCTGGGGCCTCGAGGCCGCCATGGTCTACAAGAAAGACGGCAAGTATTACCTCTTCGGATCCTGCAACGGGACCGGTTACGACGAGCAATACCAGATCACCGTTTTCCGCTCCGACAACATCCTCGGCCCCTATGAGGACAAAGCCGGCAATCCCGCCATCAACAACGCGCGGGTCGGTGAAACCCTCATACAGGGCGGCAGCAACTGGGTCAGCCCCGGCCACAGCTCCGAGATCATCACGGACAAGGCCGGGCAGGACTGGGTGTTCTTCCACGCTTTCCGCAACGGAGATCCCAGCCGGCGGCGCCTGCTCCTCGAGAAGGTCAACTGGGTGAACGGCTGGCCTGAGATGGGCGTCACCGAAACCCTGGAAGGAGGCGCGACCATCAAGACGCCGACCCTGGAGTCCTCTTCCGCCCCTTCTTTCTAACGCAATCGTTTTGCTTAGATAATATGGGTTGAACCTAAACTTTCCGCAAGGGCTGATTGGAGCATCTCCGGACTTCTTCAATCAGCCCTTTTTTATTATCTTTGGGAAAAACATTCCAGCCATGCCCAAGCGTTTCTTTCTTTTCCTTCTCCTTGCCGCCGTCAGCCTGCCTGCCGGCGCTTTCCGGCTCGATACCGTCAAGGTCTGGAGCCTTTCGATGGAGAAGGACGTTCCCGCCATCGTCATCGTGCCCGAAGCGGCGCTCGGCGAGCGCGGGCCGGCCTGTCCCAGCGTCTATCTGCTGCACGGCCACAACGGGGATTACAAGTTCTGGCCTTCAATCCGCAAGGACCTGGGGAAGGTCGCGGATGCCTACGGATTCATCTTCGTCTGCCCGGACGCCGGCAACAGTTGGTATTTCGACTCCCCCGTCAAGCCTGAGATCCGCTACGAGACCTTTGTCAGCAAGGAACTGGTCGAATGGGTGGACGCCCATTACCGGACGAAGGCGGACCGTAACTTCCGCGCCATCAGCGGCTTGAGCATGGGCGGACACGGGGCGCTGTTCCTCGCGATGCGGCATCCCGACGTGTTCGGCAGCGCCGGGTCGATGAGCGGATGCCCCGACATCCGGGTCCATCCCAACAACTGGGGCCTTACCGAAGTCCTGGGCAATTACGCCGACCGCTCGACCGTCTGGGACGAGGCCTGCGTGGTCAACCAGATCTCGCGGATCAAGGACGGCGACCTGGCCCTCATCATCGATTGCGGGGAGGAGGATTTCATGCTGCCGCTGAATCAGGGCCTGCACGTGCGGCTGCTGGGCGCCGGAATCGGACACGATTTCATCACGCGGCCGGGGACGCACTGGTTCACGTACTGGCAGAACGCGATCGATTACCAACTCCTGTTCCACAGCAAATTCTTCCGCAGCCATGACAATCAATAAGTTTCTGACCTTTACCCTCCTCCTGGCGGGAGCGGCGTTGCTGTACTCCTGCGGCCCTAAAGACTGGAAAGATCCCGGGCTGGGAGTGGATGAGCGGGTGGAGGCCCTTCTGAAGCAGATGACGCTGGAAGAAAAATGCGCCCAGCTGCAGAACCGTTTCGTCGGAGAGGATGACGACGTCGCCGCGGCCCTCGCCGGAAAAAGCTGGGGCGCCCTTTATTCCCTGTACGCCGACACGGCCCGGTACCGCAAGATCGTCACCGATGCCCACCGATACCTGAAGGACAGCACGCGGCTCGACATCCCGGTCATTGCCTGCGCCGAAGGCATCCAGGGCCTGGAAATCGACGGATGTACGATCTTCCCGCACGCGCTGGCCCAGGGCAGCACCTTCAACCCCGCGCTGATCAACCGGATGGCCGACGCCTGCGCTGAAGAAGCCGGATCCCTGGGCGTGAACCAGGTACTCTCCCCCGTACTGGATATCGCTCGGGATCCCCGCTGGGGCCGCGTGGAGGAGACTTTCGGTGAAGACCCCTATCTGATCGCCGAGATGGCCCTGGCGTTCGTCCGCGGCTATCAGGACAAAGGCGTCGCCTGCACGCCCAAGCATTTCGTGGCGCACGGCTCCCCGACCGGCGGTCTCAACTGCGCCAGCGTCAGCGGAGGGGAACGGGAACTCCGAAGCCTGTACCTCTATCCTTTCGAGCGGGTGATCCGGGAAGCGGATCCCTGCAGCATCATGAGCTGCTACAGCACCTACGACGGCGTGGCCGTGAGCGGTTCGCGCTGGTACCTGACCGACCTGCTGCGCGGCGAACTCGGATTCGACGGCTATGTCTATTCCGACTGGGGCGCCGTCGAGCGGCTCCGCAACTTTCATTTCATGGCCTCCGACGACGACGAGGCCGCCCGCATCGCCCTCGACGCCGGCGTGGACCTGAATGTCCTGACAGCCTATTATTCGCTGCAAAAGCAGGTGGAAGCGGGTCTGGTTGACGAATCGCTCATCGACAGGGCCGTCCGGCGCCTGCTCAAGGTCAAGTTCCGACTCGGCCTTTTCGACAGTCAGGACGCCCCCGCGCCCGCTGTCATCCGTTCGGACGCGCACCGGGCCCTGAGCAAGGAAATCGCGGACGAGAGCGCCATCCTGCTGGAGAATGACGGCATCCTCCCGCTGGACCTGTCCCGGATCCGCCGCATCGCCCTCCTGGGCCCCAACAGCGCCCAGACCGTGTTTGGAGACTATTGTTGGACCCTCGCCAATGCTCCGGAAGGGATCAACCTGTACCAGGGCCTGCGGCAACGGCTTCCCGCCGGTGTGACCCTGACGCAAATGGACGGCTGCGACTGGTGGAGCCAGGACGGGTCCCGGATTGCGGAAGCGGCCCGTATCGCAGCCCGCAGCGACGTGGCCATCGTGGCCGTGGGCTCCCGCAGTTCCTCGCTTGCACGAACCTCCGACCATAATACCTCCGGCGAAGGCAACGACCTCTCGTCGCTGGACCTGCCCGGGCGCCAGATGGACCTGCTGAGGGCCGTCAAGGCCACCGGCACGCCCCTGGTCGTGGTCCTGATCTCCGGCAAACCTTTCGCGATGACCTGGGTCAAGGACAATGCCAACGCGTTCCTGGTCCAATGGTACGGCGGTGAGCAGCAGGGACTTGCCCTGGCCGACATCCTGACCGGTGCCGTCAATCCCTCGGGCCGGCTCAATGTCTCCTTCCCGCGCAGCACGGGCAACATTCCCTGCTTCTACAACTATCTCCCGACCGACCGGGAGTACTACGGCGGCCACGGCGGAACTTATGAAGAGCCGCGCGAGCGCTATGTCTTCGAGAAGCCCTATGCCGTCTGGAACTTCGGCGCGGGGCTCAGTTATACGACTTTCGAATATACGGGCCACAGCCTGGAACGGCGTACGCTTGCTCAGGAAGGCGACGTCATCCGAGAAGTAATCACCGTGAAGAACACAGGCGGGCGGGACGGTCATGAAGTCATCCAGCTCTACGTCCGCGACCTGGTCAGCTCCGTCGTAACCCCCGTACAGCAGTTGAAAGCCTTCAAGAAGGTATTCATCCCTGCCGGCTGCGAGGCGAAGGTCAAGCTGGAAGTCCCCGTGGAGGAACTGTCCCTGGTCAACGCCCGGATGCAGCGTGTCGTCGAACCCGGCGCCTTCGAGATCCAGATCGGATCCGCCTCCGACAAGATTCATTTTAGAGATACCCTGAACGTCTTATGAAAAAATATCTGAGCATCCTTGCAACAGCGCTGCTGTTCAGCGCATGCGGTACGCGCTACGTGGATCCCTTCTCGAGCGTGGACCCCTTGATCGCCACCTGCGGCGACGATGACACGGATTTCTGGAATCCCAAGGAAAACTTCGTTCCCCATTCGGCGGCCCGCTGCACCCCCGGCGTCCTGACCCCTTTCGGGATGGTCAACGTCGGACCGGTGACTCGCCACATCGAAGGACCGCCGTCGGGCTACAGCGCCCATGATACGACCATCACCGGATTCGCCTTCATGCGTACGAGCGGCTCCGGCTGGTCCGCCGAATTCGGCAACCTGCTCACCATGCCCGCCAACGGGCCGCTGAACACCTGCTACGGCCTCAAGGACGGCACGCACGACGGTTATTTCTCCAGCTACAAGGCTGAGTCCATCGAGGCTGAGCCCGGCTACTATGCCGTCACGCTCGACAAATACCGTATCCGTACGGAGTGTACCTCCAGCGAACACTGCGGCGCGCTTCGCTTTACCTTCCCCAAGGAAGAAGTCTCCCGCATCCAGTGCGACCTGGCGTTCCGCATCACCGGATCTTCCGCCTGGCAGGAGGTCAAGGTCCTCAATGACAGCACCTTCGTCGGACACATGAAATATACGCCCAACGAAGGCGGATGGGGCAACGGGGACGCCCACATCTACTACGACCTGTACTTCTACGCCGTTTTGGACAAAGCCGTCAAGGACTGGGGCTTCTGGAAGGCGCCCGTACCCGACGGCATGAAACGCCTGGAGAAGCAGTGCAACAGTGAAGAATACATGCAGATGCTGGACGCCTCCACCATCATACACGACAGCTCCGAGATGAGCGGCAGCTGCATCGGCGTATTCGCCGAATTCCCGACCGAGGAAGGCGAGCAGGTAGAGATGAAGGTCGGCTTCTCGTTCGTGGATGCGGAAGGCGCCCGGAAGAACTACGAGGCCGAAGTCAGGAACAGCGACTTCGATGCGATGCGCGCCGCCAACCGAGAGAAATGGGTCCGGGAACTCTCCCGCATCCATGTCGCGGGAGGCACCGCGGATCAGCAGAAGATCTACTATACCGCACTCTACCACACGATGCTGGATCCCCGTGTCTTCACCGACTGCGACGGCCGCTTCACCGCCGCCGACGGCACGGTCGGGAAGGCGGAAGGCTATACCCGCAGGACCCTGTTCTCCGGCTGGGACACGTTCCGCAGCCACACCCCGCTGTATACCCTCATCAACCCGACGGTCATCAACGACCTGCTCGCTTCGCAGATCGCCCTGGCCGAAGAGTCCGGCCGCGGCTACTACAACCGCTGGGAAATGCTCAACAGCTACACCAGCTGCATGCTCGGCAACCCGACCAACTCCGTCCTGGTAGATGCCTATCTGAAAGGCATACGGGGTTATGACACCGAGAAAGCCTTCACCTACGCGATGAATTCCTCCGAAATCCCGCTGGAAGGCTATAGCAACTACCCCGACGACATGGTCATCGTGTCCGTCATGCTCGAGAACTCCTATTTCGACTGGTGCGTCGCCCGGCTGGCGGAGGCGATGGGCAAGGATGACTTCGTCGCCGAGTTCGACCGCCGCAGCCAGGAGTACCGCAACTGGTGGAATCCTGCAGTCAAGTGGTTCTTCCCCAAGAATCCGGACGGAAGCTGGAGGGAAGTCGTCGAGAATTGGGACAAGCGCTGGTTCTACGGCAGTTGCGAATGCAACCTGACCCAGCAGGGCATGTTCGTCCCCCACGACCTGGAGGGGCTGGTCGAACTCTGCGGAAGCCGCGAGGTCCTGATCCGGAAACTCGACGAGATGTTCGAAAACACTCCCTGGACCTACGGCATCAACAATTACTACCTCCATGGCAATGAACCATTGCACTGGGTCCCCTTCCTGTACAACCGGCTCGGCGAGCCCTGGAAGACGCAGAAATGGGTGCGCAAGATCCTGCAGGAGTGCTACACCAATGACGTCGAAGGCCTGACCGGCAACGACGACGAGGGCCAGATGTCGGCCTGGTATGTGTTGAGCGCGGCCGGCCTGCATCAGATCTGCCCCGGCGACCAACGGGTCGAGATCTGCTCTCCCCTCTTCGAGGAAGTCACATTCGACCTGGATCCGGCCTTCTATCCCGGAAAGACCTTCACGGTCCGTACGCACGGAAAGGGCGACTATATCCAGAAAGCCAGGCTCAATGGAAAAACCTTGGACCGGTGCTGGCTGGACTGGGATGAAATCGCTTCCGGCGGCACGCTGGAGCTTTGGCTCGGGACCGAGCCCAACACAGCATGGGGGCTGCGTGATTCGCAATCACCTAATTAGTAGCATTTTAAGCAAAAGCCCTTCCTCATTTTGGCGAAGGGCAATTCATCAAATCATTACAAATCAGAAAGTTACGAATTACGATGAAAAGATTCGCTTTCCTCGCGCTGATGGCAGCCGCAACAATGATGATGGCTATGAGCCTGCCACTCCATGCCAAGGTAACGATGCCGCCCTTCTTCTCGGACCACATGGTACTGCAGCACTCCGCTGAGATCAAACTCTGGGGCACGGCCGAGCCCGGTGCCACGGTCAAGGTCAAGGCTTCCTGGAAGGGCGGGCATGCCAAGACGGTTGCCGGACCCGACGGGTGCTGGTCCCTGACCTTTCGTACGCCCGGTCCCGGCGGCCCGCACACGCTGACCGTCTCTGACGGGGAGAAGCTGAGTTTCAGCGATATCCTCACCGGCGAAGTCTGGCTCTGCGGCGGTCAGTCCAACATGGAGATGCCCGTCGGGGGCGACTGGGGCCATGTCAATGGCTGGGAGGAGGAACTCGCCCAGGCCTCCACGCACGATAACATCCGCCTGCTGCACGTTGCCCATCGCATTTCGGCCAAAGAAAAAGAAAGTATCGATATCGAGAACGACGGCTGGACCCGCAGCACGGCCGAGACTGTGAGTCCCTTCTCCGCAAGCGCCTGGTTCTTCGGCAAGGAGATCGCTGCCCGGACCGGCATGCCCGTCGGCCTGATCGAGAGCTGCTGGGGCGGCACATTGATCGAATCCTGGACCTCTGCCCGGACGCTCGGGCCCATCGGGCGCTTCCAGGCGCAAATCGACATGCTGAAGGAGATGCCGGACGACCCAGCCGGCCGGAAAGCCATCTTCGAGCAGCAAGTGGCCGAATGGGAACAGGCCATGTCCCGACTGGATTACGCCTACACCGACGGCCGCCTCGTCTGGGCGCAGCCCGAGGCTGACCTGGAAGGCTGGACGGGCTGCAAGGTCCCCGGCTACCTCCAATGGCAAGGCCTCTCCGGCTATCACGGCTTCTTCTGGATGCGGCGCGAGGTCGAACTCCCGGCCTCTTGGGCAGGACAGGATCTGGAGCTGCGTCTGGGCGGCGTGGATGATGACGATTTCACCTGGTTCAACGGGGAATATGTCGGGCACACCGAGCTCTGTGTCATCCAGCGCCGCTATGCCATCCCGGGCCGTCTGGTGCAAGCGGGTCATAACACCATCGCCGTCCGCGTCCGGGACGGCGGCGGCCTTTCCGGCATCATGGGCGATGACAGCAATCTGCACCTGCGCAACCTCGCTACGGGAGAGACCATTCCCATCAGCGGAGACTGGCGCTGCCGCGAAACCGTCGATCCGGCCAAGACCCCCGTTTTCCCCATCGACCTGGACAGCAATTTCAACGGTCCCACCACGCTCTACAATGCCATGATCCATCCCTTGCGGGACTACCGCATCCGCGGCGTCATCTGGTACCAGGGCGAATCCAATTCGTCGGCGGCAGCCGACTACAAGGTCTACATGCCCGCGTTGATCCGCGACTGGCGTCAGACCTGGGGCTATGATTTCCCCTTCTACTTCGCCCAGATCGCCAGTTACATGAAGGAGCAGACGGGGCCCGAGCGCTCCGAATGGGCCGAACTCCGGGAAGCGCAGCTCCAGTCCCTGGCTGTCGCCGGGACGGGGATGGCCGTCTTGATCGACATCGGTGAAGCCGGAGACATCCATCCCAAGAACAAGGCCGATGTCGGACGCAGGCTGGCGCTCAATGCCTTGCATGGCACCTACGGGCAGGACGTGGTCCCCAGCGGTCCCCTGTACGCCGGCTATAGCATCGAGGGCGACCGGATCCGGATCCGTTTCGACTGGGCCCAGGGCTTGCAGAGCGCTGACGGAGAGGCCCTGAAGGGTTTCTGGATCGCCGGACCGGACCGGGTCTTCCATCCCGGGACGGCTGTCATCGACGGCGAGACGGTCGTGGTCAGCAGTCCGGAGGTGAGCAATGCCCTCTCCGTGCGCTACGGCTGGGCCGACAACCCGCCTTGCAACCTGGTCAACGAAGCCATGCTCCCCGCTTCCCCCTTCCGCACTGACAGCTGGGAGCACTGAATTCTCAAAAAACATTATATTTGTCAGTTGATATAATAGTGGCTCTTTATGAGAAAGATATTCTGCATTTTATTGGGACTTTGTATGATTGTCAGTTGCAGCCAGAAAGAAAAGGAAAGCGGCTATGTCGGACCGTCCGACATCCGGATTGAAGACGGCGTGATGACCCCCGAGACCCTGCTCTCCCTGGGCCGGCTTTCAGACCCCCAGCTTTCCCCGGACCAGACGAAAATCCTCTACGGCGTCAGCTACACTTCCATCGCGGACAACCGCAGCTGCCGCAACCTCTTCCTCTGCAACCCGGACGGAAGCGGTCGCATCCAACTCACCCGCTACGCCAAGAGCGTCAGCAACGCCCGCTGGTCCCCGGACGGCAAGGAGATCTGGTTCGTCCAGGGCGGTCAGATCTGGAAGGCGCCCTTCCTCGGATCGAAGCTGGGCAAGAAGGTGAAAGTCAGCGAGATACCCGCCGGCGTCGGCGAATTCAAGCTCTCCCCCGACGGGCAGCAGATTCTCTATACCTCGACCATCAAGAATCCGGCCCTCGTGCAGCCCGCCGACACGGATCCCGCCCTCGACAAGGCCCAGGCTTATGCCACGGAAGACCTGATGTACCGGCACTGGGACCACTGGGTGACGGAAATCCCCCGCACGTACGTCGCCACGACCTGCAACGGGACCATTACCCCCGACAACTCGCTGGACCTGCTCGGAGAGGAACTGTTCGAACTTCCGACCGAGCCTTTCGGCGGCATCGAACAGCTGGACTGGGCCCCGGACAACCGGCACATCGCTTACAGCTGCCGCAAGAAGACCGGCAAGGAGTACGCATTCTCGACCAATACGGACATTTTCGTTTATGACATCCTGACCGGCGCGACCGTCCCCGTGACCGCGGGCGGCGGCTACGACACCGATCCCGTCTGGAGCCCCGACGGCAAGCGCCTGGCCTGGATCTCCATGCCCCGCGACGGCTACGAGGCCGACCAGCAGTGCCTGATGGTGGCCGACATCGACTTCGGCGCCCAGCCGGAAGACGGCCAGAGCGCCGAGATGAAGGTCTCGAACGTCCGCGAATTGACGGCGGGCTTCGACCGGGACGCTTCCGGCATCGTCTGGGCGCCCGGCAGCCTGTCCATCTTCTTCAACGCCCTCACCGACGGCCTCCAGGCTCTGTTCATCGTCAATGTCGAGGAGGAGCCGCACATCGGCCGCATCACGCTGGAGGACTGGCATTACGACTTCTTCTCCCCCTTCGCCGTCCTGCGCAGGGAGAAGGGCGTCGAGTTGCTCGCCAGCTACTACTGTCTCAACTTCCCGGCCGAACTGGTCTCCATCAAGATCGAAGGCGGGCAGGTCGCATTCGACCGCATCACGACCGAGAACGACCGCATTTTCGCCCAGCTGGACGAGCCGACTTCCGAAAGCGTCTGGATCGAAACCGTCGACCACCAGCAGATGCAGTGCTGGATCCTCTATCCCCCGAAGTTTGACGCCTCCAAGGTCTATCCGGCCATCGAAATCGTGCTGGGCGGCCCTCAGGGCACCAACAGCCAGGACTGGAGCTACCGCTGGTGCTACCGCCTGATGGCCCAGCAGGGCTATGTGGTAATCCTGCCCAACCGCCGCGGCACCACCGCCTTCGGCCAGGAATGGAAGGAGGAAATCAGCGGCGACTACTGCGGCCTCAACATGCAGGACTACCTCAGTGCAGGCCGTTATATCAAGAGCCAGCCTTACGTGGGCAAACTCGCCTGCGTGGGCGCCTCGTACGGCGGCTATTCCGCCTATATGCTCGAAGGCCTGCACGGCGACCTGTATGACTGTTTCATCGCGCACGCCGGCATCTTCGACGAGAAGCAGCTCTGGTTCACGACCGAAGAGATGTGGTTCGCCAACTGGGACAACGGCGGCCTGACCGAATACGCTTTCGAGCCCGGCCAGCAGGGTCCCGCCGGCGACGGCATCACTTTTGGAGGCATGCAGCAAGCCGGGGCTCCATACGCTACGACGCCCAAGGCGCAGCGGCACTATGCCAATTCGCCTTCGACGATGGTCACGAAATGGCACACGCCCATCCTCTGCATCCACGGGATGATGGACTACCGCATCCCCTATGAGCAGGGCATGGCTGCCTTCAACGCCGCCCAGATGATGGGCGTGCCGTCGAAGCTCCTGGTGTTCCCGGAGGAGAACCACTGGATCCTCCAGCCCCAGAACGCATTGTTCTGGCACAGAAACTTTTATGACTGGCTCGAAAAATGGCTCAAACAATGAAACGCTTGCTGATGATCGCGGCGCTCGCCGCCGCTCCCCTGGCCTTCGCGGCCTGCAACCATCCCGCCATCGTCCCCGATGAGGAACAGGAGAACAAGCCCGCCCAGGCGATCACCCTTACCCGTGCAGAGGCCGGCATCAACGCCGGATCCAATGCATTCGGGCTCAATGTCTTCCGCACGATCAACGCTTCGGACAAGGTCGGTGACCTGTTCATCTCCCCGCTGAGCCTCTCGCTCGCCCTGGCGATGACTTCCGCCGGCGCGGACGGCAACACGGAGGCGCAGATGCGCTCCGTGCTGGGCTTCGGCGACGCCACCAACGCCGAGATGGCCGAGTACTTCCGCAAGATGACGGAGGCACTGCTGAACCTGGATCCCAAGACCACGCTCCAGATCGCCAATGCCATCTGGACCGACAAGGGCATCACGCTTAAGAAAGGTTTTGTCTCCGACGTCACGAAATACTACCACTCCGAAGCCAACAGCGCCGACATGTCCGCCACGGCGACCATCGACGCCATCAACCGCTGGTGCTCCGAACACACCAACGGCAAGATACCCAAGATCCTGGACTACGATTCCCGCGGACTGCTCGTGCTGCTGGTCAACGCCTTGTATTTCAACGGGATATGGGCGACGCAGTTCACTGACACCTTCGAGGGTAAGTTCAAGGCCCTCGACGGCAAGGGCGTAAGCACCCCGATGATGCGCGCCACACGCGACATCCCCTATGCCAGCGACGGCAAATGGGAGATGGTCGAGCTGACCTACGGCAACGGCGGATTCGTCATGGACCTGCTGATGCCCGTGGACGAGAAGGGCTTTGAGAAAGGCGTCTGCAGCCTGGACGCCGACGAATGGAACGCCCTGACCGGCGCCCTCCGTTCCCGGGAAGTCCACCTCGAGATGCCCAAGTTCAAGATGAACTATGAAATCGTGCTCAACGACGTCCTGCAGGCCCTGGGGATGACGGATGCCTTTACGGGCGCCGCCAACTTCAGCAAGATGTCCGATGCGGGCATGTGCATCGACTTCGTCAAGCAACTGACCTACGTGGACGTGAACGAAAAGGGCACGGAAGCGGCCGCCGTCACGGCCATCGGTATGAAGACCACCTCCATCGGTCCGTCCCACACCGTCTATTTCATTGCGGACCGCCCCTTCGTCTTCGCCATCCGCGAAGTCTCCACCGGCGCCATCCTCTTCATCGGACAGAAAACGAAATGAGAAAGATCTTACCTGTCATCCTGGTCCTCGCAGCCGTATGCGCCTGCGGTCCGGGCAACCAACTCCCCGTCGCTTCCCCGATGGACGAGGAAGTCAATGTCGGATACGGGACCACGGCCCGGAAAGACCTGGGCTACGCCGTTGACAAGGTAAAAGTGGACGAGAATGTCATCTCCTCTTACTCCAACATCACGGAATATCTCCGGGGCCGCGTACCCGGCGTAGAGGTCGCTCCAAACGGATCGATCCAGATCCGAGGGAAGAACTCCATCAATTCTCCGACGGAGGCTCTCGTCCTCGTGGACGGGGCGGAATGCAGGGACCTGAGATCCATCAATCCGAGAGACATCCAGTCTATCGAAGTGCTCAAGGACGCCAGTGCCGCCATTTACGGGTCCCGGGGAGCCAACGGCGTGGTCCTGATCACGACCAAAGCTTTCTATGAAACGAAACAGTCCGAGGAAGCTGAACGCAAAGCCCAGCGGGAAGCCGAAAAGGCCGCCCGCAAGGCTGCGCGAGAAGCGCGGAAGGCCGCCCGGAAGAAGCCTTGATCCCGAAACAACCCATAATCTATGAAAAAAACTAGACTGAGCCGTTCCACCGTCGAGGCTCTCGTCTTCCTGGCGTTCCTGGTCCTGGTCTTCGTCCCCCTCGGGATGAAGATGGGCGGGAGCAACCTGCTGAAGACCATCATGAACACGGCCCACGACCTACTGCTCAATACCGTGTTCTACCTGATGGGCATCACCGTCTTGACGGGCGCGCTTTCCAAGTTGATGTCCGAATTCGGCGTCGTATCGCTGCTGGAGCGTTTCCTGCGCCCGCTGATGAAGCCGCTCTACAACCTGCCCGGCGTCGCCGCCCTCGGCGGGGTGATGACCTTCCTGTCGGACAATCCGGCCATCATCGCCCTTTCCAAGGACAAGAACTTCTCCTCCTATTTCAAGCGATACCAGCTGCTTTCCCTGACCAATTTCGGCACCGCCTTCGGTATGGGCTTCGTCGTCATCGTCACGATGATCGGCTACGGCTACGTGGGTGCCGCGCTGGTGGGCCTGTTCGGCGCCATCTGCGGCTCGGTCATCTCGACCCGCATCATGCAGCGCCGCTGCCTGAAGGCCTATCCTGAACTGGACAGCCCCGTCGCCGTCGACATGCGCCACGTCATCCCTGAAAAAGAGGAGGAGGAACAAGACAAGAGCGTTTTCATGCGTTTCCTGAACGCCGTCCTCGACGGCGGCAAGAACGGCGTGGATCTCGGCCTGCAAATCATTCCCGGCGTGCTCATCATCACGACCGCCGTGATCATCATCACCTTCGGACCCGGCCCGTCCGGCGTCTATGACGGCTCTTCCAGCCAGGGCGTACCCATCCTCCCCTGGCTCGCCGAAAAGATCCACTGGGTGTTCGAATGGCTCTTCGGCTTCCATGATATGGAGCTCATCGCCTTCCCGATGACGGCCCTCGGCGCCGTGGGCGCAGCCCTGGGCCTACTGCCGACCTTCAACGCCGCCGGCATCCTGGACGGCAACGCCATCGCCGTCTGCACCGCCATCGGCATGTGCTGGAGCGGTTTCCTTTCGACCCATACCGCGATGCTCGACTCGCTCGGCTACCGCAGGGTCATTTCCAAGGCCATCGGCGCCCATGCGATCGCCGGCCTCTGCGCGGGCATCATCGCCCATTTCGCCTATCTGCTGATTACATTGATTTAACACCCGGATATGTTGCATTTCATCCTTTCCATCGTTGTCGGCGGCCTGCTGGGGCACGCTGTCGACGCCGGCTACAACGGCCGCCTGTTCCACTATATCAACAGCCCCGAGAGCGAAGCCATCGCCCTCTTTTCGCCCGAAGTGGTGGCGAAGGGCAAGGGCGGCTGGCGGGGCGAGCACGCCGGCAAATGGATGTACGCCGCTTCCCGCGCTTACGAGCGCACCGGCGACCCCAAACTGCTGGCGAATCTGACCTCGGTCGCCGACTATCTGCTATCCCTTCAGGAAGAAGACGGCTATCTGGGCTGCTACCGGAAGGACAAGCGATTCTACCACCGCCCTTCCCCGGAAGCCATGGTGGTCGACTGGGACACCTGGATCATCGCCTATCTGATCAAGGGTTTCACCGAAACGACCGTGGCGACCAGCGACCCGAAATACGCCGACTGCGCGCTGCGCCTGGCCGAATTCCTGCATTGGACCGTTTTCGACCAAGGCATCCAGATCGCCCAGACCGGCATGCACAGCGGCATGGCGGGCTGCGGCATGCTGGATCCGCTCTGCGACCTGTACAAGCTGCGTCCCGAGCCCAAAGTACGGGCGCTGATCGACGAATGCATCAAGGAGATGGACGAGACCCCCTGCCTGCAGCTGATCACGCTGCTGGTCAAGGATTACGACGTCTCGCTGATCGGCAACGGCAAGATCTATGAGATGAACCGCTGCCTGACGGGCCTCGCGAAAGCGTACCAGCTCTTCGGGGATGAGCGCCTGCTGAAGGCCTGCCTCAACGGCTGGGAGAGCATCCGCAGCACACACCTGACCACCCTGGGCGGCCCCTGGGGCGGCATCAACTGCTGCTATGAGCTCTTCAACCGCCCGGCGGAATGGGCGCCCTACGAATGTACGGAGACCTGCTCTTTCATGGAATGGATGCATTTTACCTGGGAGATGCTGCAGATCACGGGCGAGGGCAAGTATGCCTCCGAGCTGGAAAAGACGGCCTACAACGCCCTGATGGCGGCGCGCGCCGAGGACGGCGACCGCTGGATCTATTACGTCCGCACAAACGGGGATTTCGGCCCCGGGGCGGACTGGAGTTGCTGCTGGAGTAGCGGGATGACGGCGCTGGAGGATGTGCCCGTCTATATGTATGAGGCGCGCAAGGACGGGGTGTATGTCAACATTATCTCGGAGTCTTCCACCACCCTGGAGGTCCGGGGCAAGCAGCTCTGCCTTGAGCAAATCGCCGATTACGCCCGTACCGGCACGGCGGAGTTTGTCGTTTCCGAGACTTCCGGCACCTGGACGCTGGCGGTGCACCAGCCGGAGTGGGCGCCTTCCTTTACGGCCAGCGTCAACGGCAAGCCCGTGAAGTCCGCCGTCAAGGACGGATACATCCGCGTCCGGCGGGCCTGGAAGGCCGGGGACCGGCTCACGCTGCAGTTCCCCTACGAGGTGCGCAGCCTGGAGCGGACCTGGGAATACAGCAACGCCGGCGCCCGCGAGCACAACTTCTCCAACTGGTACAACGGCTTCACCAACCATTACGTGACCTTCTGCGCCGGCCCGCTCGTCTTCGCGACCGACCACCTGGACAAGTTCGCCGAGCGCCATCCCGTCTGCCTGACGCGGCGGGAGATCGAGGCGGCCACCCTCGTGCGGGGATCCGAGCCCGCCGACCTGTATGTGAAGGCCGGCAGCACCCTCTTGCGTCCCATCTGCCAGATGCCGGCTTACGAGGGGCCCCAGTGCCGTTTCATCTGGTTCCAGATCCGTTAACTATTCCGCATACTGCTTTAGTCGGGAGGCGCGTTCCATCAAGGTAAGTAGCTGACTGCGAAGACCGTAGCGGTCATCCTGTACCGACCCGGCGACCAGGTCCCGGGCCATCGGAAGCGTGGCGGAACCCTTGTATTCCGAATCCCGTAAGCAAAGGCCGTAAGCGGTGATTCCCGCTGCCAGGCCCATATCCGCGCTCATCTTCGTCAGGTCCGCGGGAACGGCGGCCTGAAGCGTCAGCGGACGGCTTTCCCCGCCCAGCGCCTTCTTGTAGCGGACATCGAAACGGGCCGCCGCAACGCCGGCCTTGAAGCCTTCCGCCGGGACGATCTCGTACAGGGCGGTGATGGTCTGGCCGGCCCCGATTTCACCCGCGTCCTTTTTCTCGTTTTCGAAATCTTCCTTGGACATCAGGCGGTTCTCGTAGCCGATCAGCCGATAGCTTTCGACCGCGGCGGGATCGAAGGTCACCTGGCATTTGGTGTCGTTGGCCACGGAGTAGAAATGGCTCCGCTCGTTCACGAAGACCTTCATCATCTCCTCCTCGGAGTCGATATAGGTATAGGTGCCGTTGCCGTGGTTGGACAGGTTCTCCATCCGGGAATCCTGGAAGTTGCCGGTGCCGAAACCCATGATGCTCAGATAGATGCCCTTGTCCAGATAGCTCTCGACCATCTCTACCAGCGCCTCGGTGCTGGAGACGCCGACGTTGAAGTCACCGTCCGTGCACATGATGATGCGGTTGTTGCCGCCGGTAATGTAGTGCGCCACCGCCTCGTCGTACGCCATCTTCATCGCGGCGCCGCCAGCCGTACAACCGCTGGCCTGGAGCTTGTTGATGACTTTCTTGATCTTGGCGGCATCCGATACCAGCGTGGATTCGAGCGCCTTGCCGACGCTGCCGGAATAGGTGATGATCGCAACGCGGTCGCTCGGCTTCATATAATCCAGCATCGTGGTCAGGCCCTTTTTGAGCAGGTCGATGCGGTCATCCCCGCACATCGAGCCGGAAGTGTCGATCAGGAAGATATAGTTGGCAGCCGGGATCTGGCTGTCCGTGAGCGACTTGCCTTTCAGGCCCAGCCGGAGCAGGGCATGTCCTTCCGCCCAGGGACAGGCTGCGATCTCCGCATTGATGGCAAGCGTTTCCGCGCCGGTCGGATCGGCATAGCCGAAAGTGAAATAATTGAGGTACTCTTCGATACGGACGGAGTTGCGGTTGGGCAGGAAATTATCTTGCAGGCAACGGCGCATATAGGCATATGCGGCGCCGTCCGCATCGACCGAGAAAGTGGAAACCGGCTCATCGGCCGTCCGGATAAAGGCGTTTTCCTTGATTTCATCGAACTGGTCGCCGGAGACCGGCACTTCGGGTCCTTCCACTTTAGAAACGGCCAATGCTTCCGAGCTCATATAGGCATCCACGAAACCATCCCTTTCAAAGGACAACGAACACGCGGCGAGCATCGGAGTGACGATGCAGAGCGTCAAGATAAACTGCTTTTTCATTTCCATTCAGATTGTTTTTCTGAGTGGAAAATCCGGAAAAGCGGAAATCTTGCACCGGGACTGTCAGAAAAGCAGCAGACGGTAGCCGAGGGTGAGCTGGAAAGCGGCCGGATGGGCTGAATAGAAGTTGTCCGGCATCCCTTCAGAGGGGATATGCCAGGAGAATCCGGGCTGGACGAAGAGGGCGTTGTGATCAAAGAAGGTCCACTGCAGACCGGCATCCAGGTTGAGGGACATCCGCCGGTCGTTGAACGCCGGGGTGCCGGATTTCGAGGCCAGCTGCTTCCCATTCAGGTGCAGAGCCTGGCTCTCCTTGCAGGAACGCGACCACTCCAGCATCGGACCGCCGGCCAAATACAGGTCCAGCGAACGCCACTGCAGGGCGTCGAAATGCAGGTAGAGCGGGACACCCCAATAGGTATAGGCCCGTTCCGTGGTCAGGGACGCATTGCCGGCCGGCGTCCGGAAGGAGGACTGCAACTGGGTACGGACCAAGCCGGTTTCGAGGCCCCAGCGGGGCAGGAGGCCGACTTTGAGTCCGACGCCAAAACGTGCGGACTGGCGATGGGAGGCCTGGGTGGCGCCCTGCTTGTTGCGGCCGGCCATCAGCAGGGTCCACACATCGCTTCCCCCGCTCATGGAGCGGCTTGCCGGCGCATAGGCGAATTCCGCCAGGAATGACGAAGATGCCTGCGAAAGCAGGGCTGGCGTGGTGGCGGGCGCCTGTGAGGAGGCTTGTGCCAGCAAGCCCGTGCTCACGCCGATCTGGACACGGGGGGATATCTTTGCCGGAGGGGTGCGCCGGGGGTCTTTATGGAGAGGCACCCGCGTCTGGGAGGGAGGGTTGCCAGCGTCCGTGGACGGATGGCCGGGCTGCGCGGCGTCTTGCCCGGGCTCCCGGGCAGGTTCCGGGGTAGAAGCGGCCGCAGGATGGCTGACAGGAACAGGGGCTTCCGTTTCCTGTGCAGGAGAAGATACAGTCTGAGAACTTGCCGCCGGGGCCGATTGGGACTGGGACGGAGAGGGTACGAAGGGATGGGAGGCTTCCGTCGTCGGAGCGGATATTTCAGAAATCGGCTCACCGGCGTTGGTTTCTTCTGCGGCGGGCAGGGTTTCTTCCTCTGCGGACACGGTCTGCTCGGCCAGCATCTCCGGGACACTGGCAGGGATGGGGGCGATGGGTGAAGCCGGTCTCGTCAGGAGGACCACTGCCGAAATGGCGGCCGCCGCGGCCAGTGCGCCGCCCGCATACCACCATGCCGCCGTCCTCCGGCGCCGGGGTTCGGCCGCAGCCCGGACAGCCTCCCACAGCCCGTCCGGAGCCTGCTCCGCATAGTCTTCCAGCAAGCCCGGAAGGTCTTCCGTCCAATCTCTTTTATTGCTCATGACTCTCCATATAATCTTTAATCTGCCGGGCGAGCAGCGCCCGTGCCCGGAAAAACTGCGAGGCGGAGGAGTTCTCCTTGATGCCCAGCAATTGTGCGATCTCCTTGTGGGACTTTTTCTCGAAGACGAACAGGTTGAACACCGTCCGGTAGCCGTCCGGCAGGGCCTTGATCATCTCTGCGAGTACGCCCGGAGGGATCTGCGGCAAACTGTCCAACTCCTCCTCTTCCCGGTCCGGCAATTCCTCCACATAATTGAGCCGTCCGCTGCCGCGGAGCGACCTCAGCGCGCCGTTGACCACGATCCGGGTCATCCACGCCCGCAGACTCCCCTCGCCCCGGAATTCGAAGTCCCTGATCCGGGAAAAGATGGCGATGAAGGCATCCTGGAGGATGTCCTTGACCGCCGCCCGGTCCGGCACATAACGGGAACAGACCGCAGTCAGATACCCCACATAGCGCTCATACAATGCGCGCGTGCCAGAGGGGTCCCCGCTGCGGACCAGCTGTGTCAGTTCGCGTTCGCTAAGGTCTCCGGGACCGGAACGCAAACTTCCTCTCAGCAAGCTTCCCTTCACTGTTTATCCACTTAAGCGTCAGCGTTTTATCTTCATCTCCCGAATCCGGGAGGGACTGCAGGTCGAAATAAACCACGGAGTCCGCCTTTTCCTTGCGGCCGTCTCCCTTCGCATCATGCCGGAGCCTGACCTCATACGGGTCGTCCGGATTGAGCCCGGTAACCAGCGTGAAGGCATGGGGGACGCTCGATTCGCCCCACCAGGCCTCATAATGGAGGGTCAGGTAACCATCTTCGCAGGAGGTCATCCAGTCGGACAAGATCTCGAGAGGATCGTCTCCCCCGATGGATGCGCCCGAGACGCTCCCCTTGTCCAAGGCTTCATACCAGAGCACATCGGCCCGGTGGCCAAATTCGGCGTCCTGGTCGGCATAGATGAGCAGACCGCACAGGATACGCTCCAGCCCCTGATAGGGAGCCGTATCCCCGAAAGGCAGGAGCCGCGTCCGGTCATCGACCTGGAAATAGACGGTGCCGGAAGGCGCGGTCCGGACACTTACGATGGCGGAATAGGCAGCGGCATCCGACACCGGGGCCATATTTTCGCCAAAATCGGCCATCGAGCAACCCGCCAGGATGGCCGGCAGCAAAGCCAGCAGGCATATAGTGATTCGTTTCATTCCCATGTTTGGAATTGTTTGCTGCAAGTATAATCCTTTTTTTTCGAAATCTTGCATGATCATTATTTGATGGAGTTATAGGTTTTTTCTCCGAAAATGAATAGATTTACAATTAGATAATATACATATGAAAAGACTCCTCGTTTTCGCGTGCGCACTGCTGCTGTGCCTGCCCGGCTTTTCGAAAAAGAAGCCCGAATACCGCGTCTGCGCCTATGTCTGGCCCTCCTGCCATGACGATTCCCTGGCCCACCGCTGGCTCTGGGAAGACGGTGAAGGCGAATGGCAGATTATCAAGAAAGGCACGCCCCGCTTCGAGGGACATTACCAGCCCAAGCAGCCCTTGTGGGGCTACGAGCTCGATGACGACCCGCAGGTGGTGGAGAAGTGGATCCAGACCGCCCTCAAGTACGGGGTCAACACCTTCATCTACGACTGGTACTGGTACAAGGATCCCGACGGCGGAAGCGGCCCCTATCTCGAGGATGCGCTCGACAAGGGCTTCCTCGAGGCCCCTTCCAACCGGAAGATGGGTTTCTACCTGATGTACGCCAACCACGAGGTGAAGTACAACTATTGGAATTACCACAAATGGGGCGACAAGGATGATATTATCTTCACGCCCTGCATCGGAATGGATGACTGGAAGAAGGTGGTCCATCGCGTCATCACCCAATACTTCCATCTGCCCAACTATGTCAAGATCGACGGTTGCCCGGTCTTCGCCATCTTCAATTCGAACAACTTCATCCGGGGTTTCAAGAGCCATGAAGAGGCCGCCGCTGCGATGGAGTATTTCCGCGAGGAAGTGCGCAAGGCGGGCTTCCCGGGCTTGCATCTCCAGTTGACTCCGGGCGGGGGCAGCGATCCCAACCCGCAGAGCGTCGAGACGAGGAACTACCACATCAAGTTGCTGGGTATCAACAGCATCGCCTTCTACAACATGGGCGGATTCGACTGCGACTACATCACCCACAACGAGAACGCCGTCCGCTACCGGAACAACACCGACGCTGCCTACGACATCCCGGTTTTCCCCACGGTCTCGATCGGCTGGGACGACTCGCCCCGCTTCCCGGCCAAGGGGGCGAAGCACGTCACCCGCTTCCACCAGACGCCGCAGGTCTTCGGCACCTATCTCAAGATTGCGAAAGACTATGCCGACGACCATCGCGACACCCAGCCGCCCTTCATCATGATCAACGCCTGGAACGAATGGGTCGAAGGCAGTTACCTGCTGCCGGACCGGCTCAACCGTTTCGGCTATCTGGAGGCCGTGCGCGACGTCCTGCAAGGCAAGTACGACTGATATGGACAGAAGAGACTTCATCCGCACCCTGGGCGTGGCCGCCGCGGCGGCCGGCATGGGCGGTGGCACTCCCCTGTCGGGATTCTCCAGGAAGCAGGACCCGGACCCGGGCCTGCACCTGCGTTTCCTCGGCACCGGGGCCGCCGACTGGCACGGACCGGACGCGCGCGGGGAGCACAGGCGCTTCTCCAGCGTGCTGCTGGACGGGCGCATCCTGATCGATTACACGCCCAGCAACGCCGACATGCTGCCCGAAGGCTGCAAGCCCGAATGCATCTTCTACACGCACTCCCACGGAGACCATTACAATCCCAAGGCTCTCGTCGAGCTGGGCGTCCCGCTGGCTTACCTCAACGAGAGCTGGATCGACCGGGCCCGGGGCAACTTTGCCGACGTCTCCGCCCAGACGGGACTTCCGGCGCCGGAGCTCGTCCCCCTTCGCATCGCGGACAAGACCGTGTGCGGAGACATCACCATCACGGCCCTGCCGGCGAACCACGCCGTCAACCTGACCGAGCAGACCATGATCTACCTGATCGAGAAAGGGCCGGTGCGTCTCCTGTACGCCACGGACACGGGTGGCATCCCGGCGCTGGCCGCGCGCCTGATTGGAATCGACTCCCACGACAGTCACGCTCAGCCGATCAACGGCCTGATCATGGAGGCCACGATGGGCATGGGCGACAAGGGTGACGAGGATTTCCGCCTCTTCACCCACTCCAGCGTCAATACGGTACGGCATACCGTCAACATGCTCCTGAAGCACAAACGCTATCTGCCGCAGGAAGGACAGCCCGTCTACCTGACGCATTTCGCCCGCACTCTTCAGCCCACCCAGAAGGAGTTGGAAGCCACGCTTCCCGCCCCGCTGGTGGCCGCGTACGATGGTTTGGAAATAACTTTTAAAGCATAAGTATGAAACAGATTCTCATCATTCTGGCCCTGCTGGCAGTCGTACTGCCGCTGGCCGTCTGCTGCAAGCCCAAGAAGGCCCAGGCACCCAAGGTATTGGTTCTTTATTATTCCCAGACCGGGACGACCCAGAAGGTCGCCGAGACGCTGGCCGCCAGCCTGGGCGCCGACATCGAGGCGATCGAGGCGATCGTGCCTTACGCCGGCTCTTTCGAGGAGACCATCGGACGCTGCAAGGAGGAAATGGAGACCGGGACGCTGCCCGAGATCAAGCCCCTGACCTCCGACCTGGGCGCCTACGACGTCATCTTCCTGGGCTATCCCATCTGGTTCGGGACCTGCGCCCCGCCGATGAAGGCCCTGCTCGGCACGGCGGATTTCGCCGGAAAGAAGATCGTCCCCTTCTGCACCTTCGGCAGCGGCGGACTGGATTCGAGCGTCAGGGATATCACGGCCGCCCTCCCGGATGCGACCATCCTGTCCGGCTACGGCGTCCGCGCGGCCCGCATCGAGGCCGCCCCGGCGGAGATCGACGATTTCCTGAAGCGCAACGGCTGGATCGAAGGCGAAGTCCCCGCTTTGGAGGAATTCCCTGAGGCGCAGCCCGTTACGGAGGAGGTCGCCGCGATTTTCGATGCGGCGGTGGATGGCTATCCCATGCTGAACGCCAAGGCCACGGCCTTCGCTTCCCGCCCCGTTCCCGGAGGGACGGAGTACCTCTTCACGGCTGTCAACCTGCCCCGTGAGGGCGCGCCGGAGTCTCCTTTCGACAAGGAGATGAAGGTCTATGTCCTCGCGCTAGAAGGCCAGGCGCCCGTCTTCACACAGGTGCTGCGGTAGCTTGGGTTTCCGTTTGAATGTCCGCCCGGTCCGAAAGGATGCGGGCGGATTTTGATTGGGCTCAGTCCTCCAGGATCTGGGCGGCGGCGTTCTTGGTATCGACCTTCTCGATGATGCGCTCCAGGATGCCGTTCTCGTCGAAGATGAAGGTCCGGCGAAGGGTGCCGAGGGTCGTCTTGCCGTACATTTTCTTTTCGCCCCAGGCGCCGAAGTCCTGGAGCATCTGCGTCGTGGTGTCGGCGAGCAGGCGGAACGGGAGTTCGTATTTGGCCCGGAAGCCGCTGTGAGACTTGGCGCTGTCCTTGCTCACGCCCACTACATTGTAGCCGGCGGCGGTCAGGGCCGCGTAGTTGTCGCGGAAGGAGCAGGCCTCGGCCGTGCAGCCGGAGGTGTTGTCCTTGGGATAGAAATAGACGATGGTCTTGCGGCCCTTGCCGATGAAGTCCTCCGACTTCACCGCGAGTCCGTCCTGGTCCAGGACCTCGAAGGACGGCATCTTGTCTCCGATTTTCAGCATGGTATGGGTGGTTTATCGCTTTTCCGGAATGTCGCGGAGCTCCTTCCCGAAGGGGATGAGGGAGCCCAGGGCCATCTTGAGATGCTGGACGCCCCAGGGAATGCCGATGATGGTGATGCACAGGAGCAGGCCGAAGAACAGATGGACCAGGGCGATCTCCCACCAGCCCAGCAGCAGCCAGATCACGTTCATCACGATTGAAAGACAGCCCGGCTCGCCCGGCGCATCGACCAGTTCGCGGCCGAAAGGCCAGAGGGCCCACGAGCCCAGTTTGAACAACTGGATCCCGAAAGGAATGCCGATGATCGTAATGCACATCACCAGCCCGACCAGGACATAGAGCACGGCGACCAGCAGACCGCCCAGAATCAGCCAAAGGAGATTTCCCAACGTTTTCATACAACAAATATAATCATTTTTCCCAATGGTCTTCAGACTGGGTACGAGTAGGGCCGCGCAAATTTTGCGCGGCCCTCGTACCCCCGAGGCGAATCGAACGCCTATCGTCGGAACCGGAATCCGAAATTCTATCCATTAAACTACAGGGGCGGAACAAACCAGTCGGGAATTAACCCCAAAAAAATAAAAGCTCCCTCCCGGTTTGCGACTGCAAAAATAGCAAAATTTATATTTCCAAATGCCAATTATTTTGATTATTTTTGTTTGATTACACTTAATGACGAGATGAAAGCCTACCTCTTCCCCGGACAAGGGTCCCAATTCCCCGGCATGGCGCGGGAGCTGTATGACGGCTGCCCCCTGGCCAAGTCCTTGATGGACAGGGCGAACGGGATCCTGGGCTTCTCCCTGACCGACATCATGTTCGAAGGAAGCGACGAGGATCTGCGGGCCACCCGCGTCACCCAGCCCGCCGTCTTCCTCCATTCCGTCGCCGCTTTCGCCGCCATGGGTACGCCCGATCCGGAAGCCTGCTACGCCGGGCATTCCCTGGGTGAATTCTCCGCCCTCGCAGCCGCGGGCGTGCTGGATTTCGACGACGCCCTGCGCCTGGTGGCCCTGCGTGCCTCCGAGATGCAGAAGTGCTGCGAGAGCGTCCCCGGCACCATGGCCGCCATCATCGGCCTGGACGCCGCGGCCGTGGAAAGGATCTGCGCCGAAACCGAAGGCCTGGTCATCCCCGCCAACTACAACAGCGACGCCCAAATCGTCATTTCCGGCGAAATCGAAGCCATCGTGAAGGCCTGCGACAAGGCCAAGGAAGCCGGCGCCAAGCGCGCCCTGCCCCTGCCCGTCAGCGGCGCCTTCCACTCCCCCCTGATGGAGCCCGCCCGCCAGGCCCTCGCCGAAGCCATCGCCGCCACCCCCTTCCGCCAGCCGGGCAGCCCCGTTTACCAGAACGTGACAGCCCTTCCGGAAACCGACCCGGAGCGCATCCAGGCCAACCTCCTCGCCCAACTGACCTCCCCCGTCCGCTGGACCCAGACCATCCGGCAGATGCGCCGCGACGGAGCCGACGAGTTCACCGAGTTCGGCCCCGGCGCCGTCCTGACCGGCCTGCTCAAGCGGATCGCAGAAGACTAATACACTTGATAAACCCAACCCATATGAGCACTGAAACCCATTACCTTGCAGTCGACCTCGGAGCCACCAGCGGCAGGACCATCCTCGCCACTTTCGACGGCAGCAAGGTCGGGATGCGCGAGCTGACCCGCTTCAAGCACCCCATGGTCCCGATCGGAGGCCATCTCTACTGGGACCTGCCCCACCTTTTCAACGAAATCCTCGAAGGCCTGAAGAAGGTCGCCGCCGAAGGGATCGAGATCCAGTCCGTCGGCATCGACACCTGGGGCGTCGACTTTGCCTTCTTCGGCAAGGACGGCCAGCCCATCGGCCTTCCCCACTGCTACCGCGACGAATACACCACGGGCGCCATGGACCGCTACTTCGCGGACCGCATGCCCTCCAAGGAAGTCTATGCCAAGACCGGCATCCAGTTCATGGAGTTCAATTCCCTTTTCCAGCTGGACACCCAGCGCCGGGAGGGAAGCAGCGTCCTCGAAGCCGCCGACAAGATCCTCTTCATGCCCGACGCGCTCACGTACATGCTCACGGGCGAAGCGGTCTGCGAATACACCATCGCCTCCACCTCCCAGATCCTGAACCCCGTCACGGGCGACCTGGATGAGGATCTCCTCAAGACCCTCCATCTCACGCGGGAGCGTTTCGGCCGCCTCGTCCAGCCCGGCGAAGTCGTCGGCACGCTGACCCCGCAGGTGCAGAAAGCCACCGGCCTCGGCCCCGTCAAGGTCGTCGCCGTCGCGGGCCACGACACCGCCTCCGCGGTCGTCTCCGTCCCCGCCAAGGACGCCCACTTCGCCTACCTCAGCTGCGGCACCTGGTCGCTGCTCGGCATCGAGTCCCCCAAGCCCATCATCACCGAAAGGAGCTTCCAGGAGAATTTCACCAACGAAGGCGGCATCGACGGGACCACCCGCTTCCTCAAGAACATCTGCGGCCTCTGGATCTTCGAGAAATGCCGCGAAGACTTCTACAAGGACCCCGTCCGCTTCCCCGGCGCCCCGCAGGGCATCAAGGAACTGACCGCCAAGTGCCTGGAGTCCGACTACGACGGCATCATCTTCCCCGACGACGAACTCTTCGTCCATCCGGACTCGATGACCGCGGCCATCTGCGAATTCTGCCGCCGCAGCGGCCAGAAGGCCCCCGAAACTGTCGCGGACTACCTGCGCTGCATCTACCGGAGCCTGGCGCTGCGCTACAAGGAGGTTATCGCCCTGCTCGCCGAGATGGGCGGCTTCCCGATCGAGAGCCTCAACGTCATCGGGGGCGGTTCCCAGAACCCTTACCTGATGCAGTTTGCGGCCGACGCCCTCGGCTTCCCCGTCATCTGCGGCCCGACCGAAGGCACTGCCCTGGGCAACACCCTCGTGCAGCTGCGCGCCGACGGCAAGGTCGGCGACCTCCCTCAAATGCGCGCGATCAGCGCCGCATCCGTCGAACTGAAAACCTATTTCCCTAAAAAATAATTACTAATCCATACCGATATGGCAAAAGAAAAGAAATTCATCACCTGTGATGGAAACCAGGCTGCGTCCAACATCGCATACCTGTTCAGTGAGCACGCCGCTATTTACCCGATCACCCCGTCCTCCACGATGGCTGAAAACGTGGACGAATGGGCCGCGCACGGCAAGAAGAACCTTTGGGGCGAGACCGTGAAGGTTACTGAAATGCAGAGCGAGGCGGGTGCGGCCGGA